>ERZ791815.1488-NODE-1488-length-13916-cov-2.842580_pt1 | contig 13916 bp, 12 predicted proteins | sample MGYA00510302_ERZ791815 | MGnify/ENA primary metagenome ERZ791815 (study PRJEB30046, sample SAMN00791995) | human gut metagenome | study: EMG produced TPA metagenomics assembly of the A metagenome-wide association study of gut microbiota in type 2... | reverse complement strand
CTTTTTATGTGTTTCTTTTGTTTTTTAAATTTTCCAAAAAGTCACGAAGCTTTCGCGGAAGAGGTAATCCAAACCGGTTCGCGTTTTCAAAGATACTTATAATCTCATTTGCACAGTAGAAGAAGATTGTAATTGAAGAAAACTTCTCACTGCTGTGTAAAATCCATGTATCGACGATATAGCTAAGTGCTACCATGCAAACAATCAGCACCTTTGATGCGATGCCTTTTGCGCCAATTTTGCTGGATGTGATTTTCTCTTTTAATGCTAAACATACCCCTGTAATATAATCAATGACGATCAGGACTAGCAAGACATAAAATGTGTCTGGAATGCTGTTGTAAGCAGTGTGAAAGAAGTGATTCATTTGATTATCTCCTGTTGCATTTTATATTTTAGATTGTTATATAAATGAACTGCAATTGCAGTTCATGACGATGCCGCCATTCTCTAATGCAAGAATTATATTATATTTGTTTTAAGTCTTTCAAAAAATCTTCGCAAGCTGCGGCAGAAACACATAGGTTTCATTCCCGTTTGGTATCTTGAGTCGCAGCAGAAAGGAATGGTTATTTTATGAAAAAAATTCGCCTGATTGAATGCGTTTTCCTGTTGCTTATTCTCTGTGCCTGTACAACGCAACCGGCAATGCAGCCGGAATCCAAAAATCCAATTACCGAAGTACCGGAACAGGCGGAAAGCCAATCAACTGCATTGGCGTTTAGAAATTCTGAATCAAGGGAACAGGCAGAAGTGCAGGATTCACAGTCAGAGAATCCTGCGCAGGCAGCCTTTACCGGTGGGATCACCCTCTATGCAGACAGCCGCACGGCCTACGTCAACAGCGAACCGGTTGAAATGCCCGCCGCGCCGTTTGTGGAAAACGGGAATTTCTATATCCCGCTGCAATTCGTCGCGGAGACGATGGGATGGTCGTATCAGGAACAGAGCGGAACCGTAGCGCTTGCATCGTCTTCGCACCAGACCACGCTCACGGTCGGAACACGGACGATCCGCGTAGACGATGATGAGACCACGGTCAACAGCTATGACTGGCAATTCCCGGAGGAAGGTGCGGAAAGCGACCCCTATGTACCGCTAATCCGGGACGAGATCGTGTTTATCCCTCTTGATTTTCTCGAAACCCGGACGGACAGGGATATTCTCTCAAAGCTCAGCTTCCGGACGCAGTGGTTCCCCGAGGAGCGGTACGCCATCCTCAGCGCGGACGGAAAAGAGGAGGGATTTTGCGGCTTCTATCTCTGGGATCACTATGATGATCTTCCGGAAGCGCAGCGCGCCGGGATGGAGGAACTGGGCATCGTCGGCTTTTCGCGGGATGCATACGACGTTGTGGAATATGGGACGAATGGGCTGTTCGTCCATGTCCTGCGGCTGCGAGACGGCTGTGAGGATATGGATCGGCTTGACGGTGTGATTTCCTCTGTCTATACCACGAATCCGGACATTCCGACGCTCCGCGGCCTTCGCGTGGGCGAGGAGATTTCCCGCATTTACACAACATATGATGAGAGTTTTTTTATGGAGCTTCTTTGTCTCACTGAGGGCGATGTCATTACGCAGATCCGTTTCCGGTGCGCCTACTATGACGACGACGAACGCATTCGGGTACAGCCGACGTGCCTACATATGGATGCCGAAACTGCGGCAGGGCAGGATGGTCTGCTCCCATTTGAATGAGAGCAGACCGCGACCGCAAAAATCTTACACAAGGTATGCTGCAATACCTGCATAAATCAGATTGCCAGATGCAGACGTTACTTTACCGGATGCACCATAGCCATCCTTAATTCGCATCTGAACAGAACCATTTCCGTCCAAATTGACCGCGTAATCACACCCCAGCAGCTTCATAAGGTTGGCCATCTCGTGAAGCGAGGCATAGCTGTCAGTGCAAACCATAATGTAGACACCATCAGAACCAGCCTTATGCCCAAAGCAGCAACGCTTCGCGGTCTCATCTGCAGTAGCAGAACTGACAACACTTGTATCCCAACGAGTCGCGCTCTGGTCACCATTCGTGTTGTAGATCAACTTGTGATTGTCGGTGCCAGTCTCATTATCATAAACGTTTTCATCCGTTGTACATTTGCCATCAAACACGATAGCATGTGCACCTGCAATGATACAATCGCACGCATTAATTGCATTCTGCATTTTGTTTTGACTTGAAAACCAGCGGATTGTTGCTGTTCCATCTGATTTTACACAGAAGGCAGGACTGTATTTCGGCACTGCATAGGTATATGAAATTGCCGGTGCTTGGTGGTCGTTATACACAGATGCACTAATGTAAAGACACCCTTTCTCCCCTTCATAGTTAATGCCAATGGGCCCTCCAGAAAAAACATTGCCGTTAATTTTTGCAATGACTCTCACCGGCTTTGCGACTTCATCATTAGGATTCATGTTGGCAAGATCAACACGCGCAGTTGGGCTGATCATCGGTACAATTCGCTGGCTAGATCTGCCGAGCGTTGTAAAAACATGAATACCCGTGAGAGTTTTTCCTTCCGGCGTATAATAGGTGCCCTTTTTGTACTGCCCATTGATAATCCCGGCAGTAAATATGTTTCTATTTGCCATAATTTTTCTCCTTATTTTTTTGCTTGCAAGCTATTATGAAAAGAGCAGTTTCATCTCAAAATGTAAACACTCGACTGATGCTCTTTATACGGGTTGCAGAAAGTTTTGTAAGCAGTCTAAAAAGGACTCATTATATTCCTCCGGTTGCGTTTTAAGATTTAGATTGTCATATGTTAAACAAAAGAACAATTGTTGCAAGAAATACAAATGATTAACCACATAACCATACAATATTGTTTGTGGAGGACGACTATGAAAAAGCTATATCTGATTGTACTTGTTTTTCAACTTCTGATACTGTGTTCCTGTTCGAAGCCATTACCGCAAGGCGCATCTGTACAGGGACAGGACATACTGGAAGCGGCTAACCTGGAAGCAGAGAAAAGCACGGTAGGATTGGATTCCAACGAGCCAGATCTCTCTGTCTCGGAAAGCGTGATACCAGAAAGAACGGAACAGCAAGCAGATGCCGTAAATCAGAGCGTTCCGTCGGATGAGGAAATCGTTGACGCCACCGCAGATTGTGAGACTGCCCTCGCAGAGGAAAATAACGGAAATGCACCCGAGGTGCCCGCTGTGACTGAGACCGAAATGCGCTTACACCAGGCTGTGATGCAGGTATATACCGGACAGCCAGAAGTGGACAACGATGCTCTTGCGGCAATAGCGCACTATCTTGAAGTGCATCCATCCGTTGGTGAATTGTATCTCCCGTTCGATGATTTCGGGATTTCGATCTATGCACTGGATGGGATTGGCAACTCTCAATATGTTCTGTTCCGCAAAAAAGCGTTTACAGTGTTTTATATGCAGTATTCACCCGAGAATGGCATTTGTGCAATTGACGGTGCCACACTGCAAGAAGATGCCGTCTGTACGCCAGAAATCAATTCGCTGGTCGATGATGCACAGACCGGTGCTTCCTACGAATTTATCTACTATGATTTATGCAGTACAGATGTCGAAAAGACTGCCTTTACGGACTATATCAACACGGCACAAACTGCAATTAAAGCGTATTTCACAGCAAATTGGGGGAAATTTACTTGGAACCACGCAGAATCGTTGCGGGCAGCGATTAGCGTTGCGGTTGATTATTCTATAATCTTCCAAATTTATGATGGTGATACATATGTTGTAGAATTCAGATATCTTCCAGGCATGAGTATCGTTGAAGTTGGCCAATAAAGTGCAATTTTTTCCGCATAGTAAAATTACCGCATACATCTATAAAAAACCGGTTGCCCAAACGTGGGCAACCGGTGCAGGAAAGAATACTATGCGCTGGGGGTGTCGTTAACAAATAACCCCACCATTTGTCGCGATTACTTGTGCAGGATCGAAGAAACGGTAATTATTATAGTCAATATAGCCAAGACCATAATCGTTGAAATACGTAAGTTCGTCGTTTACCTTGTAGTAGCCATACTGATCATTGTTTATCTCACCAGTATAGACGCCGAGATGGAGATGCGGACCAGTAACATTCCCGGAGGCACCATACACGTGAATTGGAGTACCGCATGTTACACGATCTCCAACACTCAAATTCGGGCTGGAATCCATGTGCGCATAAAAAGAGAAGAACGGTTTTCCGCCGATATTGTGCTGCAAGACGATCGTATACCCGTTTGAACGCAAACATGAAGAGCTTTTTGCAACAACAACACCGTCAGCAAGTGCGTAGAAGTTAGTATCACTAGGGCGTTTAAGATCAAGGCCAAGATGTCCCGGATGATCAGCGGCGCCATTCCACGGGTTTGTGACGGTCCAGCCATTTGCTGTGTAATCATAGAATGTGCTCCCAGACGAGACTGGATCCTTTGTCATATCGCTAGCCAAATACCACGCGCGCTTTTTGGTCGAGGTGCTGCCTACGCTATATTCAATGAGTGCATAGTTGTTATACTTATAGCCCGTATACATAACGGATTCCCCTGCATCTACCGATCCGGCCGATACATAGCCAGAACTGCTCGGACCTGTATAGGTCGTTCCGCCGCTTCTGATGTATCGCGTGCCGCTGTTGGCATTGTCAACGAGCGGGTTCTCGTTCGTGTAATTTACAGCTGTATCCGGCACGTAGCCACATTTTTTATTCGAGGTGCCAGATACAGAATAGCAAATATAGCACCACGCTCCCTCCGTCCAGAAATACTCGACGGATTCATTTGCCGAAACGCGGCCCACTGACGGGTAGCCGGAGTCAGCCGGACCATAATAGACTGCCTGCACGGATTTCATTCTTGCCATGGTTAATTTCTCCTTTACGTTTATTCTGCTTGCAAGCTATTATAGAAAGAGCATACTAAGCTTGAAATGTAAGCACCACAAACAATACTTCGATGCTTTATAAACAGCAGCCCCGGCTCGGTTCATTCCGAGTCGGGGCTGCCTTATGTCCATCAAAAATCCATGTCAAGCCGCTTTCCGAAATCGCAGGCCGGTTGCCCTTACGGACAGCTCCTGCGACAGAAGACGCAGCGTTTCAAATTCATCGTCGAGGCCGTCAAGCTCCCGGCGAAGAATTTCTTCATAGTGCTGTTTCTTCTGCTCCAGCGTGGCAATCTTGTTGACCCACCGCTCCATGACGCTGGGGCTGCGGCTGCCACTCTGGATGAGATAGTCGGCCTTCTCCTGATACAGCGCGATCTCCTTCTTGACGGCGGAATAAAATTCCTCCGTCATTTTGTCGCGCTGCTTGGCGTCATCAATGATGTAAAAGCTGTTGACGCTCAAGGAGTTGTCGTTCTGATTCATCGCGCTGAGCTGCTTAATGAATGTCTCGAATGTATCGACCTTGCAAAAGTGACAAGACCATGGCCAAGGAATTATCCATAAAGCCTGCTAGTGTCCGAATGGCACTGACGCGGGCAAGACAATGTGCATATCAGCTTCTTACGAAAGAGCAAACCCCGAGTCGTTCATGATGAACGGTTCGGGGGTTGTTGCATTTGGTCGGCTTTTGTGTCTGATATTTCGGGGATGAATTGTCTCTGAGCGCAGAATGGTCTGCATTGTCTACCTGCACAGAAAAACAGATTTTTCTTGTATAAACTGACAAATTGACTTCATCTGAAAAACGTGCTACTCTGGCATTAGGCAAACGGTTGCACAAATAAATCTGTTGTGTTCAGTTTCATTTTATCGTCGAAAGCAAATGTGCTCGATATTTCATTGCTTTTATCGCTGCTTTTTCGCGAAAATTCAAGAAATATCGGTAAACCGTTTGCATGGAGGTGCAGGATGGCAGCAACGATCAAGGATGTGGCGCGGCTGGCGGGTGTTTCACCGTCGACGGTTTCGCGCGTGCTCAATCAGAAGGGCGTCATTTCGGACGAGACGAAGCAGAAGATTGCTTCCGCGATGGAGCAGCTCAAATATGTTCCCAACGACATTGCGCGCAGCTTTGCCAACGGCTCGGCGCACGCGATCTCGCTGGTCATCGATATCTCGGACGGCACGGCCTACGCCAACAATTTCTTCAACAACACCGTCTTCGGCATCGAGACTGCCGCGCACCAGAACGACTATAACCTCATCATCACGAACGGCGCGGCGGCGTTCGGCGGCATTTCCTCCGTCGAGCGGCTGATTGCCGGGAAAAAGGTCGACGGCGTGGTGCTGCCGATCTCGCTCGTGACGGGCGAGCTGCTGCGCAGGATCGAAGACTTAAGCGTGCCGTGCGTGATCCTCGGCCGCTCGGAGGAGGTCGGCGCGGAGGCCAACTGGGTCGATATCAACAACGTGCAGGCCGGCCGCAGGGCCGTCAGGCTCCTGCTGGAGCGCGGATATAAAAAGATCGCCTTCCTTTCGGACGGCGACGGGGAGGTTTTCAATCAGGACCGCATCGCGGGCTACCGCCGCGAGCTTGCCGCGCATCATCTGTCCGTCCCGGACGGCTTTATTCTCCACGGGCTGCCGACGGTCGAGAGCGGCATGGACTGCGTCCGTGTGCTCCTACAGGACGATGATGCGCCCGACGCCGTCATTTGCAGCGACGACCGGCTGGCGCTCGGTGCGCTGCGGGCCGCGCATCAGTTGGGGCTGCGGGTACCGGAGCAGTTCGGCATCATCAGCTGCGACAACACGCCGCTGACGGAGCTGGCCGAGACGCCCATCACGAGCGTGGATGTTGACACGTTCGCGCTCGGCGTACAGGCAGCGCAGATCCTGATCGAGCAGATTGAAGACCCGCAGACCAGCCTGCGGCAGATCCTGCTGTCGACGAAGCTCATCGAGCGGGCCTCGACGATGCGGGAAGCACAAGAAGAAACGGAGGCGATCCACATTTGAATCAGGCGGCCATCATCCACCGGTCCACCTCGGACTACATCTACCCAAGCTCGCGCAACACGCTGGAGCTCCAGCTCATCACGGCGCGGGCAGATGCGGACGAAGTCGAGCTCTGGTACTGGATGCGCTATGAGACGGACCCGGCAAAGATCCGGCGGCAGCAGCTGCACGTATCCCTACAGGACGCGCTGCACGACTACTACCGCATGACGGTCTGCACCGGCCAGATCGCGGCGTACACCCGGTACTGCTTCCACCTGAAAGCCGGAACGGACGAGCTGTGGCTCGGCGCGAACGGCCTGCAGGACACGGAGCCACACATGAACGGGAACTTCTTCGAATTCCTCTGGCCGAACCCGACGGACGGCTTTTCCGCGCCCGCGTGGCGGAGTCGGCAGGTGTACTATCAGATCTTCCCGGAGCGGTTCAAGAACGGAGATCCCTCCCGCACCCCGCCGGGCGCGGACGCCTGGGGCTCTGCACCGACGCGGGAGAATTTCATGGGCGGCGATCTGGCGGGCATTACGCAGCAGCTCGACTACATCCAGTCGCTCGGCGCGACGTGTCTGTATCTGACGCCCATCTTCCGCGCACCGTCGAACCACAAGTACGACACAGCCGATTATTTCGAGATCGACCCGGCCTTCGGCACGAAGGACGATCTGCGGCGGCTGGTCGACGGTGTCCACGCACGCGGAATGCGCATCCTCCTCGACGGTGTATTCAACCACTGCGGCTACTGGTGGGACAAATTTCAGGACATTGTCAAAAACGGCGAAGCGTCGCCGTATCGCAGCTGGTTCTTTATCCACAGCTATCCCGTCGACGCGGAGCGGCAGAATTACGATTGCGTCGGGCATTACAAATGGATGCCGAAGCTGAACCTTGCAGACCCGGACGCACGGGACTACTTCCTCTCTGTCGGCCGGTACTGGTTGGAGGAATTCGGCATCGACGGCTGGCGGCTGGATGTGGCGGACGAGCTGCCGACCGCGTTTCTGGAAGCCTTCGCCGCGGCGATGCGCGCGTGCAAGCCCGACTGCATCCTGCTCGGTGAAACATGGGGCGACGCCGGGCGGCTCGTAAGCGCGAACCGGCTCGACAGCGCGATGAATTATCTCTTCCGCGACGCGGTGGCCGCGTGGCTGGCGAAGGACGCGCTTTCGGCGTCGGAATTCGGCTGCCGTCTCAACCGGGCGCTGGCCCTGTACCCCAATGAAACGAATCTGCGGATGTACAATCTGCTGGACAGCCACGACACGGCGCGCTTCCTCTATGAAGCGGGCGGCGACAAGGCAAGGCTTCGGCTGGGCGCAGCACTGCAAATGGCGTTCCCAGGCTCCCCGGCGATCTTCTACGGCGACGAGGTCGGCCTGAGCGGCCCAAACGACCCCGGCTGCCGCATGGCGATGCAGTGGGATGAGGAACAGCAGGACACGCGGCTGCTGCGCTGGTACCGGCGGCTCATCCAGCTGCGGCTCGCATCCGATTCTCTGACAGACGGCGATTTCCATACCGTACTGGCCGACGACGCGGCGAACGTATACGCCTTTTCGCGCGCCGTGCCCGGCGAGCAGACGCTCGTCGTCCTGCACGCAGGAACGGCACACTGGCGTGGGCAGTTCCCGATCCCGGACTGGGCACGGGAATTTGCCGCATGGACGCTCTGCTGCCAGACGGGCGGCATGACAGAGGATGACCCGTTCCACCCCACGATCCTGACGGACGATCCGGGACGCTTTGAAGCGGAGCTTCCCGCAAGATCCGTTAAGATAATCCGATTCATCAACAAAAAATTAAAGGAGAAGGTGCAATCATGAAACAGACAAGTATCAAAAAAATGCTGGCGCTCTTCCTGATCGCAGCAGTGATGTTAGCGGCATTCACTGCATGCGCCGAAAAAGCGCCAGACACTGCCCAATCCCAGCAGCCCGCAAGCGACGCAGCCGTTCCCGCCGATGACAAGGCGGCAGAAACGTCCACAGCCACGCCCGAAGAACCCGTTACGATCAACTTCTGGCATCACTACAGCGCGCAGTCCGCAGAGAATGAGACTCTGATGAATGTGCTGATCCCCAAATTCGAGGAAGAAAACCCCGGCTACAAGGTCAACGCCGTCTCGCACGAGTGGGCCGACCTGCACGACAAGATCCTTGTCAGCGCAAGCTCGAACACCCTGCCCGATGTGGCGCGTCTGGACATCGCATGGGTCCCGGAGTTCCAGAAAATGAACATCCTTGTCCCTCTGGATCAGCAGATGGGGGATTTTAATGATGTGGCAGGCCAGCTTCTTCCCAGCGCCATGAGCACCGCCGTGGTCAAGGGCAGCTATTACGCGCTGGCACTCAACACGAACACGAAGATTCTGTTCTACAACGCCGACGCGCTCGCGGAGGCCGGGATCGAAGTGCCCAAGACGATGGATGAGATGTTCGCCGCGATCCACGCCCTGTCCGGTACGAATGCAAACGGCCAGCAGGTCTGGGGTCTGAACGAGCCCGCGCTTGCAGGCTGGAACGTCCTGCCTTATATCTGGAGCAACGGCGGCAACATCACGGACGACGCCTGCACCACGGCCACGGGCTATGTCAACAGCCCCGAGACGGCCGCAGCCGTGCAGAAGCTGGTCGACCTGTATGCGAACGGCGAATTCACCGGCTTTAACAGCGGCGATATCCCCATGACCGACGGCTTTGGCACCGGCCGGTACATGATGCTGCTCGAAGGCCCGTGGAAGACCGCGGAGCTGGCCGGCGCATATCCCGACTTCAACTACGGTACGAGTGAGGTTCCCGCCGGTTCCGCCGGTTCGATCTCCGTGCTGGGCGGCGAAGACATCGCCATGTTCAACACCGCCAATAAAGAAGGCGCGTGGAAGTTCATGAAGTTCATGACCAGCGAATACGCACAGGAGGAGATGGCCAAGTGCGGCCAGATCCCCGTCAACATGACGGCGCTGGACAGCCAGACCGTAAAGGATGCATCGTTTGCGCCGTTCCTGGAGGCCATCACAACGGCAAAGGCCCGTCCGACTGTCGCCTCGTGGTCCGAGATCGACAACGCGCTGACCGTCGCCATGACCGACATGATCGTCAACGGCGCGGACGTGCAGCAGACGCTCGACCAGCTGGCTGTGACGATCGACGGTTTGCTTGCCGAATAAACACAGTATATCAGACAGACGAACCAAACGCAACTTTTTTCAAAGCAGGCTTCGGCCTGCTTTGAAAATATGAAAAAGGGATCTGCTCTATGGAACTGAAATCAAAACGCGACCGTCTTCAGGTCGGCCTTCTGCTGCTTCCGGGGCTTCTGGTCTTCGCATTGTTCACGATCTACCCCATCGTCAAGCTCCTGCACATGAGCTTTCTGCAATGGGATCTCGGCTCGATGCTGCACCAGAAGTTCATCGGGCTGCAAAACTATATCGACGTGCTCTCCGACGAGACGTTCCGGATTGCATTTGCAAACACGCTCCTCTACACGCTTGTGACCGTGCCGGGGCAGATGATCCTGGGCCTCTTGGCCGCAGTGCTCATCAACGCCATTCCGCGCTTCCGCGTCACGTTCCGCGTGATCTATTACATCCCGGTCATTACCTCGTGGGTCATCGTCTCGCTCATCTTCCGGTACATTTTCAACACCGAGGGTATGCTCAACTATGTGCTCACGAACGTGCTGCACCTGACGGTGTCCAACATTCGTTGGCTCGACAGCCGCTGGGGCGGTCTGACGGTGGCGATGATGCTCGGCATCTGGAAGGGCGTCGGATGGAATCTGGTCGTATTTCTGGCCGCGCTGCAAAGCGTTCCGCAGGAGCTGTATGAATCGGCCGGGATCGACGGCTGCGGCGCGTTCCAGAAGTTCTTTTATGTGACGCTGCCCAGCATCAAGCCCACGATCCTCTTCGCGCTCGTCATGCTGACCATCGGCGGCTTCAACGTCTTTACGTCCATCAAGATGATCACCGGCGGCAAGCCGATGCACCAGACGGAGACGGTTCTCACGTGGATGTATTACAAGGCGTTCAACACCGGCTCGTTCGGCTACGCGGCCGCGCTGTCGTTCGTCGTCGCCGTGACGCTCATCTTCCTCGCCGTTCTGCAATTCAGGGCCATGAAGCAGAAGGACGCAGCCAATTCGTAGGAGGGACTGCCATGCATACACTCAAAAAACGGGAGCTCCCGTCCAACATTCTGCGGTATGTGCTCCTGCTGCTCGGCGGCGCGGTGTCGGTCATGCCGATGATCTATATGATCAGCACGTCCTTAAAGCCGAACGGTGCGCTCTATGAGTTCCCGCCGAAGTTCTTCCCCGCGCTGGACACGATCACAATTGAAAACTTCGTGTACATCTTCAGCCAGGAAAAGTTCTATATCAATTTCCTCAACAGCGTGATCGTCGCCGTGCTGACTGTCGTGATCGCGGCTTTCGTCTCGTCGGCGCTGGCATTCTGCCTCGCGCGCTTCCGCTTCCCCGGCAGAAAGGCGCTCTTCGCGCTCGTCATCGGCACGATGATCATCCCCGGCACGACGCTCATCATCACGCAATATCAGCTCGCCTCGTTCTTCAAGATCACGAACAAACTGCTGGGGCTGGTGCCGTTCTATGTGGCGTGGGTCATTCCGTTCTCCACGTTTATGATCAAGGGCTACATTGAGAGCATTCCAAGGGAGTTTGACGAAGCCGTCTACATGGACGGCGGCAGCGTATTCACCGTGTTTTTCAAGGTCATCTGCCCGCTGGCAAGCCCGGCCATCGCGTCCGTCAGCATTTTTAACTTCCTGACGGCGTGGGAGGAATTCCCGTGGGCGCTGACCGTCCTGAACGACACACAGAAGCGCACGCTGCCGATCGCCATCTCGGGCTTTTTCGGCCAGCACCAGTTTACGCAGTGGGGCTACGTCTTCGCCATGTCCGTGGCAAGTCTGCTGCCCGTGCTCATCATCTTCATCTGCTGCCAGAAATATTTCGTTTCCGGTTTGCAGACCGGCGGTATCAAAGGATAACAAATTCCATTCAGATCACGTAAAGAGGCATTTTCGTGTTAACGACAAAGAAAACGTTCCAAACGAAGTTCCTCTCCACACTTCTGATTCTTGCACTTGTTTCAACTATGATCCTCGCGCCGACAACCCTGGCTGCTGGCTTTGGAGGTTCTTCAATCACAACCGCCGTTGCCGATTCCGTTGTGAGAAACTTCACACCGACTGAAGCGGCAAACGATACTGAAATTCAGGCGATGACGGACAACAGCTCCGTCCTGAATGAAAGCGACATTATCTACATGATTCTAACGGACCGTTTCTATGATGCAGACCCGACAAATAACGGTACGCTGAATCAGGAGTATCGCCCCGGACAGCTCAAATACACACAGGGCGGTGACTGGAAGGGTATCACGCAGAAGCTGGACTACATTAAAAATCTGGGTGTAACGGCGATCTGGATTTCGCCGCCTTCTCAGAATGAACTTCTGAGCAGAGACGGCGAAGAATCTGGTTATCACGGTTATTTCACGCACGATTACAATTCTGCTGATCCTCACTTCGGCACGAAGCAGGATTTGATCGATCTTGTTTCCGCAGCCCACAGCAAAGGACTCAAAGTAATTCTGGACGTTGTTCCGAATCATACGGCAGACTATTTTAACGGTGCAAGCTCCACCTATAGCTCGGCCAGCTATCAGCCGGCTGCCCCATTCAACAATCCTGACTGGTATCATCACTATGGTGATATTACAGACTGGAACAATGAATATCAGGTTTTGAATTACGACCTCGGAGGTCTGGATGATCTGAACCAGGATAATGCCGATGCCCGGCAGGCCATCAAGGCATATAAAAACTGGATCACCTTGACTGGCGCTGATGGCATCCGCGTCGATGCCGCACGTTCGATGCCGAAAAATTTTCTGCAGGAGTTTGAATCCTACGTCGGTGTTCCCTCTTTTGGCGAGATCTTCGTCGGCGATGTCGACTATGTGAGTGCATTCTCCAATTATGAATGGGGCGTGCTTGACTTCCCGCTTTTCTTCCAGGCCCGTGAAGTCTTTGCGCACGATGCCAGCTTTACAACCGTTAAAGCGATTTTTGATCAGGATTACAAATATGCAAACGTAAACCATCTCATTACGTTTATCGACAATCATGACCGTGATCGCTTCCTGTGCCTTGCCGACGATAACTATCAGAAGCTCAGACTGGCACTGGCCTTTATTTTCACTGTCCGCGGTATCCCCGATGTGTACTACGGAACTGAGCAGAACTGCTATGGCGGCGGTGTTCCCACGGAGTGGGCAGGTATCGCAAACAAAGAAAATCGCGAAGTCATGCCGAGCTTCTCGGAAGACGGAATCACTTACAAGTACATCCAGCGGCTTACTGAACTGCGGAAAACCTATTCTTGCCTGCAGACCGGTGTGCAGCGAGAAATGTGGTCGGAAGACAATATCTACGCCTACTCCCGCAGAGACGATACAACCGGACAGGAAGTAATTGTGATCTTCAATAACGGGACGAGCAATGAAACCCGTCAGATTCCGATCCGTGCAGAAAGCAGCCTTACAATTGGCACGACGCTTACCAACCTGCTGGACACTTCCGTGACTGCGCAGATCACAAGCGGCAGCGTAACGGGCAAAATGCTCAATATTACATTGCCTGCGAAAACGGCCTACGTATTTACATCTGGCACGGTTGCAGAATACACGCCAATGGAGCACACTGTCACAACGATTCGCGTCCATTATGACGTAGGCCTCGGAAACACCATGTATCTGCGCGGCGATGAATACCCGCTGAAGTGGGATCTCGGCCGCAGTATGCTGAATGTTTCGTCTGATTGCTGGGTTTATGAAACGGAACGCATTCCCGCTGGCGAGACATTCGAATTTAAGCCTCTGATTAACAACGAAACATGGTCCAGCGGCCTGAACTTTACCGGAACAGGCGGCACCACAATCGATATTTATCCGACATTCTAAACATTCAGTTGCAACAACGGCGGGGGGG
>ERZ791815.1467-NODE-1467-length-14111-cov-7.994878_pt1 | contig 14111 bp, 9 predicted proteins | sample MGYA00510302_ERZ791815 | MGnify/ENA primary metagenome ERZ791815 (study PRJEB30046, sample SAMN00791995) | human gut metagenome | study: EMG produced TPA metagenomics assembly of the A metagenome-wide association study of gut microbiota in type 2... | reverse complement strand
GGTCCGCATCGGCATAAGCCAGCGTCAGCCCGCCGTCAAAGGCCAGCGAGAAGCCGCCCGCCGGGGCGGCAGGTCGGGTCAAAGCAGACGTCCACGGCCTGCTCTGCGCCGTCGCGGCTGACGGCCAGGCAGACGTTGTGCCCGCGGCCCTGCCTGATGTAGTCGTAGTCACCGGGGAAAAGGTTCTCTCCCCCACCGCCTGCGGGCGGAGCCCCCCCGCAGAAGGGTCAAGAAAAAACAAAAACCGCATCCTTGCGGACGCGGTTTGTTTGCTGCTTACTTATTCCCCTTTCGCCGCTTCGCGGTGCAGGTTCGCAATGTCCACCAGCTCCATCTGGCTGATGTCATGGTCACCGCGCAGGGCGTCGACGAGGACGCGGGCAGTGTCCATGGCCGTGATGGTCGGGATGGACAGCTCCGTTGCCTTGCGGCGGAACTTGACGGAGTCACGGTGCGGGTCGCGGCCATGCGGGCTCGTCGAGATGATGTAATCCACCAGACCGCTCTCCAGCAGGTCGATGACGTTGGGGCGCGCGCCGCTCATCTGGCGCACAACGCTGCAGGGCACCATCTCGCTGTTCAGGAACTTGGCGGTGCCGGGCGTGCCGTAGATCTTGTAGCCGTAGTCGTGCAGCTTCCAGGCAAGCTCGGCGGCCTCGGCCTTGTCGCTGTCCTTGACAGAGATGATGACGCAGGAGCCGGGGCCGGGTGTCTTGAACTGGTAGCCAGCGGCGACCAGACCCTTCATCATCGCCTCGTGGAAGGAGGGCGCAATGCCCAAGACCTCACCAGTGGACTTCATCTCGGGGCCGAGCATCGTGTCAACGCCGTGCAGCTTTAAGAAGCTGTAGACGGGCACCTTGACGGCGTAGTACGGGCTCTTGCCATTGCGCCACAGGCCGGTGCCGTAGCCCATGTCCTTGAGCTTCTCGCCCAGCGTGCAGCGCACGGCCAGGTCGACCATCGGCACACCGGTGACCTTGGAGATGTACGGCACGGTACGGGACGAGCGGGGGTTGACTTCGATGACGTAGACACGATCATTCTGGACGGCATACTGCACGTTGACCAGGCCCACGACCTTCAGCTCGCGGGCAAAGCGGCCCGTGTAATCGACCAGCGTGTCAATGACCTTCTGGCTGAAGGTGTACGGCGGGTAGACGCAGATGGAGTCGCCGGAGTGCACGCCCGTGCGCTCGACCTGCTGCATGATGCCGGGCACCAGATAATCGGTGCCGTCGCAGATGGCGTCGACCTCGCACTCGGTACCCAGAATATACTTGTCCATCAGCACGGGATGGCTCATGTCAACGTGCTTCGTGATAACGCCCATGTACTCGATGACATCGGCGGAGTTGTAGGCGACGATCATGTTCTGACCGCCCAGAACGTAGGACGGGCGCATCAGGACGGGATAGCCGACCTCCTGCGCGGCCTGCAGGGCCTCGTCCAGCGTAAAGACGGTGCGGCCCTCCGGGCGGGGGATGCCGCAGCGCTCCAGCAGCTCGTCAAAGCGCTCGCGGTCCTCGGCCTCGTCGATGGCGTCGGCGGGCGTGCCCAAAATCGGCAGGCCGATGTCGTCCATGTGCTTGGCCAGCTTGATGGCGGTCTGGCCGCCGAACTGCACAAGGCAGCCGTCCGGTTTTTCGGTCTCGATGATGTGGTCGACGCTCTCGGGGTTCAGCGGGTCAAAGTACAGGCGGTCGCCGGTGTCAAAGTCGGTGGAGACCGTCTCGGGGTTGTTGTTGACAAGGATGGCCTCGCAGCCGTGCTGCTTCAGCGTCCAGACCGCGTGGACCGAGCAATAGTCAAACTCAATGCCCTGACCGATGCGGATGGGGCCGGAGCCGAAAACAAGGACCTTCTTCTTATCGGGGTCGCTGCGCTCGGCAATGAACGGCTTCGCTTCGTTGTCCTCGTCGTAGGTGGAGTAGAAATACGGCGTCTTGGCGGCAAATTCTGCGGCGCAGGTATCGACCATCTTGAACGCGGCCTTCGGGGCCTCTGGCAGGGTGTCCACGCCCGCCAGACGCTTGATCGTTTTGTCGAGGAAACCGAACCTCTTGGCATTCAGGTACTTTTCCGTCGTCAGCTCGCCGTTTTTCAGGCCCATCTCAATGTCGGCCAGATGCTGCAGCTTGTCAAGGAACCACCAGTCGATCTTGGTGATGTCGTAAATGACGTCGTGCGCCACGCCGCGCTTGAGGGCCTCGTAGACGCAGAACGCACGCTCGGAGTCCTGCACATGCAGGTGCTCGATGACTTCTTCCGTCGTCAGCTTCTCGAAATCGGGCAGCGTCATCGTGTCCAGGCCGAGCTCGGTGGAGGAAACGGCCTTCATCATGGCGTGCTCAAAGTTGTTGCCGATGGCCATGACCTCGCCGGTGGCCATCATCTGGGTGCCCAGAGACTTGTCGGCGTAGACGAACTTGTCGAACGGCCACTTCGGGTATTTGACGACGACATAGTCGAGGGCCGGCTCAAAGCAGGCGCAGGTCTCGCCCGTGACATCGTTCGTGATCTCGTCCAGCGTGTAGCCGAGCGCGATCTTGGTCGCGACCTTGGCAATCGGGTAGCCCGTCGCCTTGGAGGCCAGCGCGGAGGAACGGGACACACGGGGGTTGACCTCAATGACCGCGTACTCAAAGCTGTCGGGCTTCAGGGCAAACTGGCAGTTGCAGCCGCCCTCGATGCCCAGTTCGGTGATGATGTCCAGCGCGGCGGTGCGGAGCATCTGGTACTCTTTATCAGACAGGGTCTGGCTGGGCGCGACGACGATGGAGTCGCCGGTGTGGATGCCGACGGGGTCAAGGTTCTCCATGTTGCAGACCGTGATGACGTTGCCCTTGGAGTCACGCATGACCTCGTACTCGATTTCCTTCCAGCCGGAAATGCACTTCTCTACGAGGATCTGATGGATCGGGGACAGGCGCAGACCGTTTGTGGCAATTTCGTGCAGCTTCTCGCGGTCCTCGCAGATGCCGCCGCCGGTGCCGCCCATCGTGAAGGCGGGGCGGACGATGACGGGGTAGCCGATGACCTCGGCAAAGTCCAGCGCGTCGTCCAGATCTTCCACAACTTTAGAAGGGATGATGGGCTGGTGCAGCTTCTCCATCGTGTCCTTGAACAGCTGGCGGTCCTCGGCACGGTCAATCGTGTCGGGCTTGCAGGCCAGCAGGCGGACGCCGCTGCGGTCCAAAAATCCGCTGCGGGCCAGCTCCATCGACAGGTTCAGGCCCATCTGGCCGCCCAGGTTCGGCAGGATGGCGTCGGGCTTCTCCTTCTCGATGATGCGCTCGATTACCTCGGCGGTCAGCGGCTCAATGTAAACATGATCGGCAATGTCGGGGTCGGTCATGATGGTGGCGGGGTTGGAGTTGACGAGGACGGTCTCGACGCCCTCGGATTTCAGCGCACGGCAGGCCTGCGTGCCGGAGTAGTCAAACTCTGCCGCCTGACCGATGATGATGGGGCCGGAGCCGATGACCAGTACCTTTTTGATACGCGGGTCTTTAGGCATTGTTGATTACTCCTTTCGCGGCCAGCATACGGCTGACGAACTGGTCAAACAGAAATTCGGTGTCCTTGGGGCCGCCGTTGGCCTCGGGGTGGAACTGCACGGTGAAGCAGTTCCATTTCAAGTAGTCGACGCCCTCACAGGTGCCGTCGTTGGCGTTGAAGTAGCTCATCTGGCCGACGGATTCGGGCAGGGTGTCCGCCATAACGGCGTAGCCGTGGTTCTGGCTGGTGATAAAAGTACGCTGCTTGGCCGGGCTGGTGACGGGCTGGTTGGCGCCGCGGTGACCGTATTTCAGCTTGCAGGTCTTGGCACCGGCGGCCAGGGCGGTCAGCTGGTGGCCCAGGCAGATGCCGAAGGTCGGGATGCCGGTGCTCAGCATCTCACGGATGTTCGCGATGATTTCCACGTTCTCTGCCGGGTCGCCGGGGCCGTTGGAGAGCATGAGGCCGTCGGGGTTGAGGGCGGCCAGCTCGGCGGCGGTGGTCGTGCCGGGCAGCACGGTCACGCGGCAGCCGCGCTTCTGCAGGCAGCGCACAATGTTGTTCTTGCAGCCCAGGTCGAGCAGCGCCACGTGCAGCGGCGTGTCACCCCATGCACCGGCAGCCGTCGGCTCATAGGTCACGGCCTCGCGGCAGGTGACGGCCTTGACGGCGTCGACAACGGCGTAGGCGGCGATCTCGGGCAGCAGCGCGGCCTTCTTCTCGGGCTCGGCGTCGGGGTCGAACTCGGTGGTGATCGCGCCGTTCATAACGCCGCTCTCCCGCAGGGTGCGGGTCAGGCTGCGGGTGTCGATGCCCTCAATGCCGATGATGCCGTTCTTTTTCAGGAAGGCATCCAGCGTTTCCTCACTGCGGAAGTTGGACGGGGTCTTGCACGCCTCGCGCACAATGTAGCCCCTGGCCCAAATCTTCGTGCTCTCGACATCCTCACTGTTCATGCCGTAGTTGCCGATGAGCGGATAGGTCTGGGTGATAATCTGGCCGTAGTAGCTGGGGTCGGTCAGGGTTTCCTCAAAGCCGACCATACCGGTTGCAAAGACGACCTCACCGATGGTAGTACCGGGGCAGCCTACGCTGACGCCGCGGAACACCCGGCCATTGGCCAATATCAGATATGCCTGCATAGTTGGTAGCCTCTCACTTTACATTTAAGATATGGAGTGAGGAGAGAGGAGAAAAGGCAAATTGTACCCATCTCCTATCTCCTATCTTTTACAGGGTTTGCTTCGCAGCTTCCTTCATTTTGCGGCTGCCCAGGTGCACCAGCGGGAGCTTGCCCTCCTTGCAGATGGGGCATTCCTCAGGGGCGTAGTTGGGCAGGTCGAGCTTGAGGGCGCTGGCGACGATGGGGATCGGGGACGGGGCCTCGGCGCGGGTGCGGTCCACGACGCAGGCAATGCCCACGCAGATGCCGCCGTTTTCCTCGATGACGCGCTTGGTCTCGAGGCTGGAAACACCGGTGGTGACGACGTCCTCGGCGATGATGCAGCGCTCACCCGGGTTGATCCTAAAGCGCTTGAGGGTCATGACGTTGTCGACGCGCTCGGTGAAGATGGCGCGCTTGCCCATCTGGCGGCCCAGCTCGTAGGCGTAGACGATGCCGCCCATGGCAGGGCCGACCACGACGTCAATGTTCAGCTCCTTGAGCTTCTCGGCAACCGGGGCCATGACCTCGGCGGCCTTGTCGGGGTACTGCTGCAGAAATGCCATCTGGCAGTAAGCGCCGGAGTGGCGCCCGGAGGAAAGTAGGAAGTGCCCCTCTAAAAATGCTTCACATTCCTTTAAAACTTCAAGTGCTTCGCGTGCCATAATTTGTTCCTCCTGTATGTTATTCAACTTATAGTAGCATATTTTGTATAAAAATGCAAGCAAAATGTATATGGTGGGGCGGCTTCCCCCGCGGGGGAAGCTGTCGGCGGCCCGCCCGCCGACTGATGAGGGCCGGGCTTGCCGTCATAGCCCGTGAACGGGCGGTTGCGGGGACTCTCCCCTCATCCGCCCTCGGGCGGGGCCTCGGGGCACCTTCCCCCTGAGGGGAAGGCAGCCGGTGATTTACCGTGCGCACCCTCTGATCTCATCCAGCGTCTTGACGCCGTGGGCGTCCATCCACTGGCCGATCTCGTTCGTGATGCGGGTGCAGGCCTTCGGGTCCAGGAAGTTCGCGGTGCCGACTTGTACCGCCGCTGCACCGGCCATGATGAACTCCAAGGCGTCCTTACCCGTCAGAATGCCGCCCAGTCCCACGACGGGGATGCTGACGGCCCCTACGGCCTGCCAGACCATGCGCAGGGCGATGGGACGCACCGCCGGGCCGGACAGGCCCGCAAACGTGTTGTTGAACACGGGACGGCGCTTTTCCAGATCGATCGCGCACGCCTGGAAGGTGTTGCACAGGCTGATGGCGTCCGCGCCGGCAGCCTCAACGGCCTTGCACATCTCGGGGATGCTTTCGGCCTGCGGGCTCAATTTAACGATGAGCGGCACGGTGCAGACCTTGCGCACCGCGCTGACGACCTCGCCGGCGTCTGCCGCGCGGATGCCGAACGCGAGACCACCCTGCTTGACGTTGGGGCAGCTGATGTTCAGCTCAATAAAATCCACGCCCGCGGCGCAGAGCATCTGCACGCCCTCGACGTTTTCTTCAATCGTGTGGCCACCGAGGTTCGCCCAGACGGTGGTGCCGCACCGGCGCATGGCAGGCAGCTCGTGGTCGATAAAGTGCTGCACACCGGGGTTCTGCAGGCCGATGGAGTTCATCAGGCCCGACGGCGTCTCGTAGAGGCGCTCACCCTCGTTGCCGGGCTGGCCGTTCAGGGTCAGCCCCTTGCCGGAGATGCCGCCCAGCACGCGCAGATCCTCAATGCCCGCGTACTCGGGGCCGAAGCCGAAGGTGCCGCTGGCCGCGATGACCGGCCCGGCCAGCCGCTTGCCGAGAAAATCAACATGCAGGTCTGCCATCAGTCAAACACCTCCTGTGCGTTAAAGACCGGGCCGTCCTTGCAGACGGTGACCGGGCCGATTTTCGTATGGCAGGTGCAGCCCAGGCACGCGCCCAGACCGCAGGCCATCTTCTTTTCAAGGCTGGCCAGGCAGGGCACGCCTGCGGCGGCGCAGAGCTTAGCCACGCCGCGCATCATGACCATGGGGCCGCAGGTCAGCACAATGTCGTACTTGCTCACGTCCAGCAGGTCTGTGACCAGGCCGTGGTGTCCCTCCTTGCCGGAGTCGGTTGCGGCGTAGATGTCGCGGCACCAGGGCACAAAGCGGTCCATGCCGTAGGTCGTGTCGCGGAAGCCCACGAACAGGTCGGGGCGCACGCCCGCGCGGCAGAGCTCCTTGCAGAGCAGCAGCAACGGCGCGGTGCCGATGCCGCCGCCGACCACGGCAATGCGCTTGTACTGCCCGGCCAGTGCGGCAGTGTCAAAGCCGTTGCCGCAGGGGCCGGTCACGGTCAGCGTGTCGTCCTTTTTCAGCGCGGCCAGCTTGTGGGTGCCCTCGCCCTTGACCTGATACAGGAAGGTCAGTGCGCCGGTCTGGTTGTCAAAGTCGTCAACGCTGATGGGGCGGGAAAGAATCGGCGTGGCGTCCGCGGCCCAGGCGCGCAGCATGTAAAACTGCCCGGCGTGGGGCTCGCGGCTGCGGTCCTGCCACTGGACCGTAAGGCGCATAATATCCTCTGCGACGGTTTCCTGGCGCAGGACCGTCAGATTACAGCTTGTTGCATTCACCCTGAATATCCTCCCGCATACGCACGCACTCGTTGTAGGCAGCCTCGTCAAAGGCAACGCCGGGCTGCTTCTTGTAGGCCAGCAGGATGCCGCGGCTGGAGTTGACAACGCCGCCGTTGCCCTTGGTCAGGTACTGCGCGATGTCCGCCGCCTTGCCGCCCTGTGCGCCGTAGCCGGGGATCAGGAAGAAGGTGTCCTTGTAGGCCGCGCGGATGGCGGTGGCCTCCTCGGTGTGGGTGCCGCCGATGACCAGGCCGATGCTGGAATAGCCGTGCTCGCCCATGTAGTCCTTGCCAAGGGCGGTCAGGCTGTCGCCGACGAGGTCGTACACATGGCGGCCATCGTCGAGCTTTTTGTACTCAAAGTCCTTCGCGCCGGGGTTGGAGGTGCGGCAGAGCACGAACACGCCCTTGCCCTGCTCGGCGCAGTACGGCAGATACGGGCTGATGGAGTCAAGGCCCATGTAGGGGGCCAGCGTGATGATGTCGGCCTCGAAATCACCGGTAAAGTGCGCCTTGGCGTACATTTCGGCGGTCTTGGCAATGTCGCCGCGCTTGATGTCGGCAATGACGGGCAGGCCGGTGGCGCGGGCCAGCTTCAGCGTTTCGGCGTAGGCGCGCATGCCGTCCAGGCCCAGGGACTCATAATAGGCGATCTGCACCTTGTAGCAGCCCGCGACGCCCTTGGTGGCGTCGATCAGCGCACGGTTGAACGCGATGACGTTCTCCCCTGCCGTCTTGGCGGTGTCGGTGGTGGGCAGGTAGCTGATCTCGGTGTCCAGGCCCACGCAGACCGGGCCGTTTGCTGCGACGCTCTCGTAGAGCTTGTCCATGTTGGTAAGCATGCTGATTCCTCCGTTTGATGTATATAAATTGCGGCTCTATTATATAATGCTGGGAATCGTAGGGGCGGATCCCATATCCGCCCGCGGGACTGTGCCAGCGGCAGCCTGCACGGGCGCATATAGAGTGCGCCCCTACGGGTGTTTTGTGCGTGAAGGGGTGTTATTCCTCAATCTGGAACGTAACCTTCCCGCCTTTGATCGTGGTTACCACTTTTCCGTACAGCAGCGCGCCGTCGTAGGGGCAGTTCTTGCTCTTGCTGTGCAGCTCGTCGGCGTGGACCTCGTACATGTGGTCAAGGTCCACCAGCACGATGTCGGCGTCGTAGCCCGGTTCCAGCATGCCCTTGCGGTCGGCCAGGCCCAGCACGGCGGCGGGACCGGCGCTCATCAGGAAGCTGAGCATTTCCAGCGGCAGACGCTGCTCACGGCAGAGCTTGGTGTAGCAGACGCCGAAGGCCGTTTCCAGACCCACCATACCGGCAGCGCCCTTCTCCTTCTCCTCGGCGGTGTGGGGGGCGTGGTCGGTGCCGATGCAGGTCACGGTGCCGTCCTTGATGGCGTCGATCAGCGCGGTCACGTCGTCCGCCTTGCGGATGGGCGGGTTGACGCGGTAGGTCAGGCGGCTGTCGTCAAACCACAGGTGGTGCGGCGTGACCTCGCAGCTGACCCGCGCACCGCGCATCCGGCTCATGCGGACGGCATCGACGGATTCCCTGGTGGAGACGTGGCACATGTGCAGCCGGGTGCCGTAGTACTCGGCCAGATGGCAGTTGCGCACAGTCTCGATGTTCTCGGCCAAGCGGTAGTCCCAGGGGCTGATCTCGCGGTCCTCGGCGTGGGACATGATGGTCAGGCCGCGCTCGGTGGCAATCGCGAACGCGCGGGCCATGACGGCGTTGTTCATGACGCCGTTGCCGTCCTCAGTGATGAACTTGATGTCCTCGGGCAGGGTCAGCAGATGATCCAGCGTTTTGCCGTCGAAATCCTTCGTGATGGAGACGGTCTGGTTTGCGTCGCACAGGCCGACGCGGGCGGCCTCGGCCTCAACGGCGTGGGCGATCTCGGCACTGGAGCAGACCGGCTTCGTGTTGGGCATCAGGTTGACGAAGGTGTACCCGCCCGCGGCAGCCGCGGCGGAGCCGGTGGAGATGTCCTCCTTGTACTCAAAGCCGGGGGTGCGCCAGTGGCAGTGGGTGTCGATGAAGGCGGGCAGGACCGTGCGGCCCTTCGCGTCGAGCACCTCCTCCCCTTCCGGGACGAGCAGCCCCAGACCGACAGCGGCAATTTTTCCGTCGCGCAGCCAGACCTCAATGGCCTTGCCCGCGCTGTCCTTTGCGTTGCGGATCAGCATGGTGGGAACCTCCTTAAAAATAGGAAACTTTGTCATAGCTGAGAGTGTAGGGGCGAACATTGTTCGCCCGTCAACTTTGCGTGGTTGAGCTTCTGCGGGAAAGCCGCGCATGAGGCAAACGGCCTGCGGGCGAGCAATGCTCGCCCCTACAAAGCCCCATGCAAAAACATCCCGCAGGGATATTTTTGCAAAAAAAAACTTTTCCCAAAAAGGGAAAAGTCAAAAAGTCATACACAAAGCGGCGACGGGAAAGAACACAGTGCCGTGATTTTTAAAGACAGAAATAAAACGCATCATCCCGGCACACTCCTTCCTATGGCTTTACCTACGTTTTACTTATTGTACCATGCAGGGACGGCGGTGTCAATGCAAACGGGCTTTTTGCAAAAGTAAGGATTTTATAGATTTTTGCGCTGACTTTTGGAGGATTTGACAAAATCCGCAAAAATCCGCGCGTGGCGCGTACAGCATTGCACTTTGTCCGGCTTTGTGGTATATTTATAATAAGTATGGTAAATAGGAAGAGGAACGAACTATGGGCCTTTGGGAAGATGCAAAAAATATCCGCGATAAAGACCCCGCCGCGCGCAATGTGGCGGAGGTCATCATCCTGTACCCCGGCTTTCATGTGCTGGTCACGCACAAGATCGCACATTTTCTGTACAACCACCGGTGTTTCTTCCTGGCCCGTTTTGTCAGCCAGCTGGCGCGCCACCTGACCGGCATCGAGATCCACCCCGGCGCCAAGATCGGGCGCAAGCTCTTTATCGACCACGGTATGGGCATCGTCTTTGGTGAGACGACGGAGATCGGTGACAACTGCACGATTTACCACGGCGTCACCCTGGGCGGTACCGGCAAGGACACCGGCAAGCGCCATCCGACGCTGGGCGACAATGTGCTGATCGGCGCGGGCGCGAAGGTGCTGGGCCCGGTCTACATCGGTGACAACGTCCGCGTCGGCGCGGGCAGCGTTGTGCTGAAGAACCTGCCCGCCAACGCCACTGCCGTCGGTGTACCCGCGGAGATCGTCCGCGTCGGCAATATCAAGTGCTGCCCGGCGGACGATCTGGACCAGCAGGATCTGCCGGATATTGTCAACCAGCGCATCTCCGAGCTCGAAGCCCGCCTGAGCCGCCTGGAAGCCGAAAAGCAGGGTGAGTTCCCGCCGGATAAAAAAGAATAATAAAAACGCACGCCGTGAAATTTACGGCGTGCATTTTTTGTCAGTATGGCTTCCCCAGAGGGGGAAGCTGTCAGCGGCCCCGCCCACTGACTGATGAGGGGCAAACTTACCGGGAATTTCCCACGGACGGGCAATAGGGCAAACCCACCCCTCATCCGCCCTCGGTCGGGGCCTCGGGCACCTTCCCCCACGGGGGAAGGCAATCAACTCATTTCAGATTCCGCAAATCCCCGCTCTCGCGGAAATCCTCATAATCCAGCGACAGCGACGGGCTGTAATAGGGGTCGTGCAGAATATTCTCCCGCCCGTGCACGGCGTAGAGACGTTCATGCTCGGCGTCAAAGCGTGCTTTTTTGACGGAATCGTTCTCGTCTGAGCCGCGGGACTTGCTTTCGTAGTGGTAGAGCTCGGCGTAGGGTGTCCAGACAATGCGCCAGCCCGCGTCGCGCACACGCAGGCAGAAGTCCACATCGTTGTAGGCAACCGTGAACTCCTCATCCAGGCCGTGCAGCTCGTCGTAAACGGCGGTGCGCACCAGCAGGCAGGCCGCTGTCACGGCGGAGAAATCCTGCACCGTGGCCAACCGGAACATATACCCGCTGCCGCCGCGCTTGTGGTACTTGTGGCTGTGCCCGGCGTAGCCGCCCAGCCCCGTGATGATGCCGGCGTGCTGGATCGTGTCGTCGGGATAGTAGAGCATTGCCCCGCAGAGGCCGACGCCGGGCTGGCTGCACTCGCCCACCATCTGGGTGAGCCAGTCGCCGTTGATGACCTCGACGTCATTGTTGAGCAGCAGCAGGTACTTGCCCGCCGCGTACCTGCGGCCAAAATTGTTGATGCGGCTGAAGTTGAAGCCGCCCTTGTAAGTCACGACCCGCGCGCGGTCATACCGCTCCGGCAGTTTTTTGTAGTAGGCCGCTGTGGCCGGGTCGGTGGAATTGTTCTCGATGACGATGACCTCGAAATTCTCGTAGGTCGTTTTGGCGTAGATGCTGTGCAGGCATTTTTCCAAATCGTCGGTGTGGTCCTTGTTGGGAATCAAAATTGACACGAGCGGCTGCGGCTCGGGAATGTCCCACACCACATGGCAGGTGCCCGGGAATTTGCCCGGCTCCACCCTGCCCTGCCGCCCTGTGGCGGCCAGATGGTCGGCCACGGCCTTTTGCGCAGCCTTTTCCACATAGGGCTTGGCCGCCGTGCCGCCGCTGGTGGATGCCGCGTGCACGCGCCAGTAATACAGCACCTGCGGGATGTGCAGCGGCTTGGCTGCGGGGTCACGGCGCTGCATTTCGTCGATGAGACGCAGGAATAAGTCGTGATCCTGCGCACCGTCACAGGCCGGGCGCTCACCGCCGACGGCGTCGAACAGCGATTTTTTGAACACGGCCAGATGGCAGATGTAGTTGACGGCCATCAGGTACTCGGGCGCATAATCGGGCTTGAAGTGGCCGACGCGCGGGTGCTCGGGCGTTTTCTCAAACAGGGCCTCGTCGCTGTAGGCAAACGCCGCGCCGCTCTCGGCCAGCGCTTTGCTCATGCAATAGACGGCATGAGGCGCGAGCATGTCGTCGTGGTCGGCAAGGGCCAGATACTCACCCGCTGCGAGCTTCGCGGCCTCGTTCGTATTGGCGGCAATGCCCTTGTTCTCGATTTTGGCGTAGACGATGCGCTTGTCCTGCGCGGCGCGGGTGCGGACTGTCTCGCCCACGTCGGGGTGGGCACCGTCGCTGGCGTCCACCAGAACCAGCTGCCAATTCGGCGCGGTCTGGGCCTGCACGCTGTCCAAAAATTGCTGCAAAAACTGCGGCGGTGTGTTGTACAGCGGCGTTAGAATGCTGATGGTCGGCCAGCCGTCGGCGCGGGCGGCTGCGTCGGAACGCTGGGTCTCCAGCGTCTGCTTAGACGGCAGATACCGCGCTTTTTTGCCGAAGAACCGCCGCTTAAAAAAGCCGACGGCCCGCCCGGCCATGACGCCGACGCCCTGTTCTTTCGTCAGCGTCCGCGCATAGCCGAACAGTTCTTTGATGCGTTTCGTTTCAAGGCTCATGGGATGGCTCCTCATAAAAGCAGTCTTTGTGCCAAAGGCGGGGGTTGGATTGAATGTATTCCGCAATCATGCGGTAATCGGTTTCATTGCGGATGACGTGGTCGTGAAAGGAACGCTGCCAAAGGTGCTTATCGAACGGTGCGGCTTGCCCGCGCTTGACAAGACGGATGTACTCGACGGTAGAATACCGTTTGGACGCCTGCACGATGCTGATAATCGTAGGGGCGGATTCCATATCCGCCCGTGCCCGTTCAATCTCGACCAACGCGTGAAAATGATTGGGCATCACCACAAAATAACGGCAATGGACCGCCGGATATTGGCCGATGATCTCCCGGAAAACGCGCGCCGCCATGCGGGCGGATATGGAATCCGCCCCTACGGGAGCCCGGTTCGGGCCAAACAACATTCTGCGTTGGTGCGTGCATATTGTGATAAAATAGGCACCGTTTTGGCTGTAATCGTAACCCTGCAAATGGTGAGACTTGCGCTTCGGTAATACGGTTTGCATCACTTCAACCCGAAATTCTCAAACAGATTGTTGAAATGGGGATTGTAATAGGGGTCGTAATTGTCGATATACTGCTGATATTTCGCGTAGAAATTCGCCTTTTCGCGCTCATACCGCTTGGCGTTCTCGCTTAAGGTATCCAGGCCGCGGCTCTTGCTCTCATAGTGATAGGCCTCGGCGCGCGGGGTGTAAACGTTCAACAGCCCCTTCTGCCACAGCTTTAAGCAATAATCCACATCGTTGTAGGCAACGGCAAACTTTTCCTCGTCCAGCCCGCCAAATGCGCGGTAGAGCGACGCCTTTGTCATCAGGCAGGCACCCGTCACGGCCATATAATTCTGCGTCGTGACCAAGCGGTACATGTCCCCCACAGCGGTGCGGGGGTAGCTCTTGTGGCTGTGGCCCGCGCTGCCGTTGATGCCCATCAGCACGCCCGCGTGCTGGATCGTGTCGTCGGGGTAGTAGAGCTTCGCGCCCACCGCACCCACGTCGGGGCGCTGGCTGTAGCTGAGCAATTCTCGCAGAAAGTCGTGGGACAACACCTCAATGTCGTTGTTGAGCAGCAGCAGGTGCTCGCCCTCGGCAAACGTCGCGCCGAAGTTGTTGATGGCCGAGAAGTTGAACACGCCCTTGTAGTAGACGGCGCGGCAGTCGGCAAAGCGGCTGGGCAGTGTCTCGTAATAGGCAAACGTCGCCGGGTCGGTGGAGTTGTTCTCGATGACGATGACCTCAAAATTGTCGTAGCCCGCGTTTTTGTACAGGCTCGTCAGGCAGCGGTCCAGGTCGTCAATGTGGTCTTTACTGGGGATCAGTACGCTGATCTTCGGGTGGCCGGTCAGCTCGTACCGCACCTGAAATGCGCCGGGCGCGTCGGGCACGGCCATGGCGTGGCCCGGCAGACCGAGACGCTTGAGCTGCGCGTCGA
>ERZ791815.1432-NODE-1432-length-14463-cov-8.052887_pt1 | contig 14463 bp, 6 predicted proteins | sample MGYA00510302_ERZ791815 | MGnify/ENA primary metagenome ERZ791815 (study PRJEB30046, sample SAMN00791995) | human gut metagenome | study: EMG produced TPA metagenomics assembly of the A metagenome-wide association study of gut microbiota in type 2... | reverse complement strand
TCGCCATCCACGGCAGTCCCAGCGCCGAGGTGCGCAGCGCGGCAGCAGCGCGGACATCCCCCAGCCACCATTTTGCCGCAAGGCCTGCGGTGGCAAGCTGGGCGACCATGGCAAGCCCGCCCAGCGTAAGCCCTGCCAACACCAGCCGCACCAGCATCCCGCGTGCAGCGGCCTTATCCCGGCTGAGCTCCTCGGTCAGCAGCCGGGTAGCCGCCACCGAGATACCCGCCGTAGCCAGCGTAACGAACAGTCCGTACACCGCCAGCACCAGCTGGTACAGCCCCATACCCGCCCCGCCCAAGGCGTTAGCCAGCCAGATGCGCAGCCCCATGCCTGCCAGCCGCAGCACCACGTCCGAACCGGTAAGCAGCGCCGCATTTTTAAAGTAATTCTGCCGCACCCTGCACCTCCCCCTGCCCCGGAACGGGCGTTCACGGTTCAGCCTATGCGGCGGCTTTGCAAAACATGAGCGGCGCTATGGGTTGTTTCTGCGCACTTTTTATGGTATAGTTAACAGTGGTCAGGCAGGGCGCAAGCCCTCGCCTGTATTTTGAGCAAGGAGGAAGCGCACCGCCCGGGTCCTGCCCCTGCCGTGCGCGACAAAGAGAATGAGCGAAGAATGTACCCATGACTGCTCTAATTGCAGTGCAGCCTGTTCTTCCCGCGATGCCGCTCCGCAGCACGATGCCCCCAACCCTAACAGCAGTGTAAAAAAGGTCATCGGCGTTGTTTCCGGCAAGGGCGGCGTGGGCAAGAGCATGACCAGCGCCCTGCTGGCCTGTGCCATGGCCCGCCGCGGCTACCACTGCGGCATTCTGGATGCCGATATCACCGGCCCGTCCATCCCCAAACTGTTCGGCATCCACGGCCGTGCCATGGCGGACGACAAGGGCTGCTGGCCTATCCAGAGCCGTATGGGCATTGATGTGATGAGCATCAACCTGCTGGTGGAGAACGAGGAAGATCCCGTTGTGTGGCGCGGCCCGGTCATCGCCGGTGCCGTCAAGCAGTTCTGGACCGATGTGGTCTGGAAGGACGTGGATTTCCTGTTCGTGGATATGCCCCCGGGCACCGGTGATGTGCCCCTGACCGTGTTCCAGAGCCTGCCGGTGGACGGCATCGTTGTGGTGGCAAGCCCGCAGGAGCTGGTAAGCATGATCGTGGCAAAGGCCGTGAACATGGCCGAGATGATGAAGGTGCCCATGCTGGGCATCGTGGAGAACATGAGCTACATCGTCTGCCCGGACTGCGGCAAGCACATCAATGTGTTTGGCAACAGTCATGTGGACGAGGTGGCCGCAAAGCACAACCTGCCCGTGCTGGCCAAGTGCCCCATCGACCCCAAACTGGCCGAGCTTTCCGACGCCGGCATGATCGAGACTTACGGCGGCGAATTCTTGGAAGGCGCAGCAGACGCCTGCGAAAAGCTGCTGAAATGATCTGACCCTCTGGCTGCTGCACAAACTGCTGTGCAGCAGCCTTTTCTATATGTTCTTGTTTTAGCAAGCTCGCCCTCTCAGTCACCTACGGTGACAGCTCTCCCAAAGGGAGAGCCCTTGGCAGTCCACGCTAACTTCATCTTTTTGCCAAGGCCTCTCCCCTTGGGAGAGGTGGATGCGACCAGCGGGAGCAGACGGAGAGGGCGAGGATGCTAACCTTACGACACAGGGCTTTTTGCTTACCAAAGCCCGCCGACGTGCAAAAGGCATTCTTTTCCGCACGGCTTTGGGGCGGCAGCGCACTTTAAAAAACAAGGTTCGCGGCCCATTCCTGCTTTTAATTTTCGTTTTGTGAAGCAGCTGTTACTTTTTATCTGTTTTTTTAAACAAATTCTGCTTTTTGCTATTGTAAAACCCACCGCAAAGCTTTATAATAGTAAAGTAAGCATTGCCCGCTTATGCGGGCGTGCCATGCAAGCATGGAGAACCGGAAGCGCCCGGCATCTGCAAGGATACCCCGCTGTGCGGCGGGCAAAGGCATTTCCGCTTTTTCAAATTTATAGAGTAATTGGGAAAAGGAGTATTCTATTATGCTGACGAATGAATACCTGAAGCGCGTTTACGAAGGTCTGGAGAAGCGCAACGCCAACGAGCCCGAGTTCCTGCAGGCTGTGCGCGAGGTGCTGGAGAGCATCCAGCCCGTTGTGGAAAAGCACCCCGAGTACGAGAAGGCCGGTCTGATCGAGCGCCTGGTGGAGCCGGAGCGCATCATCACCTTCCGTGTGCCTTGGGTGGACGATGCCGGTAAGGTGCAGGTGAACCGCGGCTACCGCGTGCAGTTCAACAGCGCCATCGGCCCCTACAAGGGCGGCCTGCGCTTCCATCCCTCTGTCAATCAGGGCATCCTGAAGTTCCTGGGCTTCGAGCAGACCTTCAAGAACAGCCTGACCACCCTGCCCATGGGCGGCGGCAAGGGCGGCTCTGACTTCGACCCCCACGGCAAGAGCGACATGGAAGTGATGCGCTTCTGCCAGAGCTTCATGACCGAGCTGTACCGCCACATCGGCCAGTTCGTGGACTGCCCCGCCGGTGATATCGGTGTCGGCGGCCGCGAGGTCGGTTATATGTTCGGCCAGTACAAGCGCCTGACCAACAGCTTCCAGGGCGGTATGCTCACCGGCAAGGGCCTGACCTTCGGCGGCTCTCTGGCTCGTACCGAGGCTACCGGCTACGGTCTGTGCTACTTTACCGCCGAGGCTCTGAAGTGTATGCGCAACGACAGCTTCAAGGGCAAGACCGTGGTCATCTCCGGCTCCGGCAACGTGGCTATCTACGCCTGCGAGAAGGCTACCCAGCTGGGTGCCAAGGTCGTGACCATGTCCGACTCCAACGGCTATGTCTACGACCCCAACGGCATCGATCTGGCTTACGTCAAGGATCTGAAGGAAGTGCGCCGCGGCCGTATCAAGGAGTACGCCGAGACCCACGAGGGTGTAACCTATGTGGCTGATTGCAGCAAGGTTTGGACTGTCCCCTGCGACATCGCCCTGCCCTGCGCTACCCAGAACGAGATCAACAAGGAATCTGCCGAGGCTCTGGTAAAGGGCGGCTGCACCGTGGTCTGCGAGGGCGCTAATATGCCCAGCACCCCGGAGGCCATCGAGGTCTACCTGTCCAACGGCATTCTGTACGGACCCGCAAAGGCTTCCAACGCAGGCGGCGTGGCCACCTCCGGTCTGGAGATGAGCCAGAACTCCGAGCGCCTGAGCTGGAGCTTTGAGGAAGTGGATGCCAAGCTGAAGGGCATCATGGAGGGCATCTTCCACGCTTCCTACGACGCTTCTGTGGCTGCCGGTTCTGAGGGCAACCTGATGGTCGGTGCAAACTGCGCCGGCTTCCTGAAGGTTGCTACCGCCATGATGGCACAGGGCATCACCTACTAAGTCATACTGCATCGTCCAAGAGCCGCGCCCGCAGGGGTGCGGCTCTTTTTTGGTATAACCCCGCCCCGCTCTGCCCACACTGGCAGTATCTTATGGCAGAAAGGGAGTTTTGTATGGACGAGCAGATGTTTTGTTTTCAGTGTGAGCAGGCGGCGGGCTGCACCGCCTGCACCGGCGCAGCGGGGGTGTGCGGCAAGTCGGCCGAGACAGCCGCCGCACAGGACCGGCTCACCGGGGCGCTCATCGCGTTTGCCGGGCAGCTCATCGCGGCGGGGCGCTGCCCGGCCCCGGAACAGGCCCGGCTGCTGATGCAGGGGCTGTTCACCACCATTACCAACGTGAACTTTGACCCCGCCGCCGTGGACGCGCTGACCCGCCGGGTGCACGACGCCAGCCCCGGCACCGGCCCGGACTACGATATGCAGGCCCTCTGGCGGGAACCGGATGCCGACCGGCGCAGCCTGAAATGCTTTGTGCTGTTCAGCCTGCGGGGCATGGCCGCCTACAACTACCACGCCCGGGTGCTGGGCCGCATCGACCCGGAGCTGGACCGGTTCTTCTGTACCGCCCTGCAGGCCGTGGGCGACCCCGGCCAGACCACCGACGCCCTGTGGCAGCTGGTGCAGGCCACAGGAGAAGCCAGCTACCGCTGCATGGAGCTGCTGGACGCGGCCAACACCGGCGCGTTTGGCGATCCGGAACCGGTGCAGGTGCCCCTGACCATTGAAAAGGGGCCGTTCATCGTGATTTCCGGCCACGACCTCTACGACGCACAGCAGCTGCTGGAACAGACTGCAGGCCGGGGCGTCAACGTCTACACCCACTCGGAGATGCTGCCCGCCCACGGCTACCCGGAGCTGAAGCGCCGCTACCCCCACCTCAAGGGCAACTTTGGCACCGCATGGCAGAACCAGCAGCGGGAGTTCGAGGACATCCCCGCGCCCATCCTGTTCACCACCAACTGCATCATGCCCCTGCGCGCCAGCTACGCCGACCGGGTGTTCACCACCTCGGTGGTGGCTTACCCCGGCGTGCCCCACATCGACGAAGGGCGCGACTTTTCCCCGGTGATCGAAAAGGCGCTGGAGCTGGGCGGCTACGCGCAGGACACCCTGCTGCCCGGCCTGAACGGCGGCTCCACGGTGACCACCGGTTTTGCCCGCACCGCCGTGCTGCAGCACGCGGACGAGATCGTGCAGGCGGTGCGGGACGGTAAGCTGCGGCACTTCTTTCTGGTGGGCGGCTGCGACGGCACCCGGCCCAGCCGCCGCTACTACACCGAGTTTGCCCGCCTTACCCCGCCCGACACCATCCTGCTGACCCTGGCCTGCGGCAAGTTCCGCCTGAACGACCTGCCCCTTGGCACCGTGCCGGGCACCGGCCTGCCCCGCATCCTAGACGTGGGCCAGTGCAACGACGCCTACAGCGCCATCCGCATCGCATTGGCGCTGGCCGACGCCTTTGGCTGCGGCGTCAACGACCTGCCCCTCTCGCTGGTGCTGTGCTGGTTTGAGCAGAAGGCCGTGTGCATCCTCATCGCGCTGCTGGCGCTGGGCATCCGGAACATCCGGCTGGGGCCTACCCTGCCCCCGTTCCTCTCGCCGGGGGTGGTGCGCACCCTGCAGGAACGGTACGGCCTCAAGCCCATTGCCACCCCGGAAGCCGACCTGCAGGCCATTCTGGGCGGGTGAGGTTTCGTTTGTATGCCGCGCACAGCTGCGGGGGCTCGCGGCGTTTCGCACAAGAAGCGGCGCAATGTGTGTAGCATATTTGGTGCAGCTGTCACTTGAAGATTTTTCAGGAATCTGTATAATATCAGGTATCGGAACAAAGGCGTTCCGCAGGGGCATCCTATGCCCTTGCGGGGCGCTTTTTTCTTTTTGCAGGGGATAAAAAGCTGCGGAGGGTGCCGCAGTCCCCGGTAAGCAAACAAGTAAAAAGGATGGGAAAGACTATGGAAAACTTTACAGAGCAGAAAACCACCCTTGGTCTGTACGACCCACAGTTCGAGCACGATGCCTGCGGTATCGGCGCTGTGGTGGACATCAAGGGACGTAAAAGCCACCAGACGGTGGACGATGCACTGTCCATCGTGGAGCGGCTGGAGCACCGCGCCGGTAAGGACGCCGAGGGTAAGACCGGCGACGGCGTGGGCATTCTGCTGCAGATCAGCCACAAGTTCTTCTCCAAGGTCGCCGAGGAGCTGAACATCCGGCTGGGCAACGAGCGGGAGTACGGCGTGGGTATGTTCTTCTTCCCCCAGAACGAGCACCTGCGGGCACAGGCCATGAAGCTGTTCGAGGTGGTCACCCGCAAGGAGGGGCTGGAGTTTCTGGCATGGCGCGAAGTACCCGTTGACCCCGATGCCGTGGGGCAGAAGGCGCGGGACTGTATGCCCGCCATCTGGCAGTGCTTCATCAAAAAGCCCGCCAAGGTAAGCAAGGGTATCGAGTTTGACCGCCGCCTGTACATCGTGCGCCGCGTGTTCGAGCAGGCCAGCAACGGCACCTATGTGCCCAGCCTGTCCAGCCGCACCATCGTGTATAAGGGTATGTTCCTTGTGCACGACCTGCGCCGCTTCTATGCCGACCTGCAGGACCCGGATTATGAATCCGCCATCGGTATGGTGCACAGCCGCTTTTCTACCAACACCAACCCCAGCTGGATGCGCGCGCACCCCAACCGCTTCATCCTGCACAACGGCGAGATCAATACCATCAAGGGCAACACCGACGCCATGCTGGCGCGTGAGGAAAGCATCTCCAGCCCCATTCTGCAGGACGACATGAACAAGATCCTGCCCATCATCAACACCTCCGGCTCGGACTCCGCCATGCTGGATAACGCGCTGGAGTTCATGGTGATGAACGGCATGGATCTGCCGCTGGCTGTGATGATCACCATCCCCGAGCCGTGGGAAAACAACAAGAACATCAGCCAGAAAAAGCGGGACTTCTACCAGTACTACGCCACCATGCTGGAGCCGTGGGACGGCCCCGCCGCCATCCTGTTCTCGGACGGCGACGTGATGGGCGCGGTGCTGGACCGCAACGGTCTGCGCCCCAGCCGCTACTACATCACCAAGGACGGCCGCATGATCCTGTCCTCTGAGGTGGGCGTGCTGGAATGCGATCCGGAGAATATTCTGGTCAAGGAACGCCTGCGCCCCGGCAAGATGCTGCTGGTGGATACCGTCAAGGGCGAAGTGGTGGACGACGAGAAGCTGAAGGAGCTTTACGCCAGCCGCGAGCCCTACGGCGAGTGGATCGATCGCAATCTGGTGCAGCTGAGCGGGCTGAAGATCCCCAACGTGAAGGTGGAGAGCTACACCGGCGAACAGCTGACCCGGCTGCAGAAGGTGTTCGGCTACAAATACGAGGACGTGAACACCATGATCCTTGCCATGGCGCGGGCGGGCGCAGAGCCTTCCGGTGCCATGGGTACCGACACTCCGCTGGCTGTGCTCAGCAGCCAGCATCCCCCGCTGTTCAACTACTTTAAGCAGCGGTTTGCACAGGTGACCAACCCCCCTATTGACGCCATCCGGGAAAAGGTGGTCACTTCCACCAGCGTTTACATCGGTGCCCACGGCAATCTGCTGGAGGATAAGCCCGAGAACTGCAAGGTGCTCAAGGTGCACAACCCCATCCTGACCAACACCGACCTGTTGAAGATCAAGTACATGAACGTGCCGGGCTTCAAGGTGGCTACGGTGTCCATCAACTACTACAAGAACACCAGTCTGGAAAAGGCCATCGACCGGGTATTTCTGGAGGTCGACCGCGCCTATAAGGAGGGCGCAAACATCATCATCCTGTCCGACCGTGACGTGGATGAATACCATGTGACCATCCCCAGCCTGCTGGCGGTGTCGGCAGTGTCCCAGTACCTCATCCGCACCAAAAAGAGCACCGCACTGGCACTGATTTTGGAGAGCGCCGAACCCCGGGAGGTGCACCACTTTGCCACTCTGCTGGGCTACGGTGCCTGCGCCATCAACCCCTATCTGGCACACGAGACCATCGGGCAGCTGATCGACGAAGGTCTGCTGGACAAGGACTATTACGCCGCCGTGCAGGACTACGACAACGCTATCCTCAGCGGCATCGTGAAGATCGCCTCCAAGATGGGTATTTCCACCATCCAGAGCTACCAGAGCAGCCAGATCTTTGAGGCTGTGGGTATCTCGAAGGAGGTCATCGACAAATACTTTACCGGCACGGTGAGCCGTGTGGGCGGTGTGAGCATGGCAGACATTCAGGCCGATGTGGAAGCGCAGCACAACGCTGCCTTTGACCCGCTGGGACTGGATATCAACATGGAGCTGTCCGACAGCGGTGCCCACAAGTTCCGCAGCGGCAAGGAAGAGCACCTGTTCAACCCCCAGACCATCCACCTGTTCCAGAAGGCCTGCCGCACCGGCGATTACGACACCTTCAAGCAGTTCACCCAGACGGTGGACAACATGGGTGCCGAGGGCGTGCATCTGCGCAGCCTGCTGGACTTCAACTACGCCGCAGACGGCGGCATCCCGCTGGAGGAGGTAGAGCCGGTCTCCAGCATCGTCAAGCGGTTCAAGGGCGCTGCCATGAGCTACGGCGCACTGAGCAGCGAAGCACACGAGACCATTGCCATCGCCCTGAACCGTCTGGGCGGCCGCAGCAATACCGGCGAGGGCGGCGAGCCCGAGGAGCGCTACCACAGCGAGAGCAATTCCAAGATCAAACAGGTAGCTTCTGCCCGCTTTGGCGTGACCAGCAAGTATCTGGTCAGCGCCGAGGAGATCCAGATCAAGCTGGCACAGGGCGCAAAGCCCGGCGAGGGCGGCAACCTGCCCGGTGCAAAGGTGTATCCGTGGATCGCCAAGACCCGCCACAGCACCACCGGCGTAGGACTCATCTCTCCCCCGCCCCACCACGATATCTACTCCATCGAGGATCTGGCAGAGCTGATCTACGACCTGAAAAACGCCAACCGCAACGCCAACATCAACGTCAAGCTGGTCAGCGAGGCGGGTGTCGGCACCATTGCCGCCGGTGTTGCCAAGGGCGGCGCACAGGTCATTCTGGTGTCCGGCTATGACGGCGGCACCGGTGCTGCACCCCGCACCTCCATCAAGCACGCCGGTCTGCCTTGGGAGCTGGGCATCGCCGAGACCCACCAGACCCTGATCCTGAACGGCCTGCGCACCCGCGTGCGCATTGAGAGCGACTCCAAGCTGCTGTCCGGCCGGGATGTGGCCATCAGCTGTATGCTGGGCGCAGAGGAGTTCGGCTTTGGCACCACCCTGCTGATGGCAGAGGGCTGTGTGATGATGCGTGTGTGCAATCTGGACACCTGCCCCATGGGCATCTGCACCCAGAACCCCGAGCTGCGCAAGAACTTCAAGGGCAAGCCGGAGTACATTATCAACTACCTCACCTTTGTGGCCGAGGAGCTGCGGGAGTACATGGCAAAGCTGGGCGTCCGCACCGTGGACGAGCTGGTAGGCCGCACCGACCTGCTGCGGGTCAAGCCCGCCGCCCCGGGCAGCCGCGCCGCGGAGCTGGATCTGGACTGCATCCTGCACAACCCCGCCATTGCAAACAGCAACGTCCACTTTATCAAGGAGGACAGCTACGACTTCCATCTGGAAAACACGCTGGACATGAAGGTGCTGATGAAGAAGTTCAAGCTGGGCAGCAAGGCTCCCCAGAGCGTCAGCCTGAATGTTTCCAACGTGGACCGCGCCTTTGGTGCCATCTTTGGCAGCGAGATCACCCGCAAATACGGCAACGACCTGCCGGATGATGTGTACACCGTGCACTGCACCGGTGCAGGCGGCCAGAGCTTCGGTGCCTTTATCCCGAGCGGCCTGACGCTGGAGCTGGTGGGCGACTGCAACGACTACATGGGCAAGGGTCTTTCCGGCGGCAAGATCGTCGTGCGCCCGCCGCAGGGCATCGACTTCAAGCCCGAGGAGAACATCATCACCGGCAACGTGGCGCTGTACGGCGCTACCAGCGGCAAGGCGTTCATCTCCGGTGTGGCCGGTGAGCGCTTCTGCGTGCGCAACAGCGGCGCTACCGCCGTTGTGGAGGGCGTGGGCGACCACGGCTGTGAGTACATGACCGGCGGCACCGTGGTGGTGCTGGGACAGACCGGCAAGAACTTTGCAGCCGGTATGACCGGCGGCATTGCCTATGTGCTGGACGAGAACTGGGACTTCTACCAGCGCGTGAACAAGGAGACCGTCAGCCTTGAGCCGGTGGAGCATAAGTACGATGTTGCCACCCTGAAAGAGCTGATTCGCGCCCATGTGGAGGCCACCGGCTCTCCGCGCGGCAAAGAAATTCTGGACAATTTCAGTGCGTTCCTGCCCAAATTCAAAAAGGTGCTGCCTTACGATTACGACCGGATGCTGCGGGTCATCGCCTCGGTAGAGGAGCGTGGTCTGGACGGCGAGCAGGCACAGATCGAAGCATTCTATGCAGTGCAGAAGCATAAGTAAGGAGGGGCAGCAGCATGGGTAAGACAACAGGATTTATGGATTATGCGCGCAAGACCAGCACGGACGTTGCGCCGCTGGAGCGCCTTGAAAATTTTAACGAGTTCCACATCTGGCTCTCGCGGGAGCAGCAGCAGACGCAGGCCGCCCGCTGCATGGACTGCGGCGTGCCCTTCTGTCAGGCGGGCATGATGATCGGCGGCATGGCCTCCGGCTGTCCGCTGAACAACCTCATCCCGGAGTGGAACGATCTGGTGTACCACGGCAAGTGGGAGCTTGCGCTCCACCGCCTGATGGCCACCAACCGCTTCCCGGAGTTTACCAGCCGGGTGTGCCCCGCCTTGTGTGAGGCCGCCTGCACCTGCGGGGATGTGACCGGCAGCAGCGTCACCGTGCGCGAAAACGAGCACGCCATCATCGAGACGGCCTACGCCAAAAACTGGCTGACCGCTCCCCCGCCGCCGACCCGCACCGGCAAAAGCGTTGCCGTGGTGGGCAGCGGCCCTGCGGGGCTTTCGGTGGCCGAGTACCTGAACAAGCGCGGCCACGCCGTTACGGTGTTTGAGCGCGCCGACCGTGTGGGCGGCCTGCTGATGTACGGCATCCCCAACATGAAGCTGGACAAGGCAGTCATCGAGCGCCGTGTCAAGCTGATGCAGGCCGAGGGTGTTGAGTTCCGCACCGGCATGGATGTGGGCGGTGCCGTGCCCGCCGAGCAGCTGCTGGCAGATTTTGATGCCGTGGTGCTGTGCTGCGGCGCAAAAAAACCCCGCGATTTGAACGTACCCGGCCGGGACGCCAAGGGCGTGCACTTTGCGGTGGACTACCTGACCAGCGTGACCAAGAGCCTGCTGGACTCCGGCTTTGCAGACGGCAGGGCCATCAACGCAGCCGGTAAAAACGTACTGGTCATTGGCGGCGGCGACACCGGCAACGACTGTCAGGGCACTGCCCTGCGGCAGGGCTGCACCAACCTGATGGCACTGGAAATGATGCCGCAGCCTCCTGTCGAGCGCACCGCTGCAAACCCGTGGCCGGAGTGGCCCCGGGTGCTGAAGGTGGACTACGGCCAGACCGAGTGCATTGCCAAGTTCGGCAAGGACCCGCGTGTGTACCAGACCACCGTGAAGGAGTTTTTGAAGGACGAGGCCGGCAATCTGACCGGTGCCGTCATCAGCTGCCTGAAACCGGAGCGCGACCCCGAGACCGGCCGCACCAGCATGGTGCCCACCGGCAAGGAATTTACCTACGACTGCCAGTTGGCATTTATTGCCGCAGGCTTTACCGGCTGCGAAAACTATACAGCCGATGCCTTTGGGGTGGAGCTGACCGCCCGGGGCAATGTAGCCGACCACAGCTTTAAGACCAACGTGGACAAGGTATTCGTCTGCGGCGATATGCGCCGCGGCCAGAGCCTTGTGGTGTGGGGTCTGCGCGAGGGCCGCGATTGCGCCGCCGAGGTAGACCGCTGCCTGATGGGCTACACCAACCTTTAATTTGCCATTCTCTTTCCTATCCTAAACAAGCAGAAGCGGGAGCCCGTTGCAAGGCTCCCGCTTCTGCTTTTATTTTTTAATCGGTATCGTATTCCGGCTCTGTGCTGCCCTCCGGGGTCGTTTCCGGGGTAGTAGGCTCGGTAGCGGCAGGCTCTTCCGGGGTGGCGGTGATCTGCACACTGGGGTCAGCGGCGATATACACGGTGATCACCGTGCCCACCGTGACCATAGCGCCCTCTTCCTCGCTGGCAGAGACCACGCAGCCCGTGGCATAGGAGCCATCGTTCACCACCATAAAGCAGCTGGCCACAAGCCCCCGGCTGCTCAGGATCTCAATGGCCTTATCCTGCGATGCACCGATGATCTTTGGCATTTCCACCTTTTCCGGGCCCTGACTGACCACGATCTGGATCACCTCGCCGTTCTCCATCACCTCGCCAGCCTCCGGCTCCTGCCGGATGACCTGCCCGGAGGGCACGGTATCGCTGTACTCCAGCACCGCCCGGAACAGGTACATACTGGTGTACTCGCGGTTATTCTTGATTTGCTCGTAATCGATGCCCACAAAGTTGGGCACAAGGTTCTGGGGCTTTATTTCCTCGCTGCTGGCAGCTTCCGAGCTCGGCTCCGAAGAGGGCAGCTGCTCCTCCTTGCTGCTCACGATGCCCCACAGGGTGAGCAAGATCAGAACGGAAAGCAGGATCAGGATGCCCGCCAGCAATCCCTTCAAACTGAGCAGATGTTCCCTGCCCTGCCCGCTCTGCTCTGCCCGCACCGGATGCATCGGGGTCTCCGGCTTCATGGTGCGGGTCAGCTCGGCGGTATATTCTTTGGAAGAAAGTGCCTGATACAGCTGCGGCACAGTCTGGATGCGCTCCATGACCTTGAGCCGCAGCCCCAGCTGCAACACATCGGAAACGTAGGCCGGCACGGCAGGCTCTACGGTGCGTGCCCGGGGGTTGGAGTCCGACACCACGCGCTGAGCAGCGGGCATGGGTGCCTGCCCGCATACCATGCGGTAAAAGACGGCGGCAAGGCTGTACTCATCGGTGTAGCGCCCCTCAAACTCGGCGGTGGTGTACTGCTCCGGCGCAGAGTAGCCTTCGTACAGCTGCTCGTGCAGGCCGCTGCCTGCGGTGCGCAGACCCACAGTGGCGTACCCAGCCAGACGGCAGCGGCCATCTGCCATCACCCGGATATTCTCCGGGCAGATGCCGCGGTGCACCAGCCCTGCCTTGTGCATGGCCGCCACGCCCTCAAACACCGGGCGCAGCATGGCGCAGGCCTCCTCTGCCCGCACCGGGGCAGGACGGTTTTCCAGCCACTGCTCCAGCGAGGTGCCACCTAAATTTTCCAGCACCGCATACACGGTGTTGTTGGCTTCCACCACGTCCAGCACGGCTTCCAGACCGCTGGCGGGGGTAATGCGCTGGATGGCGCGGTACAGGTCTGCAAAGTCCATGCGGGTGGTCTTGAACAGCACTTCGCTCCCCTGCTTGGGGCGCAGGATGCAGTCCGCGCCCCGCTCCGCAGAAAGAGTGACGGGCAGGTACTCCTTGATGGTCACCCGGAAACCGCCCAGATTCTCCACGCCGCTGTACAGCACACCCTCGCCGTCCAGACTGCACATCTCGCCCACGGTGTAGCGCCCGGCCAGCACCGTGCCCACCGGCAGGCAGCCCGCCGGGTTGCAGCCCTCTAAGATCTTCCCGCAATGGGGGCAGACGGTCGCCGCAGGCGGCAGTTCCCCAATGCAGAACGGACACAGGCGTTTTTGCTCCATAGTGTTCTCTCCCCTTCCAAGCTTCTATACTTTTTATTTTATCATAGTGTTCCCCGCCGTGCAAGCTGTCCGCATTTTGGTGCACACGCAAAAAAAGACCGGGGCCCGCAGCCCAAAGGGCTGACAGGCTTCGGTCTTATAGATGCAAGGGGTTTTCTCTTATGCTGCGCTTAGTGGATGAACACAGGGCCCAGCGGGTTTGTGATGGGGCTTACATAGCCGCCCAGCAGCTTGGGAATAGCAAGGCTGATGTCGGGGACGTAGGTCAGCAGCAGCAGTGCAACGAACATACACAGGTAGAACGGCAGGGTCGCCTTGACCACTTTCTCCATGGGGCGCTTTGCAACGGCAGAGCCGATGAACAGAACGGAGCCAACGGGAGGAGTGAGCAGGCCGATGCCGCAGTTCAGAACCACGATGATACCGAACTGGATGGGATCGATGCCGATGGAGGTGGCGATGGGCAGCAGGATGGGGGTAGCGATCAGGATGATGGGAGCCATATCCATGATCATGCCCAGCACCAGCAGGATCAGGTCGACGAGCAGTGCAATCAGGTAGGGGTTATCGGTGAGGTCGGTGATGGCGGTTGCTGCCAGATCAGGCACGTGCAGCATGGTCAGGCAGTTGCCGAACACTGCAGAGGTAGCAATCAGGATCAGCACGATGGACAGGGTGTTGACGCACTCGTCCAGAGCGTGCCACACGCCCTTCCAGTCCAGACCCTTATAGACGAACACGGAAACGAGCAGGGAGTAGACAACGGCGATAGCAGCAGACTCGGTAGCGGTAAATACACCGCCGACAACGCCGAACACCACGATGATAACAGCGGCCAGTGCCCAGATAGAAGTGCCCAGCTGCTTGACAAAAGCCTTGATGCTGAAGGGATCACCCTTGGGGTAGTTGCGCTTGACCGAGATGATGTAGGAGCCGATCATCAGCACGATAGCCAGCAGAGCGCCGGGCAGGTAGCCGGCCAGGAACAGGCTGCCCACGGAGATACCACCGGCGGTGGTAGCGTAGATGACCATGTTATGGCTGGGAGGAACCAGCAGACCCTCGCAGGAAGAGGTGATGGTAACAGCGGTGGAGAAGTCTGCGCCGTAGCCCTGATCCACCATCATGGGGATCATGATAGAGCCGATGGAAGCGGTATCGGCGGAAGCGGAACCGGAAATGCCGCCGAAGAAGTAGGAAGCCACGATGTTGACCATGGCCATGCCGCCGCGCATCCAGCCCACGCAGGCGTCAGCCAGTGCGATCAGCTTTTCAGAAATGCCGCCGGAGCCCATGAGCACGCCCATGGTGATGA
>ERZ791815.1431-NODE-1431-length-14492-cov-9.434716_pt1 | contig 14492 bp, 10 predicted proteins | sample MGYA00510302_ERZ791815 | MGnify/ENA primary metagenome ERZ791815 (study PRJEB30046, sample SAMN00791995) | human gut metagenome | study: EMG produced TPA metagenomics assembly of the A metagenome-wide association study of gut microbiota in type 2... | reverse complement strand
TTGATCTGGTCGATCATAGCCTTGGTCTTGCCGGAGCCCTTGGTACCAACAATCAGTTTAATCATAGTTCAGTCCTCCTGTATTTTCCACGCCTTGCGGCGGGAGATCATTTTTTACGTTCGGCTTTTACTTCAGCTTTGCTTCCAGCTCTGCGGTCAGGCCCTCGTAGCCGGGCTTGCCCAGCAGGGCAAACATATTCTTCTTGTAGCTTTCCACGCCGGGCTGGTTGAAGGGGTTCACGCTCAGCAGGTAGCCGCTGCAGGCGCAGGCACGCCAGAAGAAATAGATCAGGTAGCCCACATTATAAGCAGACAGGTCGTCCACCTCGATCAGCACTTCGGGCACGCCGCCGTCGGTGTGTGCCAGAATGGTGCCCTCCATGGCCTTGCGGTTGACAACGCTCATGTTCTGGTTTGCAAGGAAGTTCAGGCCGTCAAAGTTGCCCTCCAGCGGGTCGATGAACAGATCCTGCGCGGGCTTCTTCACGTCCACGATGGTCTCGAACATGATGCGGGCGCCTTCCTGAATGAACTGACCCATAGAGTGCAGGTCGGTGGAGAAGATGCAGCTTGCGGGGAACAGGCCCTTGTTGTCCTTGCCCTCGCTCTCGCCGAACAGCTGCTTGTACCACTCGTTCATCAGGGTGAAGTCCGGCTCGTAGCACTCCAGGATCTCCACAGCCTTGCCCTTGCGGTACAAGATGTTGCGGATGGCGGCGTACTTGTAAGCATCGTTATCGGGGCTCAGCACGGAGAAGCGCTCCATAGCGTCGGCAGCGCCCTGCATCAGAGCATCGATGTCGATGCCGGCGGCGGCGATAGGCAGCAGACCCACGGCGCTCAGCACGGAGTAGCGGCCGCCCACGTCATCGGGAACTACGAAGGTGGGCCAGCCCTGTGCGTCAGCCAGCTGCTTCAAGGTGCCCTTGGCACGGTCGGTGGTGGCGTAGATGCGCTTGTTGGCTTCCTCCACGCCCATCTCCTTTTCCAGCAGTTCACGCAGCACACGGAAGGCCAGAGAGGTCTCGGTGGTGGTGCCGGACTTGGAGATGACGTTGATGGAGAAGCGCTTGCCTTTGCACAGGCTGATGATGTTGTTCAGGTAGGTGGGGCTGATGCTGTTGCCGCAGAAGTAGATCTTCAGACCATCTTCCAGCTCGTTGTGGTACATACCCTTAACGGCTTCCACAACAGCGCGTGCGCCCAGATAGCTGCCGCCGATGCCGGCCACGACCAGAACGTCAGAGTCCTCGCGGATCTTGGCAGCGGCTGCCTTGATGCGGGCGAACTCTTCCTTGTCATAATCCCGGGGCAGGGTCATCCAGCCCAGAAAATCGCTGCCGGGGCCATTCTTGGCTTCCAGCTGCTTGTGGGCGGCTTCTACCTGCGGGTAGATGGCTGCATATTCCTCTTCGCTGATGAAGCTGGAGAGGTGTTTCGTGTTCAGTGCGACACTCATTATTATTAAAACCTCCAAACGATCTGCCGGGTCTTTGCCCTGCGAGGAAATATCTTGGTATAAGTGTACCGTTCCCTCCGGGTAAAGTCAAGGTCAAATTCCTTAGATTTCATACAATTTTAATAGTGTTTTTTTGTTTCTTCATCCATATTTGTTCAGGTATCCAACAGCTCTGCCGGGCGTCCGGCGCACTTTTGTGCGCTGAAGCGCCTTTTTCGGTGCAGGGTCATGCTGCAGCACCCCGCAGGCTGTCCCACAGCAGCTGCAAGGCGGTATCAAAGTCCATGCGCGGCGCATCGGCGGCGGCGCACACCGGGTACTCCCCCTGCACCGCTTCGCCGCACAGCAGCTGCGCCTTGCCCACCGTCTGTCCCCGGGTCACCGGGGCTTCCAGCACCTCGGGCAGGGATAGCTGCACGGTCAGCTGCCCGGCGCTCTCTGCGGGCAGCAGGGCGGTCTGCGGCAGAGCAGCATAATCCAGCGGCACAGTTTCCTCCGTGCTGCCCTTTACCTTTAATTGCAGCGGGCGATCCTCCGGCAGGGGCACCGGTGCGGCGCGGTAGGCTGCAAAGCCGTAGTCCAGCAGGGTGGTGGCGGCTTCGAACCGCTCCTTGCTGGAAGGTGCACCCAGAACTACCGCGATGAGGTCCAGCCCGTCCCGGGTGGCGCTGGCGGTAATGCACACGCCCGCCCCGCCGGTGGTGCCGGTCTTGAGCCCGGTGATGCCGTTGTACCGCCGCAGCAGCTTATTGGTGTTCACCAGCTGGGTCTGCCCGCCGCGCAAAGTGTCCGTCCAGATACCGGTATAGTGCAGCACCTCCGGGCAGGTATTCAGGATGGTACGGCTCATGATGGCCACATCCCGTGCGGTGGAAAGATGTCCCTCGGTGTCCAGCCCGCAGGCATTGCGGAAGGTGGTGTGCTCCATGCCCAGCTCTGCGGCGCGGGCGTTCATCTGCTGCACAAAGGCGGTCTCGCTGCCGCCCACCAGCTCTGCCACTGCCACCGCCGCATCGTTGGCGGAGGACACACAGATGGCTTTGAGCATCTCGTCCAGCGTGAACTGCTCCCCGGGCTCCAGCCAGATCTGACTGCCGCCCATGTGGTAGGCGTGCTCGCTGACCGGCACGGCAGTGTCCATGGTCAGCCGCCCGGCGTGCACCGCTTCAAAGGTGAGCAGCAGGGTCATCACCTTAGTAATGGAAGCGATGGGCATGGTCTGGTCGGCATTCATCTCGTAAAGCACCGTGCCGCTGGTCTGGTCGATGAGCATTGCTGCGCGGCAGGGCAGGGTAAGCTGCGGCGGGGTGACCGTCAGGGGCTGCACTGCCGGTTCTGCCTGCGCTTGCACCGCCGGCTGGATGCGCAGCCCTTTGCCCTGCGCCGTACCAAAGGCCAGCGCAAACAGCCAGAAGCAGACCACCCCCGCGCACAGCAGCGCCAGATTTCTCCGTTCCATTCCTCATACCTCCCCGCGCAAACTCTCTTTTTGCAGTGTATGCCGCCGCTTTTGCAGGTATGCCGCTGGGCAATTTGTTCAGTTTTTGTGCGGGAATTCAGTGCTTATCTACAAAGTGTGAACACATCCGTTGCAAAACGCCTTATTTTGCGGTATGCTATGACCAACAGGAAATCCCCTGTGTTTTGGATATGTATTGATTTTATTCTGGAGGGATTCTTATGAGCACGATTTCTCGCCGTACGTTCCTCAAGCTGGCTGGTGTTACCGCGGTCGCCACTGCCGGCGCTTCCATGCTGACCGGCTGCTCTTGGTTCGATGATGTTGAGCTGGTGATCATGGGCAGCATTGATGACGGAAAGACCTATACCAAGGCTGGCAGCAAGTCCATGCCCCGCATTCTTGTTAATACGGTAAAGGGCAACATAAAGCTGGCTCTGGATTTGGTCAAGAAGTATGGTCCTGAGGAGTACCGCGGCGCGGACGTGACCGTGGACAAGGACTATCCGAACTGCCTTACCTTCGTCAAGGACAAGGAGACCGGCAAGGAGAGCATGATCATCGCTGTCAAGGTCGCCATGGTCGAGGTCGAGTACGAAGTGCTGGTCAACGGCAAGAGCGTCGCCTCCGGCAAGCACAGCTTCCCCAAGGGTGTGACCGGCATCGACGAGGACACCGCCCGCAAGATCATTGCCGAGGTCGCCAAGAACAACGACAAGGTACCCACTAATTACGAATTTGATTCTACCGTTGCCAACAACCTGAAGGTCGTCAACGGCAAGATCACCGTTGCGCTGAAGGTGGCAGCGGCCTGATCCTATTTCATTCGCACCTGTTGAAGGCTGCTGCACAGTGCTTTGTGCAGCGGCCTTTTTTACGCCCGGTTTTCCACCAATTGCCGACGGACGGTGCAATTCCGGTCTTGCGTGCTGCCGCAGTTCTGTTATATAATAAAAAATAACGCCTATTTTACCCCCGTTTTGTGGAAAGGAACCCCTCTCATGCGAGTTTGTTTTTATACCTTGGGCTGCAAGGTCAACCTGAACGAGACCGGTGCGCTGGAGCAGTTGTTCCGCGCCAACGGCTTTACCATTGCGCAGGAAGGCGAGGCTGCGGACGTGTTCATTGTGAACAGCTGCACCGTGACCAACTTCGGCGACCAGAAGAGCCGCAAGTGGCTGCGCCGCAAAAAGCGCGAGAACCCGGGTGCGGTGACGGTGCTGACCGGCTGCTACCCGCAGGCTTTCCCGGAGGAAGCCGCGCAGTTTATGGAAGCCGACCTTGTGTGCGGCAACGGCGACCGCAAGGCTATTCTGGACAACGTGCAAAAGCTGCTGGACGGCCACGAGCGCATCGTAGCTATTGCCCCGCACCAGCGCGGCGAGCAGTTCGAGGAGCTGCCGGTGGAGCGGTTCGAGACCCACACCCGCGCCTTTATCAAGGTAGAGGACGGCTGCAACCGGCAGTGTGCCTACTGCGTCATCCCCCGCGCCCGCGGGCCGGTGCGCAGCCGTGCCGAGGAGAGCATTCTGACCGAGCTGCACCAGCTGGCCGCTGCCGGTTACCGCGAGGTAGTGCTCAGCGCCATCTCCCTGCCAAGCTACGGGCTGGATACCGGCACGAACCTTGTGGAGCTGGTGGAAAAATGCGCACAGGTGCCGGGCATCGAGCGCATCCGTCTGGGCAGCCTTGACCCCGATATGCTCACCCCGGAATTTATCTCCCGCTTGGCTGCGGTGGACAAGCTTTGCCCCCAGTTCCACCTGAGCCTGCAGAGCGGCTGCACCGCCACCCTGCGCCGGATGCGCCGGGTGTATACCGCGCAGGAGTACGCACAGGTGGTGGAACAGATCCGCGCCGCCTACGGCAGCCGCCCGGTCAGCTTTACCACCGACTGCATCTGCGGCTTCCCCGGTGAGACGGCAGAGGACTTTGAGGAGAGCTGCGCGTTTTTGAAGAAGATAGGCTTTGTCAAGGTCCATGTGTTCCCCTACTCCCGCCGCAGCGGCACCCCGGCCTACGATTTCCCGGATCAGATCCACGAGCGGGAAAAGCAGGAGCGCAGCCGCCGCATGAACGCCGTGGCCGAGCAGGTGCGCTGCGAGACACTGGCTGCCTTTGAGGGCACCGAGGACGAGGTGCTGCTGGAAACGCCCCTGTCCGGCACGCTGTTTACCGGCTACACCCGGCTGTACATCCCGGTGGTGGTCTCCGCTCCCGGCTGCGAGAGCGGGCAGATCGTGCGGGTAAAGCTTGGCCGCTACGACGGCGAGCGGGTGCGTGCAGCACTTTGCTGAAAATTTTTCATTTTACTTGTACATTCTGTGCATCCGCATGAATACAATAAATTTTTAACGATTTTTGTATTTTGCCCTTTCCATACGCACGTCTTTATGTTAAAATGAAGATGGATTCATCGGGTCCGGCGTGCTGTAAGCAATCAGCACGGTACCATCCGCGCCCGTATAGCGCCGTTTTATGCTCTGCACACAGGGCAGGCGGCTCCGTTTTATGGCTGTTTCAAAGCAAGGAGAGATTGGAATGAGTTTCAGAGGAATCAATACCACGGTCATCCAGATCCGCCGTCAGGTGTTTACCGAGGTCGCCCGCATGGCTTACGCCAACGTCAAGGGCGAGCAGGCCAACCACCTGATGCGCAAGATCCCCTATACCATCATCCCCGGTGAAGAGGGCAAGCTGCGCAAGGACATCTTCCTCGAGCGCGCCATCGTTGAGGAGCGCGTGCGTCTGGCTATGGGTCTGCCCACCCGCCGCATGGACGAGCACAACAGCGTTGTCTCCGGTCTGGAGGACGCCTCCATCGCCGATAAGTACTATGATCCCCCGCTGGTCAACGTGATCAAGTTTGCCTGCAACCGCTGCCCCGAAAAGCTGGTCAAAGTTTCCGACCTGTGTCAGGGCTGCCTTGCACACCCCTGTATGGAAGTGTGCCCCAAGAAGGCCATCACTTGGGAGAGCGGCCGTTCCACCATCGATCAGGACAAGTGCATCAAGTGCGGCCGCTGCGTCACCGTCTGCCCTTACAACGCCATCGTCAAGACCGAGCGTCCCTGCGCCGCTGCCTGCGGCATGGGCGCTATCCACTCTGACGAGCTGGGCCGTGCCGAGATCGATTACAGCAAGTGCGTGTCCTGCGGTCAGTGTCTGGTGAACTGCCCCTTCGGTGCCATTGCCGACAAGGGTCAGATCTATCAGCTCATTCAGGGCTTCAACCGCGGTGACCGCATCTATGCGCTGGTCGCTCCCGCCTTTATCAACCAGTTCCCCTCTTTGGCTTCCACCGGTAAGCTGAAGTCTGCCCTGAAGGCCATCGGCTTCTGCGATGTGGTGGAGGTCGCCATCGGTGCCGACCTGTGCACCGTGGACGAAGCACACGACTTCCTGGAGGAAGTGCCCGAGAAGCTGGACTTCATGGCTACTTCCTGCTGCCCGGCATGGAGCATGATGGCAAAGACCACTTTCCCCGGCCTTGCCAAGAATATCTCCATGACCATGACCCCCATGGTGTTCACCGCCCGCATGATGAAGCAGGCCGACCCCGAAGCACGTATGTGCTTCATCGGACCCTGCGCCGCCAAGAAGCTGGAAGCTTCCCGCCGTACCGTCCGCTCCGATGTGGACTTCGTGCTGACCTTTGAGGAGCTGGCAGGTATCATTGAAGCCAAGGATCTGGATCTGGACAATCTGGAAGTGGATCCCGCCGAGATGGATCTGTGCTACGCTTCTGCTGCAGGCCGTGGCTTTGCACAGTCCGGCGGCGTTGCCAAGGCCGTTGCCGACAAGATCAAGGAATGGCGTCCCGACATGGAGGTGAAGATCGCTTCCGCACAGGGTCTGGCCGACTGCAAGAAGCTGCTGATGCTGGCCAAGGCCGGCAAGTACAATGGCTATCTGCTGGAGGGCATGGGCTGCCCCGGCGGCTGCATCGGCGGTGCCGGCACTATTGCCGACCCCGTGCGCACCGCAGCTGTGCTGAACAAGTATGTGAAGGATGCCGAGTTCACCGACCCCGAGCAGAGCGCCTTTATGTCCAACATCCATATGCTGAAGGACGACCCCAACTTTGAGGTCTGAGCCGCTGTAATATAATTACCCGTAAGGCTGCTGCACAGTGATTTTGTGCAGCAGCCTTTTTGTTAAAAAAAGCTGAAACTTTGTGGAAATGCCGTGAAACGAAAATTGGACGCTTGTTTATCAGGGCAAAATGCGATACACTACAAATATGAGTTTCTGATGGGTGCTTTTTACAAAAAAGCGCCTTGTCATAAAAGAACCTAGGAGGAACGGCAAGAATGATCTGGAACAAGTCTAAACAGCCCGCCGACCTGCAGCAGGGCACAGCAGCTGCACCGAAAAAAGGCGGTGCGGCGGCATTTGCCCAAAAGAACTGGAAGTGGCTGGTGCCGGTGGCCATCGTGGTGCTGGCGGGCGGCTGGTGGCTGCTGAAGCCCAAGAGCGCAAAGCCCGCTAATGTGGATACTTCCTATACGGAGACAGTGCCCGAGACCCGGAATGTCTCCAACACGCTCAGCGGCACCGGCACGCTGAAACCTGCCAATACTTACAGCGTCAAGTCGCTGGTGTCCGGCAAGGTGCTGACCGGCAGCTTTGAAGAGGGCGATATCGTGGAGGAGGGCACTGTGCTGTATACGGTGGATTCCTCCGACGCCACCACCAAGGTGGAGCAGGCAGCCATCACCCTGCAGCAGGCGCAGCGCAGCTATGATAAGACCGCCGACCGCCAGTATGTCCGCGCCGAAGTGGCGGGTATCGTCAGCAGCCTGAAGGTGAACAAGGGCGATGAGGTAAAGAGCGGGCAGGAAGTGGCTGTGGTGCGGGACAGCTCCAAGATGAATCTGGTGCTGGAGTTCCCGGCTGCGGATGCTGCCAACTTCTCGGTAGGGCAGACAGCCGAGGTGACGCTGGACGGCACCTTTGAGGTGCTGCCCGGCACCATTACCGCCGTGACCGGCACCGATGCCCTGAGCACCGGCAACCTGCTTACCCGCACTGTGACCATTGCGGTATCCAATGCGGGCGGTCTGACCACGGCACAGGCTGCAACGGCTGCCATCAACGGGGTCAGCTGCATTGCAGCAGCAAACCTCCAGTATCAGGCCGAGCGCACCCTGACTGCACTGACTTCCGGTACGGTGACCGCCATCAATGTGCGGGAGGGCGGCAGCGTGAACAAGGACGACATCATCCTGACCCTCAGCGGTGAGGAACTGACCGAGTCTATCCAGTCCGCCTCCGAGACCCTCCGCGGTGCGGAGCTGTCCATGCAGAACCTGCAGGACGCCATGGACAACTACACCATCACCTCGCCCATCAGCGGCACCATCATTGAAAAGAATGCCAAGGTGGGCGATGCCCTGAGCACCGGCAGCGACCTGTGCACCATCTACGATCTGAGCTATCTGGAAATGACCATCAATGTGGACGAGCTGCAGGTCAGCAGCCTGAAGGTGGGGCAGACCGTACAGGTGACCGCAGACGCCGTGAAGGATAAGACCTACGAGGGTCTGGTCACCCGTGTGTCCATGAAGGGCGATACCAGCGGCGGCACCACCACCTACCCGGTGATCGTGCGCATTGACGAGACCGATGGTCTGCGCCCGGGCATGAACGCCAACGCCGAGATCGTGGTGGCGCAGGCGAAAAATGCGCTCACCGTGCCCAATGCCGCCATCGTGCGGGGCAATTATGTGCTGGTGCGGCAGGACTCGCCCAGTGCCGTGAACGCCGATGACTCCATGAGCGCACCGGAGGGTTATGTGTACGTCAAGGTCAAGACCGGCGTGAGCGACGACAACTATACGCAGGTGACCAGCGGCCTGTCCGAGAGCGATACCATCGCCTACGACCCCAGCTCTGTGAGCAGCGACAGCTACTATGACGACGGCGGCTACGACTACTCCGACGGTGAAGTGATCGGCGGTACCGAAAACGCCGCAGACCTCACTGAGGGCGGCGAGGAGACGCTGCCGGAGGAAACGGAAAACAGTGAAGAACCCGCAGCGGACGCTGAAGAGCCGGCAGAAGGCATTGACCCCGCTGAGGCCGGTGCAGTTGTGGTGAATTGACGCAGGAGGGATGAATGAGCGCTCTGATCGAGTTTGATGCGGTGTGCAAGTATTACCAGATGGGCGATACCACGGTAAAGGCTGCCGACCACATCACCATGAAAATCGAAAAAGGCGAGTTCGTGGCCATCGTGGGCCAGTCCGGTTCGGGCAAATCCACCTGCATGAACATCATCGGCTGTCTGGATGTGCCTACCTATGGCACCTACCGGCTCAACGGCCGGGATGTGGGCAAGATGAACCGCAACGAGCTGGCCGCCATCCGCAACGAGATGCTGGGCTTTATCTTCCAGCAGTACAATCTGCTGCCCAAGCTGAACCTGATGGAAAACGTGGAGGTGCCGCTGGTGTATGCGGGCATCTCCCGCGCCGACCGCCATGTCCGCGCCCGGGAGGTGCTGGAGCAGGTGGGGCTTGGCGACAAGCTGAAAAACCGCCCTAACCAGCTTTCCGGCGGTCAGCAGCAGCGTGTGTCCATTGCGCGGGCACTGGTGCGCAACCCGCCGGTCATTCTGGCAGACGAGCCCACCGGCGCGCTGGACTCCCATACCGGCCGCGAGGTGCTGGGGCTTTTGCAGCAGCTGCACCAGCAGGGACACACCGTGGTGCTGATCACCCACGACAACTCCATTGCCGTGCAGGCCGACCGCATCATCCGGCTGGAGGACGGTCAGGTGGTGTATGACGGCGACTCCCACGCACCGGAGGCCATGGTGCAGCCCACCCTGCTGCCCGAAACGCCGGAAAAGGAGGAACAGGCATGATCTTTGAAACCTTCCGGCAGGCCATCCAGAATGTGTGGAGCAACAAGCTGCGCACCTTTCTGACCATGCTGGGCATCATCATCGGCGTGATGGCGGTCATCGTCATCGTGGGTCTGGGCAACGGCATGACCAAAAGTATGCGGGACAGCTTTTCCGCGCTGGGCACCAACACCCTCAGCATTCAGGTGTGGGGCTATGGCTCCCGCACCGTGCCGGTGGAGGAGATGTACGATATCTGCCAGCGGCATTCCAATCTGATCAAGGCGGTGTCGCCGCAGGTCAACCTCGGCGGCAAGGCCAGCGGTACGCTGAAGATCGGCACCACCAGCTACCGCTGGTCCAACATGAGCGGTGTGGACGAAAACTTTACCGAAATGAAAAACTACCAGATCGTTCAGGGACGCGGCCTGCAGTACATGGATATGCAGGATAACAAGCAGGTCTGCGTCATCGGCGATTACCTCAACCGCGTGGCCTTTGGCGGCAACGGCGTGGGACAGACCCTCAAGATCGGTGCCAACAAGTTCCGCGTTGTAGGCGTGCTGTCTGCCAAGGTCAGCGACCCTACCATGCAGCAGGGCAGTGACGACGACTGCGTTTATCTGCCCTACACCACCGTGATGCGGCTTTCCAGCCAGAGCATGGTGGACTGCTACACTGCCATGATGGCCGACGAAAGCCTTGCCAACGAGACGAAAGCGACCATGGAGGAAGAACTGCAGGCGCTTCTCAAAAATGAAAACGGCTACTATGTGTACAGTGCCAGCGAGTGGCTGGAGGAAATGAACAAGATGATCAACATGGTCATCGTGATACTTACCGGCATCGCCAGCATCTCGCTGCTGGTGGGCGGCATCGGCATTATGAACATCATGCTGGTATCGGTCACCGAGCGCACCCGAGAGATCGGCATCCGCAAGGCGCTGGGCGCAAAGGAACGCACCATTCTGGCGCAGTTCGTGGTGGAGGCAGCTACCACCTCTGCGCTGGGCGGCGTTTTAGGCATTGCGCTGGGCTATGTAATGTCCATGGTGGCGAACAGGGTGCTGCCCATGTTCATGACTGATACCACCGTTACGGTAAGCCCCTCCTTTAACTCCATTGTGGTGGCCTTTGGCATCTCGGTGGGCATCGGCGTGCTGTTCGGTTATCTGCCGGCACGGCGTGCAGCCCGGCTGAACCCCATTGAAGCATTGCGCTACGATTGAGCGCGGCGGCGTGATAAACAAAGAACAAGAGGTACGACCAATGAAAAAACGGATTCTCGCATTTCTGCTGGCGGTCAGCATTGCGGTGTCGGTGCTGGTGCTGCCGGTCTCGGCGGCCAGCATCAACAATACGGCTCTGCAGACGGCTATCACTCTGGGCGCTGTGCCCACCGGTCAGGAGCTTGGCGCCAACGTTACCCGCGGTGCCTTTGCCAAAATGCTGGTGTCCTTTTCCACCTACCGGGAGAGTGTGGACGCGCAGGGAACTGTGGGCACATTGTACCGGGATGTGCCCGGCACCTCCCAGTGGGCACCCTACATCCGCATTGCGGTGCAGCAGGGCTGGATGAACGGCTACACCGACGGCTCCTTCCGCCCGGACAACACCGTCACGCTGGAGGAAGCCTGTGCAGCGGTGCTGAAGCTGCTGAGCTATAAGACCACCGACCTGACCGGCTCCTTCCCGCAGGCACAGCTGAACAAGGCGCAGCAGATCGGTCTGCGGGATCAGCTGACCTGCACGCAGGGTCAGGCTATGACCTACGAGCAGTGCACCCTGCTGTTGTACAACGCCCTGCGCGCCAACACCGCAAGCGGCAGCGCCTACGGCAGCTCGCTGGGCTTTACGGTGTCCAACGGTCAGGTGGATACCTCCTCGGTGCTGCTCAAGAGCCGCAAGGGTCCCTTTGTGGCGGAGGAGGGCACCCAGCTGCCCTTTACACCGGTGAGCGTCTACCGCAACGATAAGACCTCCGCTTCGGCAGAGCTGAACAAGTACGATGTGTACTATTACAGCGAAAGCCTGCAGACGGCGTGGATCTACACCCGCCGCGCCGCAGGCCGCATTACCGCGGTATCGCCCAGCGCCAGCGCACCTACAGCACTGACTGTGGCGGGCAGCACCTACAGTCTGGGCAGCTCTGCGGTGGCGTCCAAGATCTCCTCCCTGAACGGCGGCGGCGTGGGCGAAGTAGTCACCCTGCTGCTGGGCATGGACAACGAGGTAGCCGATGTGATCACCGGCGAGGAAGCCGACAGCGTGTTCTACGGTGTGGTGCAGACCGCCACCCGCAGCCTTGTGGAGGATAACGGCGCAGACGTGCTGCAAAAGATCTCGGTGATGTGCACCGACGGCATCACCCGCACCGTGAACATCGACAAAAGCCTGAACTATCCCACCGGCTGGCTGGTGGAGATCAGCGTGACCCCCGAGGGAGAGCAGGTGACCGCCATCGAGTCCAAATCGGTCAGCGGCACCATCAACGAAACCGCCACCGCGCTGGGGGACTATGCTCTGGCCGATGACGTACAAATTCTGGATACGACATCGGAGGGGTTGGCTGGGACGGTTCGTCCCAGCCGAATAGCGGGGACAAAGCTGAATGCCCTGACCGTGCGCTACTATACGCTGAATGAGCAGGGACAGATCGACCGCCTGATCCTGAACGATGTCACCGGCGACCTGTGGAAATACGGCGTGCTGGACGATGTGAAGAATCTGGCCGTCAACGCCAGCTCCATTCTGGGCACCCTGACCGGCAGCGGCTCCTCCGGTTCGGGGAGCAGTTCCTCCGGGAACAGCTCTTCCAGCTCCGGCAGCACCGGCAGTACCACCAACACCACGACGGTGACGGATGATCTGCGCAGTGTGCTGGTGCCCACCACCAGCGAGATCCTGTGGGGCGTCATTGACGGCTCGCTGCTGAGCACGGTCTGGAACCGCATCACCAGCAGCTCCGGTTCGCTGCTGAGCATCGGTCTCAAGCAGCTGGCCGATATCACTGGTCAGCCCATGAGCACCATCCTCAACTTTGTGGGCGGCGGCGCTACTTATATCTGCTACGTCAACGGCAGTCAGGCCAGCTTTTCCACCTCCGTCAAGTATCCGGTGCTGGCGGGCGGTCTGGCAGTGCGGCAGAACGTGAACGGCACGGTAAAGGCCATGATCCAGCTGATGCCCATGAAGATCGACAAGGTGGGCGCAGCATCGGTGATGAGCAACGGCACCCGCTACGAGACGGCTGACGATATGCAGGTGTACCTGTGGTACAAGGGTCAGTATTATGCCACCAAGCTTTCCGAGGTGAACTCCGAGGGCTACTACCTGACCGGCTGGTACGATAACTTTGGCTGCGCAGCAGGCAAGCGCGTGCGGGTGATCGTGGCAGTCAAAAAGGACTGATGGACTACTATGACCCCCGGCGCAGGGCGCTGCGGGCGGTACGGCAGCTGCTCTACCCGCGTGAGTGCCCCTTCTGCGGCCGGGTGCTGGGAGATGTACGGGATTGCCCGGACTGTGCAGAGCAGCTGGAAGCGCTGCGCCGCAAGCCGGGTATCCGGCTGGACCCGGCGCAGCACTATATCAGCAATCTGGCCGGTGCAGCTGCGCCTTATCGCTACAGCGGCTGTGTGCGGCGCGGCATCCTGAGCACAAAGTATCAGGGCAAGCCGTGGCGGGCTGTGGAGATGGGCAACCGTCTGGTGCAGCTGGCCTTTGGCGGAGAACTGACCGTACAGTACGGCGAGCTGCTCCCGCAGCCGGTGCCGTGGGCAGCTATCGGGTACGACCTGATCGTGCCGGTGCCGGCCTCCGGCAAAAAGCGCGGCTACAACGTGCCGGAACTGATGGCGCTGCCGCTGGCAAAAGCCATGGAGGTGCCGCTGGCACCGCAGGCGCTGGTGCGCACCCGCGCCAAACGGCATCAGGCTGGTCTGCCGCTGGAGCAGCGCATGGCCAACGTAGCAGGCGCGTTCCGGGCGGCACAGCCGCAGCAGGTGGAGGGCAAGCGCATCCTGCTGGTAGATGACGTGATCACCACCGGCACGACTGCTGCCGCCTGCGCACAGGCACTGCTCCATGCCGGGGCAGACAGCGTGTTCGCGCTGGCCTTTGCCACGGTAGAGTTTGGCGCACCGCCGGACGACACCACCCCGATCTGCGAGGATGACGAGGAAGATGTGTATAGCGATTTTTGAAAATAACGCTCTTTCGCGCATCCCTTCGGCGGGCAAAGGCCGGGAAAGCAAAATGTAAAAACGGCATAAGAAATTTGGAAAAAGCGCTTGACAAAACGGGAAAAGTCGGGTATACTAATCAAGCTGTGAGCGGCAAACGCAAACAGATATCCGGGTGTAGCGCAGTTTTGGTAGCGCGCTTGAATGGGGTTCAAGAGGCCGTGAGTTCGATTCTCGCCACTCGGACCATAAATCCAACGATTTCACGTTAGAAATCGTTGGATTTTTTTGTTTATAGGCTGGCCTCATTTGGCTTTGACCACAATTTTGACCACAATGCGGGCAATTTTATCTGGTTGATCGCAGGGGCAAGTGGGCTTTTTGCATAGCAGGGCTCTGTACCCCCTCTTCTCTGAAAAAGAGAAAACAATCCCGTTATTCTTATTATCGCAAGTCAAGAAATTAGCGCAACATCAAAACGGCATCTCTGCGATATGCAATTCAACGCTGTTGCTGTTGCATTAAAAAGTTGAATTGCTAT
>ERZ791815.1426-NODE-1426-length-14526-cov-7.295349_pt1 | contig 14526 bp, 9 predicted proteins | sample MGYA00510302_ERZ791815 | MGnify/ENA primary metagenome ERZ791815 (study PRJEB30046, sample SAMN00791995) | human gut metagenome | study: EMG produced TPA metagenomics assembly of the A metagenome-wide association study of gut microbiota in type 2... | reverse complement strand
ATTCTTTCCGGCTGCTCCGTATCTGCGCCAGAAGCGTAGACGCCGACACCGGTTTTACCACATAGCCGTCGATGACGCCGTGGCTGCGGGCGTCCACGATCTCCCTTGTGGGGGCATTGGTCATCACGATGCGGGTCATGCCCGGGTAGCGGCCCCGGATTGCCATGCAGAAATCCACGCCGCTGCTGCTCATCAGGCTCTCGTCGATGGCAAGGACGTCGAAGGGCTGCTGCTCCAGCAGCTGGCGCAGCTCGCCCCGGCGGGAGCAGGTGGACACGCTCAGGCCCAGCGCGCTGAGATCTTTGTCCAGCAGGTCGAGGACCTTGTTGTTGTCGTCCGCCGCAAGAATGCGCAGCTTGCTGTCCACGCCCCACTGCAGCTGTTCGCGCTCCTGCTGCTGCTCCAGCACCGGCAGATAGACATAGAAGGTCGTGCCTCTGCCGATGGTGCTCTCCGCCCGGATGCGGCCCCGGTGGGTGCGGATGATCTGGTCGGCCAGGGCAAGGCCGAGGCCGGTGCCTTCGCCGGTCTTCTTTGTGGTGAAGAAGGGCTCGAAGATGTGCTGCATCGTCTCCTTGTCCATGCCGCAGCCGGTGTCGGTGACGCTCAGGCAGACGTAGCTCGACCATTCCTCGGAAATCTTCTCTTCCGGGAAGAGCGCCGCCAGCTCACTGCGCGGCACGACACTGCCCCGGATGGTCAGCTTTCCGCCCGCGGCGCCGATGGCGTGGATGGCGTTGATGCTGATGTTCAGCAGCACCTGCTGCAGCTGGGTCGCATTGCCCAGAACGCATTCGCCGCTGAGCTCATTTTCTTCCTTCAGCTCCACGTTCTTCGGGCAGTTCGTCTCCACCAGTTTTCGGGTTCGATGGAGCAGTCCCTCCACCGACACGGCGTCGTAGACCGTCTCCACGTTTTTCCGGCTCATGGAGGAAATTTGTTTCACGACCTCCTGCGCCTTCTGGGCCGCCTCGCTGATCTCCATCGCGTTGTCATAGATCTCGCTGCCCGGGTCGGCGTCGGCCATGATGAGGTCGGCATAGCCGGTGATGGGGGTCAGGAAGTTATTGAACTCATGGGCGATGCCGCCGGTGAGGGTCCCCATCATCTGCAGCCGCTGGCCGTGGGCCAGCGACTCTTCGCTGCGGTGTAGCTCTTCGAGGGTCTGGTTCAGAGTTTTCAGATCGCTGATCTCGGTCGCGCTGCGGCGGTCACGCTCCTGCAGTCGGAACATCTGGAACATGAAGAGCACCAGCACCAGCGCCACTCCGCCGAAGATGAGGACCACCTTCACGAAGCTCTGCTGTACCGGCTCGTAGAAATCGTCGTAGTCCACCACAGCGCTGACGATCCAGAAACTGCCCCCCACATCCAGATGACGAAAGGCGCTTATCTTATGCACCCGGGGCAGATCCGGGTCGGCCCACCAGTAGGAGTAGTAGTCCAGCGTACCGGATTCCTCTTCCTGCTGAGCGCGCAGCAGCTCACTCAGACTGCTCATGTCCAGTTCCTTCCCCTGATAGATGCGCTGGCGGCCCTCCACGACCTTGATGCCCCACTGAACGGCTTCGGGGTGCATGACCACAAGGTTATCGTCATTCTTTATCATGATGTAGCCGTTCCTGCCGACATGGATCTCCGAGATGAGCTGCTGATACATGACCGTGGAGTCTACCACGAGGCAGGCTGTCTCATCCCCGGCCTTCTTCTTCATCACAAGATAGTGCTCGTCACCGCTGTGGTACTGCCAGTAGGAGATGTCCTCCGTCCGGGTGATGAGGACATCGCAGACGGCGCTGAGGCCATAGCAGCTGTAGATGACCTCGCCGCTGCTGTTTTCCAGCCAGACGTCCCGGATGGTATCGCTCCGGGCCACCGTGGGGCGGAACGCTTTGCTGCCCTCCGCTTTTCCGGCGATGGAGTCCAGCCGGTCGGCGTATTCTTCCAGCAGGACGCGGATGCTGTCGGCGGTGCTCTGCACCACCAGCTCCATCTGCCTCGTCTGGCTGTCCATCATGGCGGTGCGATAGTCCTTCCATACCATACCCACCACGACAGCCAGTGCGGCTACCGTGACGACGCCGATGGCCAGCGGCACCCACAGGGTGCGCAGCGTCTGAAACCATGTCTTTTTCGGGGCGTTCTCCTTCATACTGAGTCCTCCTTTGGGGCGGTCTTGCTCTTCCTGTCTAAAGATGTTATAATTTTATTTATCACAAGTGAAACAAATTTTCCGGTCAGAAAAGTGCAGGGAGTTATCATGTCGTATCATGTTCTTATTGTAGACGATGATCCAGCAATTTGCAAACTTTTATCGAAAGTTATGATAAGCAATGAGATGGACCCTCTCGTCGTCAACAGCGGCGCGGCGGCGCTGGACCTCATCGCGCGGCAGAGCAGCACGCTGGATATGATCCTGATGGACATCACGCTGGGCGACATGGAGGGCTTCGATGTCATCCAGACCATCCGGCGCAACGGCGTCACCACGCCGGTCATCATCATCAGCGGCCGCAACGAGGACTACGATTTCATGTACGGCCTCTCGCTGGGCGCCGACGACTATGTCACCAAGCCTTTCCGTCCCCAGATTTTGGGCGCAAAGGTCAAGGCCCTCATCCGTCGCAGCAAGAGCTTCTCGCAGGAGAACAACCAGCAGATCAGCTGCGGGCCTTTCCTCTGCGACACCACCACCATGCGCTTTTATAAAAACAATGTGGAGCTGAACCTCTCCGAGAAAGAGCGCAGCCTGCTGCTGCTCTTTGTCCGCCACCCGCAGCAGGTGTTCACCAAGGACATAATCTACGAGCAGATATGGGGCAACCTCATCGCTGTGGACGACAACGCCATCATGGTCTACATCAACCGCCTGCGCAGCAAGATAGAGGACAACGCCCGCACGCCCCAGCACATCATCACCATCCGCGGCGTCGGCTATCGTTTCGTGCCGTAAGAGCGTTATTTATTTTTTCATAGAAACAAAGAAGAGCAGCCAACTGCGCGCGGTGCAGTTGGCTGCTCTCTGGTTTTATGCCGGTATAAAACACAAAACCTTGAAAAAGGAGAATCGCATGAAGCTTGTGTGCGTATCCAGCCGCAAAAGCGGGGGGGTGAGAAGAGCGAAGGAATCTCCGTGAATCCATTCCGAAGCGTGGTTGGCAAGCCACATTCCCGCTTTTACGCTATATCACTCAATCTTCGCGGAAAGAGAAAGGCTTGACTTCGCGGACGACGTCCATGACAGTGCCGTCGCGGGCCTCGATGATGCCCACGATGCGGTCGCCGAACTGGACCTTCTCCGGCTCGCCGACGATGGAGTAGGCGATGTCGCGCAGCTCCTCGATGGTCTTCAGAGGCACGCAGTCAGCGGCCTTCAGAGCCTCCAGTAGGTCGGGACGGCGGGGGTTGACGGCCACGCCGTAGTCGGTGACGACGATGTCAACGCTCTCGCCCGGGGTAGTGACGGTGGTCACGTCGGTGCAGATGGCCGGGATGCGGCCCTGCAGCAGAGGAGCGATGACGATGGTGCATTTTGCACCCTGTGCGGTATCGGGATGGCCGCCCTGTGCGCCGGTGATGATGCCATCGGAGCCGACGACGACGTTGCAGTTGAAGTGGGTATCGACTTCCAGAGAGGCCAGGATGACGTAATCCAGCTTGTTGACGAAAGCGCCCTTGTTCATCGGGCTTGCGTACTCGCCAGCAGAGATGGGGAAATGGTTGGGGTTGGTGCGGACGTTGTTGACAGCGTCCAGATCAAAGTCCTGCGTATCGACCAGCTTGCGGGCCAGACCACGGTCCAGCAGCTCGCACATAGGCTTGGTCAGACCGCCGACACCCAGACCCATGTGGATGTTCTTCTCTTCCATGATTTTGCTCAGAGAGATGGTGGAAGCAATGGATGCGCCGCCGACACCGGTCTGATAAGAGAAGCCGTCCTTGAAGTACGGGGTGTTTGCAACGACCTGAGTGCAGTACTCTGCCATCAGGATCTTGCGCTGGTCGGTGGTGGGCTTTGCAGCGCCGGTAGCGATCTTCTCGGGGATGCCGATCTGGTCCACGACGCAGACGTAATCCACCTTGGTCTGGTTGATCTCTGCGGGGTAGTTGGGGTAGTCCACGAGGCAATCGGTGACAGCGACGACATAGTCAGCCATCTCAGCGTCCACGTAAGCATAGCTCAGGACGCCGCAGTTGGTCTTGCCGCCCATACCGGAGCAGTTGCCGTACTCGTCGCAGGAAGGTGCGCCGATAAAGGCGATGTCAACGTGAGTCTCACCGGTCTCGATGGCGCGGACACGGCCGCCGTGGCTGCGCATGGTGGCCAGACCCTTCAGCTTGCCATGAGAAATGGCATCGCCGATCTTGCCGCGGACGCCGGAAGACTCGATGTTGACGATGGTGCCGTCCTCGATCATGGGGACGAGGGCGTCATGAGCCTTGCCCAGAGAGCTTGCGCTCAGGGTGATGTTCTTGAAGCCCATCTTGTGGATCTCTTCCATGACCATGCAGACCACGAGGTCGCCCTCGCGGAAGTGGTGGTGGAAGGAGACGGTCATGCCGTCGTGGGCATTGCACTTGACCAGAGCCTCGTGGATGTCCTTGACCATCTTGTCGTGGTCGTTGCGCATCACGGGGGTCACCTTGGGGCTGGCCTTCTGGAAAGCCTTGCCGTCCTTATAGTTGTTGCCCTGGAAGACCTCTTTGCCGGTGCGCTCGAGGATCTCTTCGGGAATTTCTCTGCCGACTGCGTTCAACATAATTACAAATCCCCCTTATACACGCCGGATGCCTTTGCCAGATCGATGGTGCGCTTTGCACCGTCGTAGAAGGCGATGTCGATCATCTTGCCGTCAACGGTGAAGACGCCGATGCCCAGAGCCTTCTTGGAGTCGATCTCCTTGACGACCTTCTCAGCGAAGATGATGTCCTTCTGGGTGGGAGTAAAGATCTCGTGGACGATGGGGATCTGACGGGGGTTGATGATGGATTTGCCGTCGAAGCCCATCAGGTGGATGTTCTCGACGTCCTTGCGGAAGCCATCCATATCCTTCAGGTCGGTATAGACGGTGTCGAAGCACTGCACGCCTGCTGCGCGGGCTGCAATGATCATCTGCTGACGGGCGCCCATCAGCTCGATGCCGGTGCCGGTGATGTGGGTCTGCAGGTCCTTGGTGTAGTCGCCGCCGGACAGTGCGATGCCGAACAGGCGCTCATCGCTCTCGCAGATCTCCAGAGCGTTCATGACGCCGCGGGCAGACTCCAGAGCGGCGATGATGAGGACTTCGCCCTCAGGACGGCCATAGGTCTTCTCGTCCTCGGCGATGGCAGCAGCCACGCGGTGGACGTCCTCGGCGTGCTCGGTCTTGGGGATGCGGATGGAATCGCAGCCGCCGGCCACACAGGCACGGATGTCTTCACGCCAGTAGGGAGTGTCCAGACCGTTGATACGGACGACCCGCTCTGCACCGCGGTAATCCACGGTCTTCAGGGCGTGATACAGGCTGAAACGGGCGACATCCTTCTGGTTCTCGGCGACAGCGTCCTCGAGGTCCAGCATCAGGGAGTCGGCCTTATAGATGTAGGGGTCTTTGATGAGGCCGGGCTTCTGCGCATTCAGGAACATCATCGTGCGGCGCAGGCGCTTCTTGTTCGGATTATTCATCGAATGGCACCTCCCCAAGGCAGATTCTCATACTGGTCAACAGAGCGGAACACCGCGCCCTCGATGCGGGCCTTCAGGGTGCAGTCCAGTGCGCCCTTGTCCACGATGGTGATGCGGACGTTGTCGATGTCCAGATTCTTCAGGGTTTCCAGTGCGACCTTGCGCAGCTGGTTGCCGTACTGATGGATGACAGAGCTTTCGAGGGAGAAATCGATCTTACCCTCACCCGGCTCGACGGTCACCATGCAGTCGCTGGATTCCAGAGTGCCAGCCGTGGCTGCTTTCTTGATCTCCATGCTTTTTTCCTCCTTGGCAGGTGGTTTCTTCAATCGTTATACCGTACTTGCGGGGCAGCGCCTCACTGCGCCGCTCCTGATGGTTCTATCATAATCGGACAATCTTACAAAAGGCATAGCGTCAGTCTTAATATTCGTTAAGAATCGCCAAAAATTTCTCTTGTACACAAGATTTATTCCATTTGGTCATGCTGCTCGTGCATTTTCTCTTCCATTTTCCCTCTTTTCCCGCACAAGCTGCCATCCGGCGCTGTTTTGCCTTTTTCTCAGCTCTATCCTACCGCACTCGGCAGCATTTGTGAAATGAAAAGATGGAATCCTTATCCATCCAAAAAGGGAATAAATCACAAAAGCCCTCCGCGTAGAGGGCTTTCGGTTTGAATTTTTTACAGCATCATCGAGACTGCAAGGTTGAACACTGCCGCAATGCCCACGCTGATGGGTGCTGCTGATTATTTTTTATGCGTGATTGAAGCCCTTGCCGAACACCTCGGTGGTGCTGAGCATCGAGATAAAGGCGTTGAGGTTTTCCTTATGGATAAATGCCTGCAACTGCAATGCCTCGCGGTGGGTGAGGGTCGTATAGATCATGTAGTGGGGCCGGTCGGTATAGGCACCGTAGCAGGGCGTATAGGTCGCGCCGCGCACCAGCTTGCGCATGACGAAGTCACAGATAGGGTCTTTGTCGTCGCAGATGATGAGGATGGCCTTGCACATCTTCATCTGTTCCAGCACGGCATCGACGACGAGGCTCTTGACCGTCAGACCCACGAAAGAGTAGAGAGCGGTGTAGAGGTCGAAGACGAAGCAGGCTGCCAGCACCATGACGAAGTCGGTGATAAAAAGCGCCTCGCCGGTGTTCTTCATATGGGCGTATTTTTTCAGGATGAGGGCGACGACATCGGTGCCGCCGGAAGACGCGCCCACGTTGAAGAGCAGAGCCGACGCAATGGCGGGCAGGGCGATGGCGAAGACCAGGTCCAGCATGGGCTGGTCGGACAGGGGCCCGCTGAGGGGAACATACTTTTCAAAAAGAGCCAGCTCTGCCGTCATGACGACAGTGGCCCAGCCGGTGCTGATGGCAAAATCCTTGCCGAGGAATATCCAGCCCAGAATGAGCAGGAGGATATTGGCACAGGACGAAAAAGCTGAGGCCGACAGGGGCGTGAGCTTTGCCACAAGGGCCGCGCCGCCGGTCACGCCGCCGAAGACGAAGTTGTTGGGGAATTTGAAGAAGTATACGCCGATGGTCATGATGCTGATACTCAGGGTGATGATAACGTATCGACTGACGATCTGCAAGATCTTTTCCCGCGTGCTGATCTCCATTTGACTGTTTCCTTTCGCCGTCCGCGCGGCACTCTCTTCTCACACGAAGGGCCGTTTCTTTGCCCATTACTTGTGTTATTGTAACACTGCCCACTGCGCCGTTCAAGAGGAAAAAGTTTTCCGCACAAAAACCGCCCGCTTCGTTTTCCACAAAGCGGGCGGCAGATGTTGAATTTATGGAAGTGCTTACAGCTTCTTGCCGGTCAGCATCTCATAAGCTTCCTCATACTTGGCGATGGTCTTGTCGATGACGTCCTGCGGCAGGTCGTAATCACTGTCGGGGTTGGCCAGCAGCCAGTTGCGGACGAACTGCTTATCAAAGGAGGGCTGACCGTGGCCGGCCTCGTAGCCCTCCAGCGGCCAGAAGCGGGAGGAATCGGGGGTCAGCATCTCGTCGCCGAGGATGACATTGCCCTCCTCATCCAGACCGAACTCAAACTTGGTGTCGGCGATGATGATGCCGCGGGAGAGGGCATACTCAGCGCACTTCTTATACAGAGCGATGGTGTAGTCACGCAGCTTGGTGGCGTACTCCTCACCCTTGCCGGGGAACAGCTTTTCCAGCACGTCGATGCTCTGCTCGTAGGAGATGTTCTCGTCGTGGTCGCCGATCTCAGCCTTGGTGGAGGGGGTGTAGATGGGCTCAGGCAGCTTCTCAGACTCCTTCAGGCCCTCGGGCAGCTGGATGCCGCAGACCTTGCCGGTCTTCTGGTAGCTGGCCCAGCCGCTGCCGGTGATGTAGCCGCGGACGATGCACTCGACGGGCAGCATGGTCAGCTTGCGGCACATCATGCTGCGGCCCTCGTACTGGGGCTGCCGGAAGAACTCGGGCATCTCCTTCACGTCCACGCTCAGCATATGGTTGGGCAGCAGGTCGCGGGTGTAGTCGAACCAGAACTTGCTCATCTGGGTCAGCACCTTGCCCTTGTTGGTGACTTTATTCTTTAAGATAACATCGAATGCAGAGATGCGGTCGGTGGCGACCATGATGAGGCTGTCGCCGTTGTCGTAGATCTCACGGACCTTGCCTTCCTTGATGGGCTTGAACTCAGTCATAGCAAAACTCTCCATTTCCCTTATTCCGTAGGTATCTTTCAGCGTAGGAACAACCTCTCAGTCTCGCTATCGCTCGACAGCTCCCCTAGCGAGGGGAGCCTCTGGCGAAGAGATAAAGCTTTACGGAATGCCAAAGCCTCCCCTCGATAGGGGAGGTGGCACGCCGTAGGCGTGACGGAGAGGTTTCACCGTTTACACTATAATCTTACCATAGGAATTGTCCGTTGGGAAGAAACAGATGGGAGAGAAATTGGCCGATTTTTGGTTTTTTCTCGTGAAAAGTGCTAAAATTCAGCTTAGATTTTCGTCGTTTTGACGGCAAAAGTCGTACTTTCGCCCCATTTTTGCCTGCCTTGCTGGCCGAAACGCCGTCATTGACGAAATTTGTGAAAACGTGTATCATGGGTAACGGCATCGCATTTTTCAACTTTTGTCTTTTAAGGAGGTCCATTCCATGCGCCCTCTCATCATCGCCCATCGCGGCGCGTCCCATCTGGCCCCCGAAAACACGCTGACCGCGTTCCGTCTGGCAAAGACGCTGGGTGCGGACGGTTTCGAGTGTGACGTTCAAATTACCAGGGACCGTCATCTCGTGGTGGCCCACGACTACCTCACCGACCTCAAGACCGGCGTCCACGGCAACATCCCGGATATGGACTTCGACGACCTGCGCCAGCTGGATTTCGGAAAATGGAAAAGCCCGGAGTTCACGGGCGAAAAGATCCCCACCCTCGAAGAGGTTCTGGAAGTCGCGCAGGACTTCAGGATGATACATATTGAGTTAAAGCCCTACTTGGACCGGGACGAAGAGATCGTGGACCGGGTCATCGACGCTGTCCTTGACGCCGGGCTGGAAGAAAAGGCCGTGCTCACCTCCTTCGAGTACGGCGCCCTCCGCCGGGTGAAGGAGCGGATGCCCCAGATGGCCACCTGCGCCATGACCCTCAGCCCCGAATCCCAGCTCAGCCAGCCGGCCACCTTCTGGGAGAAGCTGGGCCTCAAGAAGACTGACCCTCTCGTGGAGAAGCTTTCCAGCCCCCAGGCCCTCAGCGAAGCGGCCGCTCTGCTGGAAGACCCCAGCAGTCTGGACGAAGAGAACAGCGTCCTCATCTACTACCTGAAAGACCGTCTCGATTTTCTCTACTCCATCTACCCCGGCATGAACTTGGCCGAAATTCTGCAGCAGTATTATTATCAGACGGATTTTGTGAACTATGTGGCCCAGTTCGGCTTCCCGGTGGATTACGTCGGGCCGGAGTACCACGCCTTTTTCCGGGACAAAGACCTTATCCCCAATGCCCACGCCCACGGCTTCAAGGTCGCGCCCTGGCCGGTGGGCGTGGAAAGCCGGGACGACCTGCGCCAGCTGTTCCGGCTGGACCCGGAGCTTGTGGTCACGAATAAGCCCGAGGTGGCCGTTGCTATCCTCACCGGGCTGGGCCAGTGGGACGAATCATCCAAAGAGGGTTGACAGCCCTCTTTTTTCGGAGCATAATAGTCCTGTATCGAACAGTTTTATGTGAAACAGTTCGGCGTTCGAACATTCACAGCAAAGGTCAAACCAGAAGGATGATACTATGAACCAAGCCTTTGAACCCGCCTGCACCCCCATCGCGCCGCCGTGGGAGGCGCCGCAGGTCATCCCGGCCCAGCTGCGCCGGGTGAACAACCTTATTTTCCGCAAGATAGGACAGATCGCCCGCACCAATGGCGTGGAGGCCGTGACCCCCATGCACGGCTGGATCATGGAGTACCTCTACCGGAACTCCGACACCCCCGTATTCCAGCGGGACATCGAGCGGGAGTTCTCCATCACCCGCTCCACCGTTACCAATATTTTACAGCTCATGGAGCGCAAGGGCTACATCGCCCGTCAGAACGTCGCGCAGGACGCCCGCCTCAAGCAGCTGGTCCTCACCGAAAAAGGCCGCCAGTTCCACGAGGATACCATGCGGGCCTTCCACCAGACCGATGAATATGTGGCCGGCCTGCTCACCGAAGAAGAGAATACCGAGCTGCTGCGGCTGCTGAATAAATTATATTTAGGCCTCAAATAAATACGAAGGCTATCCTTTGTCCAACCTCTCAGTCGGGCTCACGCCCGCCAGCTCCCCTTGTAGGGGAGCCTCTGGCGAAGAGATAAAGCTTTACGATATGCCAAAGCCTCCCCTCGATAGGGGAGGTGGCACGGCGAAGCCGTGACGGAGAGGTTGATTCTCTCTAAAGTGAAACAAATATGAACTTTTTCCGAAACTTTGGAAAAAGCATTGACTTTAAACTTGTTTTGTATAAAATTGTTCCGTACCAAACAATTTATCAAAGGAGGCTCAAAGTATGATAAAGAAGCTTGCTTCCCATCTGGGCGAATACAGACGCGCCGCTCTCCTGACGCCGATGTTTTCCGCACTGGAAGCAGTCATGGACATCCTGCTGCCCACCATCATGGCGTTCATCATCGACCTTGGCATTGAAAAGGGCGATATGAACGCCATCGTCAAATACGGCCTGCTCACCTTCGCGGTGGCGGCCATCGCTCTGCTGCTGGGCGTTCTGGCCGGCAAGTATGCCGCCGAGGCGTCCACCGGTTTTGCCGGCAACCTGCGCGATGCGATGTACGAGAACATCCAGCACTACTCCTTCTCCAACATCGACAAATTCTCCACCGCCGGCCTCGTCACCCGTATGACCACCGACGTGACCAACCTGCAGAACGCCTTCCAGATGATGGAGCGCATGTGTGTGCGCGCCCCGGTCCATCTGGTGTTCGCACTCATCATGGCGTTCAGCATCGGCGGCCCGCTGGCCCTCATCTTCGTGGTGGCTGTCGCCTTCCTGCTGGCCGTGCTGGCCAGCATCATGGTGCCCACCTTCAAGATCTTTGACCGGGTCTTCAAGAACTACGACAACCTGAACGCCTCCGTACAGGAGAACGTCTCCGCCATCCGCGTGGTCAAGAGCTTCGTCCGCGAGGGCTTCGAGAACGAGAAGTACACCAAGGCCTGCGAGGGTCTGTATCAGCAGTTCGTCAACGCAGAGAGCCGTCTGAGCTTCAATAACCCCGCCATGCTGACGGCTATTTACGGCTGCAACATTGCCCTGAGCTGGTTCGGCGCAAAGTACATCCTGCACGGCGCGCTGACCACCGGCCAGCTGAACGCTCTGTTCGGCTACATCATGAACATCCTGATGGCTCTGATGATGCTGAGCATGGCTTTCGTCATGATCTCCATGTCCGCCGCTTCCGCAAAGCGTATCGTGGAAGTCCTGGACGAGACGACCGACCTTCCCCCCGCCAAGGCTCCCGTGCAGAAAGTCAAGGACGGCAGCATCCGCTTCGACCACGTCACCTTCAAGTACAAGCACGGCTCCGGCCAGCCTGTCCTGAACGACATCACCTTTGACATCAAGCCCGGCGAGACACTGGGCATCATCGGCGGCACTGGCAGCGCAAAGTCCAGTCTGGTGCAGCTCATCCCCCGCCTGTACGACGCCGAGACCGGCACCGTCAGCGTGGGCGGCGTGGATGTCCGGGATTACAATCTCGACGTCCTCCGCCACGAGGTCTCCATGGTGCTCCAGAAGAACGTCCTGTTCTCCGGCACCATCCTCGACAACCTCCGCTGGGGCAGCGAGAACGCCAGCGAGGAAGAGTGCATCCGTGTGGCGAAGCTGGCCTGCGCCGATGAGTTCATCGAGCGCTTCCCGGACAAGTACAACACCTGGATCGAGCAGGGCGGCTCCAACGTGTCCGGCGGCCAGAAACAGCGTCTGACCATCGCCCGCGCCCTGCTGCGCAAGCCGAAAGTCCTCATCCTTGACGACTCCACCAGTGCCGTGGATACCGCCACCGACGCAAAGATTCGGAAGGCGTTCCGTGAGGAGATCCCCGGCACCACCAAGATCATCATTGCACAGCGCATTTCCTCGGTGCAGGATGCCGACCGCATCCTCGTGCTGGACAACGGCCAGATCAACGGCCTCGGCACCCACGAGGAACTGCTGAAGAACAACGCGATCTATCAGGAAGTCTACAACAGCCAGACTCAGGGCGGCGGCGACTTCGACAAGCAGGGAGGTGAGCAGTAATGGCAGAACAGAAAGCAAAAGTCGTCCATGGCCCCGGCCCCCGCGGCATGGGAGGCCCGCGTCCGAAGGTCGAGAACCCGGGCAAGCTGCTCAAGCGCATCATGGCAGAGGCGTTCCAGCACTATCTGCCTCACTGCATCCTCGTGCTCATCTGCATCGTGGTCAGCGCGCTGGCCAATGTGCAGGCAAGCCTGTTCCTGCAGACCCTTATCGACGACTATATCATCCCCATGACCCAGCAGCAGGACCCCAGCTTTGCACCGCTGGCCGGTGCGCTGGTGCGCGTCGGTTGCATCTATGTGGTGGGCATCCTCGCTGCATGGCTCAACGCCCGCATCATGGTCAATGTCACCCAGGGTACCCTGCGCAACCTGCGCACCCAGCTCTTTACCCACATGGAGAGCCTGCCCATCAGCTACTTTGACACCCATCCGCACGGCGACATCATGTCCGTCTACACCAACGACGTGGATACCCTCCGCCAGATGCTCAGCCAGAGCATCCCGCAGCTGGTGTCCAGCGCCATCACCATCGTTTCCGTCTTTGCCAGCATGTGCATGCTGAGCTGGCAGCTCACCATCGTTACCATGCTGATGGTGGCCCTGATGCTCTTCTGCTCCAAGAAGATCACCCAGCAGAGCGGCAAGTACTTCATCGCACAGCAGCGCGACCTCGGCAAAGTGAACGGCTACATCGAAGAGATGATGGAAGGCCAGAAGGTCGTTAAAGTCTTCACCCACGAGCAGAAGGCCCTCGAGGGCTTCCGCGAGCTGAACGACAAGCTCAAGGACAGCGCCAAGCAGGCCAACAGCTTCGCCAACATCATGATGCCCGTCAACGCTCAGCTGGGCAATATCAGCTACGCCATCTGCGCTCTGGTGGGTGCAGCCATGGCCGTCACCGGCATGGGCGGCGTCACGCTGGGTACTGTCATGGCGTTCCTGTCCCTGAATAAGAGCTTCAATATGCCCATCAGCCAGGTGTCCATGCAGGCCAACAGCATCATCATGGCACTGGCCGGTGCAGAGCGCATCTTCAAGATGATGGATGAGCCCAGCGAGACCGATGAGGGCTATGTCACCCTCATCAACGCCAAGTATGACAAGGACGACAACCTCGTGGAGGCCAACGAGCGCACCGGCATCTGGGCCTGGAAGCACCCCCACCACGACGGCACTACCACCTACCACAAACTGGAAGGCGACATCACCTTTACGGACGTCGATTTCGGCTATGTGCCGGGCAAGACCGTCCTGCACGACATCAACCTCTATGGCCGTCCGGGCCAGAAGATCGCCTTCGTCGGCTCCACCGGCGCCGGCAAGACCACCATCACCAACCTTATCAACCGCTTCTACGACATCCAGGACGGCAAGATCCGGTACGACGGCATCAACATCCATAAAATCAGGAAAGCCGACCTCCGCCGCTCTCTGGGCATCGTGCTGCAGGATACCCACCTGTTCACCGGCACGGTCATGGAGAACATCCGCTATGGCCGTCTGGAAGCCACCGACGAGGAGTGCATCGCCGCAGCCCGTCTGGCCAACGCCGACGGCTTCATCAAGCGCCTGCCCGAGGGCTACAACACCATGCTGACCGGCGACGGTGCGAACCTGTCGCAGGGCCAGCGTCAGCTGCTGGCCATCGCCCGTGCAGCCGTTGCTGACCCGCCGGTGCTCATCCTCGATGAGGCTACTTCCTCCATCGACACCCGCACCGAGGCTCTGGTGCAGCGCGGCATGGACGGCCTGATGTATGGCCGCACCAGCTTCGTCATCGCCCACCGCCTCTCCACTGTCCGCAACGCAGACTGCATCGTGGTCCTGGAGCAGGGCCGCATCATCGAGCGCGGCAGCCATGACGAGCTCATCGCCAAGAAGGGCAAGTATTACCAGCTCTATACCGGCAATCTGGCCGAGAACTAAACTTTATATACAGAAAGCCACTGTGCAGTTTTGTAGCTGTACAGCGGCTTTTTCTTGTGTTTATTTTATTTAAGGAACCCGGGTTGCGGCTCCCAGCGTCTGCTTCGCTGCCGCTCGCATCCTGCTGGCCGCGGCCCCAACAGCTCCTCCCTGTTTCCGCCACTGG
>ERZ791815.1415-NODE-1415-length-14603-cov-3.532788_pt1 | contig 14603 bp, 10 predicted proteins | sample MGYA00510302_ERZ791815 | MGnify/ENA primary metagenome ERZ791815 (study PRJEB30046, sample SAMN00791995) | human gut metagenome | study: EMG produced TPA metagenomics assembly of the A metagenome-wide association study of gut microbiota in type 2... | reverse complement strand
ACTAATAGCGAGCAGAAATAACTCAAAAGAAATTGCTGTAGTAAAGTATTTTATGTTTGATAGCATTTATTCTCCATCTCGAACGTCAGTAATCCGTCAGTAGATAAAAGAAAAAGGAGCTAAGCTAACTGCTTAACTCCTTGATACTCAGCTGTCGGGGTGACTGGATTCGAACCAGCGACCACACGCCCCCCAGACGCGTACTCTAACCGGGCTGAGCTACACCCCGAATTGCGAGTGCAAAGGTACGGCTTTCTTTTAAAATAGCAAATCTTTCGGCACTTTTTTTTAGAATAAAAAGCATTTTGTTTTATTGAATCCTATGTATCAGTTAGTTATTGTTTAGCTTTAAATCATACTTGATTACATGGATTCACGGTAAAAATCGAGCATATCCATGATTTCTTCCTTTGTGGCCGACTGGTTGATTTGAATGTCGCCCACGTCGGACAATAAAGTAAAGTTGATTCTGTCGGCAATATTCTTCTTGTCATGTGTCATGAACTCATAAAGTCGGTCATAATGTTTGCAGTCGAATTCCAGTTTGCCATAATGCTCTTTGATGAATTGGAGGGTCTGGCGCAACTTGTCTTTGGGAAAATCTGTCTTGACGTGCGAGAAATATAGTTCGCAGACCATTCCCCAGGCAACAGCATAGCCGTGTAATACCGGATGATTGATTTCCAAAGCAAAACTTTCAAAAGCATGCCCCACTGTATGTCCCAAATTCAAAGCCTTGCGTATTCCGGTTTCATATGGATCGCATTCGACAATCTTCTCTTTGATTTGAACGGATTTGGCAACCAGTTTTTGCAATGCTTTATAATCTGTTTTGTTGAAGTCGAAATTCAATAATTCAGCCCAATGTTCCGGGGTGCTGATAAGTCCGTGTTTCAACATTTCTGCATAACCGGAAAGCAGATTGTGTAAATCCAGTGACTTTAAGAATTCACTGTCTATCAGTACAGATTCAGCCGGAGAGAAGACACCGATTTCATTTTTTAACCCATTGAAATTAATGCCGGTTTTTCCTCCCACGGAGGCATCTACCATGGCAAGTAAAGTGGTGGGGACATTGATATATTTAATGCCGCGCTTGAATGTTGAGGCTGCAAAACCACCCAAATCAGTCACCATTCCTCCGCCCAGGTTGACAAGCAGTGAATGGCGTGTAGCTCCTCGGTCGCCTAATTGTTTCCACACATAGGCCAAGGTGTCGAGGTTCTTATGGACATCTTCTGAGCCGATGCAAATCAGTTGCGCGTCTTTCATGAAGCCGGCTTCTTGAATGAGCGGTATGCAGAGTTTGCGGGTATGCTCGTCAACCAGAATGAATAATTTGTCATACGTGCATTGGCTGATGGCATCAGCTAAATTCTCGTTTATACTGTGGCAGATAGTAACCTTTTGTTTACTCATAACTTTTATATTTGCCTGCAAATTTAGGTAAAAAAGCAAAAAGATAGGCGTAGTTTGCTTGCAAATAATTACTTTTGTACGTTAAATGCTAAAATAATGAAAGGAATTCTACCCACTTATTGCAGAACCATGGGATATACTCTTTTAATCCTGTGTGTGTTCCTGCCATTGATGATGTTTATGTTTGGAATGATAAACGACAGTAACTTGTTGTTTACCAAAGCTTCTGTGAAGTTACTTATCTGGTTTTCTCTTTTCATGATATTTCTGGCAAAGGTGAAAAACGAGAATGAGGAAACAGCTAAAATCCGTGTTAAGGCCATTTGTTATGCCATTTATCTTTTAGGCATTTATTATATAGTGATGCTTGTCAGGGGAGTCTATGATGGAAACCTTGAAGAAGCCGATAATTCTATTGCTATTGTTTATATGGCTTTCAATGTACTTTGTCTGGAGTTTGGCATTCAAAAGAGTAAGGTAGACAAGCTTTTTAAAAAATAATCTTCTTTTCCGTTAAACCTTTTGAGTGTGGAAGTGTCCAAAGGACATTAGGCATTAAATCTCATTAGGAAAATAGAAAGATGAAGAAATTGATACTTTTGTTGCTACTGGTGTGTACCGGTACAACTCTCTCTTGGGCCCAGGGCAGCAAACGGGTCACGGTAAGCGGAACTGTAGTTGATGGAGATGACAAGAGTCCGATAGCACAGGCTACCGTACAGTTACTTTCTTTGCCGGATAGTACAATGGCAGTAGGAAATGTTACCAATAATAATGGTGTCTTCTCTGTGGCGGCTCGCCCCGGAAAATATGTTTTGAAGATTTCCTTTGTCGGTTATCTGACTCAGGAGAAGCCGTTGCAATTGACTGCCGGCAAGCCTTCTGTTAATGTAGGCACGGTGACTTTGCCCACAGATGATATTATGTTGGGTGAGGCGATTGTGGTGGCTGAGGCTCCTCAAGTTACCATTTCGGAAGATACAATCGGGTATAATGCATCCGCATATCGAACTCCCGAAGGAGCTATGCTGGAAGAATTGGTGAAGAAACTGCCCGGAGCCGAGGTTGATGAAGATGGAAATATCAAAATCAATGGTAAGGAGGTGAAGAAAATCATGGTGGATGGTAAGGAGTTCTTTGGCGGTGATGTGAAGACCGGATTGAAGAACTTGCCTGTCGATATGGTTGATAAATTGAAGACATATGATAAGAAATCTGATTTGGCACGTATTACCGGTATTGATGATGGTGAAGAGGAAACGGTACTGGACTTGACTGTCAAGAAGGGAATGAACCAGGGTTGGTTTGGAAATGTCGATTTGGCAGGAGGTACCGAAGACCGCTATATGGGACGTGCTATGATAAACCGTTTTTATGATAAAACTCAATTTTCTATTATCGGTTCTGCCAATAATGTGAACGACCAAGGATTTTCGGGTGGAGGCGGCGGCCCTCGCTGGAGACGTAATAACGGGCTGAATGCCACAAAAATGTTGGGCGCAAACTTTGCTACGGAAACGTCCAAATTGGAATTGGGGGGTAGTATGCGCTATAACTATCGTGATGCAGATATCATCAGCAGCGGTTATTCTCAACGTTTCTTGCAGAGCGGCAATTCTTATTCAAACACGAATTCAAACAATCGTAACAAAGTAAGTGATTTTAATGCGGATTTCCGTATGGAATGGAAACCCGATTCAATGACGAATATCATCTTTCGTCCTAACGTCTCTTATAATAAGACCGATGGGGCTACAATGAAAGAATCAGGTACTTTCAATGATGACCCTTATAATTATATTGCCAATCCAAACGATTATCTTAATTTTAATGATATGGATGGCAGTGATCCGTTACGCGACATTCGCGTCAATGCGACCAATGAACATGGCTTGTCGGATACTAAGAGTCTGTCTGCCAATGCGACTTTACAGGTGAACCGCAAGCTGAACAATAAAGGACGTAACATCACTTTCCGGGGGTCGTTTGGTTATGGCGATAACGACAATGATCAATATACCCAGTCGGAGACTCGTTATTATCAAATACATAATTATTTGGGAGGAGACTCTATCCAATATCGTAATCAATATATAACGATGCCGACCAAGAATTACAACTATACGGCACAGTTGACGTATAGCGAACCGATTGCTCGGGCTACTTTTCTGCAGTTCAGTTATCGTTTTCAATACAAAAATACTACGAGCGATAAGTCTACTTATGATTTGCAAGGTTTTCCTTGGGAAATCGGTGACGGACTGCCCGAAGGGTATGAAGCTGCGTATGTGGATAGTTTAAGCAAGGATGCCGAGTATAAATACTTTAACCATGATGTTTCTTTGGGTTTGCGTTTCATCCGCGAAAAGTATCAGATGAGTGTGGGAATGTCTTTGCAGCCGCAGAATACCAAACTTTCTTATAAAAAAGGGGCGTATATGGTAGATACCACTCGTACGGTCTTTAATTTTGCTCCGAATCTGGACTTCCGCTATCGTTTCTCTAAAGTGAGTCAGTTGCGTATCACTTATCGCGGACGCAGCAGTCAGCCGAGTATGGAAAACTTGTTGCCGATTGTTGATAACTCAAATCCGCTGAATATCCGTGTCGGTAACCCCGGCTTGAAACCTTCGTTTGCACATACCATGCGCGCATTTTATAATACATATAATGCTGAAAGACAACGTGGAATGGTGGCACACTTGATGTTTACCGCTACGCAGAACAGTATCAGTAACAGTACGCAGTATGATATGGAAACCGGTCGGACCATTGTTACTCCGCAGAACATTAATGGTAACTGGAATGCTTTCGGTATGTTCGGCTTCAATACCGCGCTGAAGAACAAGAAATTCACTATCAACTCTTTTGCACGTGCCAATTACCAGAATCAGGTGGCTTATCTTTATAATAAGGATACAAAGATGGATGACAAGAACACGACTACCGGTTTAACTCTGGCAGAGAATCTGAACGGTTCGTATCGTAACGACTGGTTTGAATTTTCTTTGAACGGTTCTATCGAATATACGGCAGAGCGCAGCAAATTACGCCCGGAAAACAATCAGAACCCTTATACATTTTCTTATGGAGCAAGTACTAATGTCACTCTTCCCTGGCAAATGACTTTGTCCACCAATATCACTAATCAGTCAAGAAGAGGATATAATGATGCCAGTTATAATAATAATGAGTTGATATGGAACGCTCAGATAGCACAAAACTTGCTTAAAGGGGCTGCAACTATTAGTTTTGAAATGTATGACATTTTGAAACAACAGAGCAATATCAGCCGTTCATTGTCTGCCGATATGCGTTCGGTTACAGAATACAATAGTATCAATAGCTACTGTATGCTTCATTTTATTTATCGTTTGAATATCTTTGGAAGTAAGGGGGCACGCGATAAAATGATGAACAGCAGACGAGGCTTCGGAGGTCCGGGATTTGGTCCCGGCGGACATAGAGGACGCCCATTCTAAAATAAGCATGGAAGAATCTTTTCCCAATCTATATTGTTATAGGTTGGGATTTTTTTTATATGTTTGCTGACGTGTAAATTAGAGTTATGATAGAATGGAGCATATTTAATGAAATATTTACTGTTGCTTTTAACCTGCTTTACTTCTTGATTATTATTGGCACTATTATGATAGTGGTGCTTGATAATCGTAATCCGGTTAAAACAATGGCGTGGGTACTTGTGCTTTTTTTCCTTCCGATTGTCGGACTTATCTTCTATTTCTTTTTTGGTCGGAGCACACGTAAGGAAAAGCTGATTGGCCGTAAAGGGTTTACCCGTCTGATTAAGCGTCCGATGGCAGAATATCAGGCTCAGAAAGCTTTTAAATGTCCTGAAGATCAGCACCAATTGATGCACTTCTTCAGAAATGTGAATAATGCCTTGCCCTTTGAAGGTAACAAAACGGAGGTCTATACAGACGGGTTGTCTATGCTGCAATCATTGATGAAAGCAATCAGTAAGGCAAAGCATCATATTCATTTAGAGTTCTATATATTCGAAGATGACCCTGTGGGCAGGTTGTTGCGTGATTTATTGATTGATAAGGCTCGTGAAGGAGTTGAAATCCGTCTGTTGTATGATGATGTAGGCTGCTGGAAAGTTCCTCATCTCTTTTATGATGAGATGAGAGGTGCCGGTATTGAGGCACGTGGTTTTCTGAAGGTTCGCTTCCCTGTTTTTACGAGCAAGGTGAATTATCGTAATCACCGTAAGATAGTGGTGATTGACGGGAAAGTTGCCTTTACGGGAGGAATGAACATTGCTTTGCGTTACATGAAGGGTTTTCAATGGGGGATTTGGCGTGATACACATATTAAGATAGAGGGGAAAGCTGTGTATGGGTTGCAAACGGCTTTTTTGACAGACTGGTATGTGGTGGATCGTACCCTGATTACTTCTTCCCGCTATTTTCCCGAGATGGATAGTTATGGCAATGCTTTGATGCAGATTGTGACTTCCGATCCGGTAGGGGAGTGGCGGGACATTATGCAGGGACTGTTGATAGCCATCAGCAGTTCACGCAAATATTTTTATATCCAGACTCCTTATCTGCTGCCTACCGAACCTATATTGATGGCTCTGAAAACGGCTGCCCTTGCCGGTGTGGACATTCGCATCATGATACCGGAGCGTGCTGATACGCGCTTGACTCATTTGGCTTCTCTTTCTTATTTGGACGATATGATGTGTGCCGGTGTGAAGATATATCTCTATCAGAAGGGTTTTCTTCATTCCAAATTGATAGTGAGTGACGATACTCTTTCTACAGTTGGCTCTACCAATATGGACTTCCGAAGCTTTGAACATAACTTTGAGGTCAATGCTTTTATGTATGATCGTATCTCTGCACTAATTCTGAAAGAGATTTTCTTGAAAGACCAAAAGGACGCCTTCCTATTGCAGAGAAAACAATGGATAAAGCGTCCGTGGTATCAAAAGGTACAAGAATCTACTATTCGGCTTCTGGCACCGTTGCTCTAAAAAAGGAGAAATTGACGCTGCCGTATATGCGGCGTTCAATGAAATGAGGATCATCCTCAAAGTTTTGATCTTTTCCGTGTTCCAATACCAACAAACCGTTTTCCTTTAGCAGACCGTTTTCGAAAATATGGCTGGGAATACTTTGCAAGTCTTTTAATGCATAGGGGGGATCGGCAAAGATGAAGTCAAATTGTTCACTGCATTTCTCTATGAACTTAAAGGCATCTGCACGGACAGGAAAACACTTATCGGTTTTTACTTCACGCATGACTTGAGAAATGAAAGACAGGTGTTGAGGGTCTTTTTCTACCGAGATTACTTTGTCGCAACCGCGAGAGACTAACTCGATGCTGATACTTCCTGTCCCGGCGAAAAGATCAAGTGCAGTTACTCCATCTTCAAAGTCGAAATAGTTATTACTTAGTACGTTAAACAGATTCTCTTTTGCGAAGTCTGTTGTAGGGCGTGCTTTGAAACTGTTGGGCACGTCAAATCGGCGTCGTTTGTATATTCCACTAATTACTCGCATAAAATTAGAGTTTGCATATCAAAAGGTATATCTTCAATTTTGCTTATCTCAGAACGGTTGAACTCAGCTTTCGGATTAATGATAAATACTTGGCGCAGATACTTGCGCAGTCCGGTCAACAATCCTTCTTTGTCTTTAAATTTTCCGGTCAGTTGCAATTCATCTTTTTCTTGATTGTAGCCCAACTGTTGCCATATGTATAATAGGTAATATATACAGTCGGCTGTTTGTTTGCAAGGAAATGAGTTTATTAATAATAGTTTGCTTTTGTCATAGCAGTATACTTCTACCAAATGTTTGCGGACGTGAGCGTAGAGCTTTTTACTATTGCCCAATCTGCTTTTTTGCGCAAAGTATTCTGTCAGCGGACTGACCGTTGAGAAGAAACGTGCGGTGGGGAAGTGTTCTGTCAACAATTGATGGGCATGTTTGTCCATGGCAAACAGAATCACTACATTGCTTTTGCCCAATACATTGCATAGCACAATCTCATTATTAACCTTTGGAAAATTATGATAAAATAATGTATCTATCTGTTCGTCTTCGAATAAATCAAAAGGAACAGGAGTGAATCGGGGAGAGTCTACCAAAATGTTTATCCGTTTATAAGGATACTTTAATGCTTCTGTACTTGTTAGCATCTCTTTGATATTGGCAGTCATGGAACAGGAAGCATTGACCGTATAAGAGTCGAAACAGAAACTGTTCTCTCCCAACGGATTGTAGATAGAAAAAGAAAATCCATCCGCACTGAGGCGGATGGATAATGTATATTGTTCCGATTTGGTAAAATCGATACGTTCAGTCATTCTTATTCCCAGTTACCTGCGTTGTTGTTAGGCTGTTCGATATCACCAACTCTCAAACCGCAGTATTTGCCAAGTTTGCTCTGAAGGTCTTTCAAGTTAGCCAATTCCTGTGCATTCAAACCGCTTAGATATGTTTCATATGGAGTTTGTGCCTGGAATAAGTGCAAAGGAGCACCTGATTTGGTAGTATCGTTGCGGATAGCCATTTCAAATTGTGCACCGTTTCCGAAAGGTACATATCTCATAGAGTCTGCGTTGAAGCCTGCACCATAAATAGTGTCGGTTACAGCCACCCACATCGTATCACGTTTGAAGTTCATCAAACCTTCTTTTTCTACTTCTTTCCAGTTACCTGTTTTCTTTGCCTTGTTGATAATAGCCATAGCTTTCTTTTCAGTCATACCGGCTTCCAATTGAGCATCAGATAAAACTCCTTCTTTCTTTACGAATGGAAGTTTTGCTGTTTTAACAAAATCAATCAAAGTATCAAAGCTGGCAGTATATGCGCCTGCATGTAAATTACGGTATTCCAACTGTGCTTTACGGATGTCGATCAAGCGGGCAATAACTTGTTTTTCTCTAGCTTTTTTAGTGTTGTCAAAGTTGATCGGTCCCACGATGCTACCATAGCATACATAGATTAAACCGATAACGCAGGCAGCCAATACAATATTAATAACTGTTTTCATGATAAATATGTGTTTTTTTTAGTTTATATTCGCATCGCAAAAATAAAACAAATAAATCTAATAACGCACAGTTCAAGGAACTTTTTATTACGCAATTATGATTAATAGTTATTTAGTGCAGCAAATTAAGGGAAATTTTCTATATAAACCAACTTTAGAACAAGAAAAAGCTGTTAAATCTTTAGCAGATTTTCTTTTTTCCCGCCAACAGGATTCGGTTTTTCTTTTAAAAGGGTATGCCGGAACTGGAAAGACGTCTCTCATCGGGGCATTGGTCAAGACTTTGGATCAGTTGCAACAGAAGTGTGTTTTGCTGGCTCCCACCGGTAGAGCCGCAAAAGTATTTTCACATTATGCTAAACATTCTGCTTTCACGATTCATAAGAAGATTTACCGTCAGCGCAACTATTCTAATGACATGGACAACTTCTCTTTGGATGACAATCTGCATCAGCAAACTTTGTTCATTGTCGATGAGGCGTCGATGATAGCTAATGATGGTTTGTCGGGGGCAGCTTTCGGAACGGGACGTCTTTTGGACGACCTTATCCAATATGTATATGCCGGTACAGGGTGCAGGTTGATGCTGATTGGCGATACGGCACAGCTTCCTCCGGTGGGCGAAGAACAAAGTCCGGCGCTTTCTCCGGATGTGTTGAAAGGTTATGGTTTGGAGGTGTATGAAGCGCAACTCACTGAGGTGGTTCGCCAGATGCACGATTCAGGTATTTTGTGGAATGCCACGGAGTTACGTCGTTATATTTCGGAAGAAGTGTTCTTTGCGCTTCCTTCCATCCGTGTCGATGGCTTCCCGGATATTCGTATTATTCCGGGGAATGAACTGATAGAGGCTATCAATGACAGTTATGACCATGCTGGGATGGACGAAACCATTGTGGTATGTCGCTCTAATAAGCGGGCTAATATTTATAACAGGGGGATTCGTAACATGATTCTCTATCGTGAGGATGAATTGAACAGTGGTGATTTATTGATGGTGGCAAAGAATAATTATTTCTGGACGGAGCAGTGCAAGGAGATAGACTTTATTGCGAATGGCGATATTGCCGTAGTGCGTCGGGTACGTCGGGTGCGTGAAGCATACGGTTTTCGTTTTGCAGATGTTGTGTTGGCGTTTCCTGATTATGGTGATGTGGAATTGGAGGTTAAGCTATTGCTCGATACTCTCCATACCGATACTCCGGCGTTGCCTAAAGAACAGAACGACAAGCTTTTCTATGCGGTGCTGGAGGATTATGCCGATATCACCGTCAAGCGGGAGCGGATGAAGAAGATGAAGGCTGACCCTCATTACAATGCCCTGCAAGTGAAATATGCTTATGCGGTGACATGCCATAAAGCGCAAGGCGGACAGTGGAAACGTGTCTTCCTCGACCAAGGGTATATGACGGAGGATATGTTGACGCCCGATTATTTTCGTTGGCTTTACACAGCCTTTACCCGTGCCACCGAAACCCTTTATCTGGTGAACTGGCCGAAGGAGCAGATGGAATAGGGAAGGGAACGAAGTGAAGGACCTGGTTACATCTACTTTATGCTTCCGGATTCTTCATTTCATTCAGAATGACAATAACACCAGACTGGTGAAAAGCCTCCCCGTCATTATCAACATTTATGAATTTATCAATATCCCGTATTTTGCGTAATGCCGGGTGTCTCGGCTATTATTAATGAAGGCAACGGCAACAGGAGCTGATAATCTTTTATGTTCAGTAGTTCTTTGGCTGCTCCCATGCGCTTGAGGAAAGAGAAGCATCCGAAAGTCTGCCCCATTATATTGACTCCTTTTTCCAGCAGACGCGCTCTTATTTCATCGGCTTTATCACTGCCTTTCCATTCTCTGTCCAGCTTCTTCATGGCATCGGAAGCCTTTGCCACCTGATTGTTTGCCAGTAATAGTTCCACCCGCAATGCGTTTTGGTTGGCAATGCGATAGATGAGATGATAAGGTCCTTCAAAGTATTTTTTGTAAAGCGGCTTGTCAAGCATCGGAGATTCGTTATTGCTGATTTTCCACAGATAAGCACTGAGGTATGTATTACTGTCTATTTTAGCAAAATGCTTGGATGCGTTGGTGTAGTCCTTTATCTCCGCATACATGGTTGCCATGAGCAGTTGGGCAGCGACAAAGGAAACCGGATGGCTCTCCGGCTTGGTTTGTGCGGCATCCGGTGGCAATGCGTCTGCATATTTTTCCAAAGCTTCTAATTGCTTGGCATAGATAAATTTGACCGGGGTGCGTGTTACATGGTTGCCGTAATCGATATCATTGAAATTGTCGGGAGTGACGTATGGCACGTCTCCAAACAATTGCGTGAGACTTTGATATATCAGCGACTGAATGGTATAGGCAGTTCCCACGTATGGTTTCACGTCATAATCATAGGTTTTGCTTGTCAATATATGAATCATATAATTGCATTGACGGATAGTAGCGTAGGCGGCAGTCCATATTTCGTACACTTCGCTGTCTGTGGGAACCAGCGTAGTGGGATAGTCGGGAATGGGGCCGATGGCACCACAGAAGTTGGCTTCCCATACGCACTCCGTCTGCAGGAAGTCGCGCAGATATTTATTAACCTGCTCCAACAGCTGGATGCATTGTTGTTGGGATGGGGTAAGTTCTTCTTCTGTAATTTCGAAGTCATCCGGTTTGTCTTGTTTGTCGAGTATGCCGTCTCCATTCCGGTCTACAAACTTCCAGAATTCCGGGAAATCGGATTTGAAGTCATATGCTTTGTAGAAAGAATCCAATTGTTTGTAGACATTGGTGTATTTCAGGCTCTGCTGTCCGTCGCGGATGCTTTCTTTGATATCTTCATTATCAATGCAGCCGTCCGGAGCGAAATCTTTGTCCCATTCCGTGAAGAAAGTATCTAATAATTCTTCGTCTACGGAAGTTAAGAGGATGTTGGAAACGGCAGCCATCATGGAGGCCGGGGCATTGTATTGGCTGAAAGAAGCCCGAGTGGGGTCAATGCTGAGCATGGACACATATATATCGCTGATGCTGAAAGCGGTCAATACTTCTTTCAGGGCTTGTTCCGATGCATTCCGGTAGATATCGGTTATCGTGTGGCTCATTTCGTTATAGCCCGCAGCTTTTTTCAGCAGGGTGCAGATGCGGGCTGCTGTCAGTTGGGTGAATATATTGACATTGGTAGCCGGAAGTTTTATGTATCGGTTGATGGAGCGTTCCTCGTCATCGTGATTAATCACATGGTTGATGGCGCGCAAAGTGGTTTTGTGTTCCGAGCGCCTTCCCTTGGTCCCGTTAAAGAAGTTGCCGGTGACTTGTACTTCGAAGTAAAGACTTTCTTGGAACTTCATATTGCCGCTTGCAGAGAAAAGGCCGTAGTCGGTTTCCACTTTACCGCCATATGCTTGTTCTTCTATGTGAGCCAAACTTTTATCTAGCGGAAATACTGTTAGAGTGCTGTTGTGGTCGAAAGCTCCTAATTCGGCATAGCCTTCCACATGATAGGTGATGGAAGGAGGTAGCGGGTCGGGGTCGATACTGTCTTCATTTTTACTGTCGTTGCAAGCGGTGAGGGTGCAAAGTGAGAGGAATAGGACTAAGTGTGAGTACTGTTTTTTCATCATATTGTTTAATGTTTTGTGTTGCTGGTAAATGAATATTTTCAAAAGTAGTAAGTTTTGGGCATATATCAAGAGAAATATTGGATTTTCTTTTGTATAAAAAAAGGTCCCGGTATTGACTTTTTAGTCAAATACCAGGACTGTTCATCATATTTAATATGGATGGATTTTTATTGGATTACAGTGCGGCCAATTCAATGACTTTGTCAACAGCTGTATTCAAGCCATCGGCATTTTTACCGCCGGCTGTTGCAAAGTGAGGCTGACCACCGCCACCGCCTTGGATTAACTTGGCAGCTTCACGAACCAACTTGCCTGCATTCTGTCCGGCTTTCACCAGATCATCACTAATCATTACTGTCAGCATTGGTTTGTTATTGTCGACACTACCGATAACCACAAACAAGTTGGCGGGAATTTCACCTTTCAACTGGAATGCAATATCTTTCACTACATCGGCAGACATCGGGATAACAGCTTTTACCACTTTTACACCGTTCACTTCTTTGGCATTAGCTACTAATCTGGCTTTCACTTCAGCAGCTTTTTCTTTCATGAACTCGTCTACCTGCTTCTTTAAACCGGCGTTTTCGTCAATATACTTACGGATAGCAACTTTCAGGTCGGGAGCATTGTTGAACAATGCTTTCAGGTCGTTCAGTGTATCTTGAACGGCATCCATCAACTCTTCTACTTTGGCACCGGTAATAGCTTCGATGCGGCGCACTCCGGCAGCGACCGAGCTTTCGCTGATGATACGGACCATACCAATCTTGCCGGTGGCTGATACGTGTGTACCTCCACAGAACTCGATAGAATTGCCAAACTGAACAACGCGAACTTCGTCACCATACTTTTCACCAAACAAGGCGATTGCTCCCAGTTCTTTAGCCTTTTCGATTGGTAGGTTGCGGTATTCGGTCAAAGGAATATTTTCACGAATCTTGGTATTGACCAAATGTTCTACTTCACGGAGCTGTTCGTCTGTCACCTTCTGGAAGTGAGAGAAGTCGAAACGCAAAGATTCGGGAGTTACCAAAGAACCTTTCTGTTCTACATGCGTACCCAATACTTGGCGCAATGCTTCATCCAGCAAGTGAGTACAAGAATGGTTGGCTGCTGAAGCGGCACGTTTCTCTGTGTCTACACACGCCATCATAGGAGCCTCGATATGTTCAGGCAATTTTTTGGTAATATGAATCGGAAGATTATTTTCCTTCTTAGTATCGATTATTTCGATAGTCTCGAATTCGCTTACGATAACACCTGTGTCGCCTACCTGACCACCACTTTCTGCATAGAACGGAGTATCACTTAATACAATCTGATAAAGTGTCTGGTTTTTCTGTTTTACCTGGCGGTAGCGCAAAATGCTGGTTTCGTATTCGGTAAAATCGTAACCTACAAAATTGGTTTCACCTTCTTTTACAGTAATCCAGTCACCTGTTTCAACGGCAGCAGCATTACGTGCACGTTCTTTCTGTTTCTGCATTTCTGCATTGAATTCCTCTTCGTTTACAGTCATGCCATTTTCGCGAAGAATAAGTTCAGTTAAGTCAAGTGGAAAACCAAAAGTGTCATACAAGGTGAAGGCATCCACACCACTAATTTCTTTTTTTCCGGAAGCCTGGGTGTCAGCCATGGTTTTGTCGAGCAGGCGGATACCGGTTTCCAATGTGCGTAGGAATGATTCTTCTTCTTCTTTGATTACTTTTTCTATTAGTGTTTTTTGAGCATTTAATTCGGGATAAGCTTCGCCCATGTTCTCAATCAGGACGGGCAACAGCTTGTACATAAATGCTTGTTTCTGACCTAAGAAAGTATAACCATAACGAACGGCACGGCGGAGGATACGGCGGATCACATAACCTGCCTTGGCATTGCTCGGTAACTGACCGTCGGTGATAGAGAATGCAATGGTACGGATGTGGTCGGCGATAACCCGCATGGCGATATCCTTTTGGTTATCCTGACCGTAAGCAGTGCCTGCCATTTCAGCAATTGCTTTGATGATAGGCTGGAATACATCAGTGTCATAGTTTGAAGTCTTGCCCTGAAGGGTACGGACCAGACGTTCGAATCCCATACCGGTATCAATCACCTTTGCGGGAAGGCCTTCCAATGAACCGTCAGCCTTACGGTTGAACTGCATGAATACAAGGTTCCAAATTTCAATCACTTGTGGATGATCCTTGTTTACCAGTTGATTGCCGGGAATTTGAGCTTTTTCTTCTTCCGAACGTGAATCGATATGAATTTCGGAACAGGGGCCGCAAGGTCCGGTATCACCCATTTCCCAAAAGTTATCGTGCTTGTTTCCATTCAGAATATGATCTTTCGGTAAGAACTGTTCCCAATATCCGGCCGCTTCGTTATCACGCTCCAATCCTTCTTCGGGGCTTCCTTCGAATACGGTAGCATACAAATCTTTAGGATCTATTTTCAATACATCTACCAAATATTCCCATGCCCAACTGATAGCTTCTTTCTTGAAGTAATCTCCGAAAGACCAGTTGCCCAGCATTTCGAAC
>ERZ791815.1401-NODE-1401-length-14722-cov-2.292493_pt1 | contig 14722 bp, 5 predicted proteins | sample MGYA00510302_ERZ791815 | MGnify/ENA primary metagenome ERZ791815 (study PRJEB30046, sample SAMN00791995) | human gut metagenome | study: EMG produced TPA metagenomics assembly of the A metagenome-wide association study of gut microbiota in type 2... | reverse complement strand
ATAGCTTATCCGCCAGTGGTGGTACGGATAAAAGCCAATATTATGTATCATTAGGTTTCACGGAACAAGAAGGTATCATTCGCGCCAATGACTTAAACCGTTTGAGCTTAAAGGCAGATTTGACACAACAAGCGACAAAATGGTTACGCATCGGATTAAATGGCCAGATGACCCGTACCCGGGTTAATGGTGTCATGAATGACGAGAATTCATTGGGTGGCGTAGGTTTCGCCGGCACTCGTATGCTTCCAAACGTATCTGTATTCAATCCGGATGATCCTACTGGTTACAATATCGACGCTGAAAACCGTAAGACATTAGGTCGCGGAAGCAACCTTTCCTATATTGATAATGGTATCCAGAATATCGTCTGGGCATTAGACAATAACGTAAACCGTACGACCAATACCCGTGTATTAGGTGGTGGATGGGCTGAAATCACATTCATGGACGGATTGACTTTAAAGACACAAGCTGGCTTAGACATCTCGAATGTTAAAGATTTCATGGTATGGAACCCGGAATCAGGAGACGGATACGGCTATGGCGGCTTATTGGAAGAAATCAATACCACATACACGAACTGGAACTGGCAAAACGTAATCAACTTTAACCGTACATTCAATGATGTACATAATCTGACGGCGACAGCGGTACAAGAGTACACCCATCAAGAATATGAATATACGGACGCAACCGTGCAACAAATATCCGATGCTTTCTTCACCGACCATATCATTTCCAACACATTTGGTGAGAGATTCGTATCTGGAGGTAAAACGTTTATGGGATTAGCCTCCTATATGTTCCGTGCGAATTACAACTATGATAGTAAATATTATATCGGAGCCTCCGTCCGCACAGACGGCTTATCCAGCCTTCCGAAAGACACCCGCTGGGGTACATTCTGGGGAGGATCAGCCGCTTGGCGTATCTCTCGCGAAAAATTCTGGAGCGAATCAACTATTAATGATTGGTTTAACGACTTACGTATCCGTGCCAGCTACGCTACAATCGGAAACTCTGACCTAGGGAATTATTTCCCTTATCTGGGAACTTACGGGGCGAAGAAAGCAGGATCGAATACAGCTATCGCTTGGAACCGTATGGGTAACAGCCAGCTTAAATGGGAAACAACCGAGACTTTCGATATCGGATTGGATGGCTCTTTCTTTAATAACCGCCTGACATTCGAGCTAGCTTATTGGCAAAAGAACTCCAAAGACTTGGTGTTGGAAGTTCCTACAGCACCTACCGCTGGTATTCCTTACAACTCATATTTTGATAATATCGGTAAGATCAAGAACTCCGGTATGGAATTGACAGTTAACGCTACAATCATCGCTACCAAAGATTGGAACTGGCAAACTAATTTCAACTTCTCCACAGCTAAGAATACGGTGAAGAGCTTATACGGCGGAACAGACATCGTAGACAATTACACAATCATTCGTGAAGGAGAGTCATATAGATCTTTATATGGATATGATTATTACGGCGTAAACGCCGCAAACGGTAATCCGATCTGGAGTAAGGCGGACGGTTCATTAGTGCAATTCGACACATTCGGCTCTTACGACTATGCGGAATATGATCCTTCCAACCCTTCGGATGTCTCCAAGGCTTCTTCCTTGGACGCTAGCGACCGTAAGGTATTAGGTTCATCTATGCCTACTTGGTACGGAGGTTGGAATAATACAGTTTCTTACAAGAATTTCGATTTAAATGTATTCTTCCGCTTCTCCGGAGGTAATAAGATCATGAACGCTTCTCGTCAAAGCGCATTGTTCAATATGGATTTCTCCAACAATGGAACAGAAATCTTAGGCCGCTGGATTTCTCCAGAGCAACCGGGTGACGGCATGACTCCAAAAATCGGTTATGGAGACGCCTCTTCCTTATTCAATGATGGATATACGGATTCACACTTCGTTGAGAGCGGCAATTACCTAAAACTATCGACGTTAGCTTTAGGCTATACACTACCGAAGGCGGTCGTATCCAAACTGAACATGACAAAGATTCGTTTCTATGTTCAAGGACAGAACTTACTCACTATCACAGGTTATTCCGGATTGGATCCTGAGACAAACTCTCGTTTAGGTGTAGATTGGAACGGTATGCCACAGCAACGTTCATTCACTTTTGGAGCGAACATTACATTCTAATTTCACAAACTAAGAAAAGTTACAATTATGTTATACAAGAAATTATATAAAAACATTTCAGTAGTAGCGTTAGGGACAGCCCTGTTCTCGCTACCCGTGTTCACCGCCTGCGAAAGCGACGTCGTAGACCTTGAACCTGTTGACAAATTCTCCGAGCTTACGGCATACGGGACAGAAGAACGTTGCGAGTTAGCCGTAGTCGGAGCTTACGATGCCGCACAATGTGGTATGTACGTAGATCCGAATGACTTTGGGTGGGCACGCGGTTATCCTTTTGGAGCGGCCAGTATATTGCAAGGCGAAATGCGCGGTGAAGATATGAACCTAACCGCCCAATTCTATGATTATACCTATTCCGCAACCTATAACTTGACTACCGCTAATAACGTGGCGATGTGGGAAACCTCTTTCGAGGCTATTAACCGCTATAATACGGTATACGCAGGTATAGAAGGCGCGGTAGCGGCGGGTGTCATAACCGAAGAGAAAGGGAATCAGTACAAAGGAGAATGCCTGTTCTTACGTGCGTTAACCTATCACAACTTGATGATCCATTATGCCCTGCCCTACAACGTAGAAGGTAACAATAACTACGGTATGCCTATTTACACGAAAGCCGTAAACGACCCCAGCCAACTCGCTGAGCAACAAAGCATAGGCCGTTCTACCGTTAAGGAGACTTACGATCAGATATTAAGCGACCTGAATAATGCGGAAAGCATGCTTCCGGACATTATTGATGCTGATAAGATCGGACGTGCGAGCAAAGGTGCCGCCATCGCATTGAAAACGCGCGTATATTTACATATGCGTGATTGGAACAATGTAGTTACTGAAGCTAAGAAACTGGAAGGCGGACGTTTCATTCTGGAAACCAATCCTGCCACTCCTTTCGTTTCTTACAAAGACAATCAGGAATCTATATTCTCCATTCCGAATGACTCTCAAGATAACGCATCTGTAAATGGAGCTATGTCCGCTATGATGTCTGCCCGTGAAGGTGGCCGTGCGATGTGCCCGACATCCCCTACCCTTTACAACTCCAAATTCTGGAAAGGGGATGACAAGCGTCGTAACCTCGTCCTTTATCGTGCGTCTGACGATTATTACTTCTGTGATAAATACCAGAATCCCCAAACACGTGAAGAGTACGCCCCGATCCTGCGCTATGCCGAGGTATTGCTAAACGAGGCCGAGGCTGCCGCACGTGCGGGAGACAAGACTCTCGCATTGGAGAAATTGAATCAAGTAAGAGACCGTTCTTTGGCCGACCCCGCTACACAGACGTATAAGGCAAGCGATTTCGCCAACACGAAAGCACTGGTGGAAGCTATCCTTTGGGAGCGTCGCATTGAGTTCCAAGGTGAAGGTCGCCGTTGGGAAGACATTCATCGTTTAGCGGCTGACGACTTGCTGCCGTCCGGTGGTATTCCCGCTAAAATCGAATATAACAATGTGAAGAACCAAGGCGCATTCGTTGTTGGTGGAGAAGTGAAAGCTGAATGGTTCGGCAACAGCAAACAGTTCATCCCGTACACGGATAAACGCTTTATTTGGCCGATTCCATTGAATGATATATTAAGAAACCCCACGCTAGCCGCACAACAGAACGCAGGCTGGTAGAATATAGACACACTCTTATTTTTTACTATGCAGGGGACATGAGAGGGCGAGACCGGGAGGTTCCGCCCTCTTTTCTTTTAAAACGTATTGACATAATAATTCACGGGAAATCATTATCTTTGCACTCTCTAAAAGAGGCTTATTCGTTATTTCGTGATAAATACTAATAAATCAACGATATGATTCTATTCTTTCAATCTTCAACAAAGACGGTGCTAGAGGCCGCGCACGCTTTCTCTCCTGAAGACACTCAAAAACTGGTTTGGTTGTTTAGCGAGGCGACTCCTGTTCAATCAGAAACATTGGAAGGCTGGTACGTAGGGCCACGCCGGGAAATGATTACCCCGTGGAGTACGAACGCCGTTGAAATTACCCAGAACATGGGCCTGACCGGTATTTCCCGTATTGAGGAATATTTTCCTGTTTCTTCTGGCGACACAGATCACGATCCGATGTTGCAACGTATCTACAATGGCTTGAATCAGGAGATCTTCACGATCAGTAAAAAACCGGATCCTATTGTCTACATTGAGGATTTGGAAGTGTACAACCAACAAGAGGGCTTGGCTCTAAGCCAAGAGGAGATCGCTTACTTGAACGAGGTAAGCCAGAAGTTGGGACGTAAGTTGACCGATAGCGAGGTGTTCGGTTTCTCCCAAGTAAACTCGGAACACTGCCGACATAAAATATTCGGAGGTGTATTCATCATCGACGGCGAGGAAAAAGAAAGTTCCTTGTTCAACTTGATCAAGAAAACTTCCGCCGAGAACCCTAATAAATTGGTTTCCGCTTATAAAGATAACGTAGCGTTCAATGAAGGACCGACGGTAGAGCAATTCGCTCCCCTATCCGGTGACAAACCCGATTTCTTCGCCGTAAAAGATATCAAGACGGTTATCTCCTTGAAAGCCGAGACGCATAACTTCCCGACAACCGTTGAGCCGTTCAACGGTGCCGCTACCGGAACAGGTGGTGAGATTCGTGACCGTCTGGGCGGTGGTAAGGCATCCTTGCCGATAGCGGGAACAGCGGTCTATATGACCTCTTACCCTCGTACGGAAGGCGCTCGCGAATGGGAGAAAGTCCTAGACCCTCGTCCTTGGTTATACCAGACTCCGGAGCAGATCTTGATCAAGGCTTCCAATGGCGCTTCCGATTTCGGTAATAAATTTGGCCAGCCGCTTATCTGTGGTTCTTTATTGACTTTCGAGCACACGGAGAACGATAAGAAATACGCTTACGACAAAGTAATCATGCTTGCCGGCGGTGTAGGTTTCGCAAATATGCGTGATGCCTTGAAGGGCGATCCGGAACCGGGCGAGAAAGTGGTTGTGATCGGTGGCGATAACTACCGTATCGGTATGGGTGGTGGAGCCGTCTCTTCCGTAAACACGGGGCAATATACAAGCGGTATCGAGTTGAACGCCGTACAGCGTGCCAACCCGGAAATGCAGAAACGTGCGGCTAACGTGATCCGTGCGATCGCCGAGTCTGACGAGAACCCGATCGTCTCTATCCATGACCATGGTGCGGGTGGACACCTCAACTGCTTGTCTGAGTTGGTGGAGGCTACCGGCGGACACATCGATATGAGCAAATTGCCGATTGGTGACCCGACTCTCTCAGCGAAGGAGATCGTAGGAAACGAGAGCCAAGAGCGCATGGGCTTATTGATGAAAGAAGAAGATGTAGCCCGTGTAAAACGTATCGCGGATCGTGAACGTGCCCCGATGTATGTGGTAGGCGAGACTACTAACGACATGAAGTTTGTCTTCGAACAAGCGGACGGCGTAAAACCTATCGATATCAAGCTGGAATATATGTTCGGTAAACCGCCTAGAACGGTTATGACAGACCATACGGTCACTGAATCTTATCAACCGGTTGTTTACAAAGAATCCGAACTTCACCATTATTTGGAGAACGTACTTCAATTGGAGGCCGTAGCCTGCAAGGATTGGTTAACCAACAAAGTAGACCGTTCCGTAACCGGTAAGATCGCCCGCCAGCAATGTCAAGGTGAATTACAATTGCCGTTGAGCGACTTAGGTGCCGTAGCGTTGGATTACCGCGGGAAAGCTGGTATCGCAACTTCTATCGGTCACGCTCCCCAGGTAGCCATGGTTGATCCGGCCGCCGGTTCCGTTATGGCAATCGCCGAGTCATTGACCAATATCGTATTCGCTCCGCTGACAGATAAGTTGGAGAGCGTATCCTTAAGTGCCAACTGGATGTGGCCGTGCCGTAACGAAGGTGAGGATGCCCGTCTGTACACAGCCGTACAAGCCGCTTCCGACTTCGCTTGCAGCTTAGGTATTAATATCCCGACCGGTAAGGACTCCTTATCCATGACGCAGAAATATGGCGACGATAAGGTGATCGCCCCGGGTACGGTGATTATCTCCGCAGGTGCAGAGGTTAGCGATATCAAGAAAATCGTCTCCCCGGTAGTAGCTCAAGACAAGAATACATACATTTATTATATAGACTTCTCTTTCGATACCTTGAAGTTGGGTGGTTCCGCTTTCGCTCAAGCTTTGAACAAGCTGGGTAATGAGGTTCCGACCGTGAAAGATCCGGAATACTTCCGTGACGCTTTCAACGCCGTACAAGATGCGATCGAGAAGAGACTCATCCTTGCCGGACACGATATCTCAGCGGGAGGTATGATCACCGCCCTGTTAGAGATGTGCTTCGCCAACGTAGAGGGTGGTTTGGATGTCAACTTGGATAAGATCTCCGAGAGCGATATCGTGAAGATCCTGTTTGCCGAGAATCCGGGTATCTTGGTTCAGGTAAAGGACAAGAAGGCATTCGAAAAGTTGGAAGAAGCTGGCGTAGGTTTCGCCATCATCGCCAAACCGACCGACGAGCGCCATGTATTGGTATCGAAAGACGGCATCCAATATCACTTCGGCATCGACTATATGCGTGACGTATGGTACGAATCTTCTTATAAACTGGATGTAAAGCAGAGCGGAAGCGTTTGTGCCGGAAACCGTTTCGAGAACTATAAGATGCAGCCCGTACAGTACAAGTTCCACAAGGACTTTACCGGAAAGCTTTCTTCTTACGGACTCTCAGCCGAACGCCGCGCTCCGAACGGCATCAAGGCTGCGGTAATCCGTGAGAAGGGTACGCAATGCGAGCGTGAGACAGCTTACGCCTTGTATCTGGCTGGTTTCGACGTGAAGGATGTCCATATGACGGACTTGGCTAGCGGACGTGAGACTTTGGAGGATGTAAACTTCATCGTATTCTGCGGTGGTTTCTCCAACTCCGACGTATTAGGTTCCGCCAAGGGCTGGGCCGGCGGTTTCTTGTATAACGAGAAAGCCAAGAAAGCGATCGACAACTATTACGCACGTAAAGATACGTTGAGCATGGGTATCTGTAACGGTTGCCAGTTGATGGCCGAGTTAGGCTTGGTTTATCCGGAGCACGAGAAAAAGCATAAGATGGTTCACAATGATTCCCATAAGTTCGAGTCTAACTTCGTTAGCTTGGAGATCCCGAAAAACAACTCCGTAATGTTCGGCTCCTTGAGCGGCACGAAGTTGGGTGTATGGGTAGCTCATGGTGAAGGTAAGTTCGAGTTCCCCTACGAGGAGAAGGAGTACAACATCATCGCTAAATACAACTACGATGGCTATCCCGCCAACCCGAACGGTTCTCCTTGGTCCGTTGCCGGTGTTTGCTCAAAGGACGGCCGCCATTTAGCCATGATGCCTCACCCCGAACGTGCGATCTTCCCTTGGCAGTGCGGTTATTACCCCGCCGACCGTAAGGAGAACGACGAGGTCACTCCATGGATCGAGGCGTTCGTGAACGCTCGCAAGTGGATCGAGAATAATAAGTAAAAATAACAGGGGTTGTTTTTAGCGTTCTTTGAACCTTAAAAACAACCCTTGTTTCTATATCTCCTTAAAGTTTCTTGGTAACCGCCTTTTGATTGAACTCATCCACACGGTAGAATAGACTTTACAACGAATCCACGATTTTAATATCCAAGCCGGTACAGGGGGGATTATCGGTAACTATTACTTTATACAACCGTAATATCCCTGCAACACCCCGCTAATATCTTTGCCTCCGAAATTAATAGACACAGAATTTAATAGAAGAATCATGGAAAGGTTATTTAAAATCAGAATCTTTACGGTTATGTTCTTTTTAGCCGTAGCTTCTATAGCAGCGAACGCTAAAGAAAGTAAGAAGGAAGGTGACAATTATCATGCAAAGCAAATTCTCATCGTAGGTTTGCACGATAACGTGAAATCAAACTATTTCTACAATGGGATGATCGCCGAAGAGACCGGTATGAAAGCGGATAGTATCGACCAAACGTATAATACGATCATCGCCGAGAATATCGCCGCATCCGTAAAGAACGGAGATTGCAAGTTTATTCCGGCAAACGCTACACAAGTGACCGGACAGGTACTGAATGAGATCAAGGTTAACGGGGAGAGCGAGGATTGCTATTCCGATCTTTCAGCCGTGCCGACCGAAGAGTTACAAAAGGTATTGGATAATGCTGACGCTGATTATCTGCTAGTATTAAACCAGCATTATCTTAAATGGCAAGACCAACCCTTGCGCACGCTTTTCCATATCGTCAGCTATACCTTATTCGACAAAGATAAAAATGAGGTATATAGGGGGAATAACTTCTTTACCTGCATGAATCTTGAGAACCCGGATAAACTCAGAAAGAGCAGCCGCAAGAGTTCATCCAAGATAGCATCTACCATTATCAAGACTTTGGACGAGGACTAACCTTCTTTTTTATAGACACATTTATAATTTTCTCGTTGAGCCTAATGGATATCCTTCATTAGGCTTTTTTCTTTATTTAAACCTACACACGGATGTAATCTCTTTGCAAAACCGGACATTTACTTTTGCGCCGTAAAAGATATTTAGGTTTAATTTTAAAAAGATTATTATGAGGATGTTTAACAAACTTACATGCAGGCTGCTTGCCTGTTTGTTATTTTTTAATTGCTTGCCGGCTCTCTTGTCTGCGCAAGGAACGCAAGCGATTATCACCGGTACGGTCATGGATAATAAAGGGGAATCGGTGATCGGAGCCACGATCCAAGTCAAGAATGAATCTACCGGATTCTTCACGGGTTCTATCACGAACGATAAAGGAGAATACACCATCAAGCAGCTTCCGCTAGGTTCTCCTTATACCGTTACAGCTTCTTATATCGGTTATGGAGAACAGAAAAAGACAGGATACGCATTGAACCAAGGGGATATGCTTCGAGTGGATTTCAAGCTGGCGGAGGAATCGGTGGAGATACAAGCCGTCGAGGTAGTCGCTAATTCCTTGAAGAACATGGTTCCGAAGATCGGTGCGGCAACATCTATCTCCGCTCAAAATATCACGAAGCTTCCTGTAAACGGCCGTAACTTCACATCCCTAATGGATCTCTCGCCATTGAGTAGCGGAGGAAATATCGCCGGGCAATTATCATCCTCAACGAATTACACCATCGACGGTATGACGGCTAAAGGAACCGTAGCGAGCGGAACGACTTCCGGCGCTTATACGATATCCATGGAAGCCGTCCGCGAATTTGAGGTGGTAACCAATCAATATGACGTGACCAACGGACGTTCCGGGGGCGGCACCGTGAGCGCTGTCACGAAATCAGGAACCAATACTTTCACCGGAAGTGTATTCGGATTCGGTCGTGCCGATTGGTTATCCAGCTCCTATGATATACGGGGAAATAAATCGACTTCCGACTTCTCTACCTATCAATATGGTTTCTCTTTGGGAGGCCCGATCGTGAAAGACCGTGCGCACTTCTATGTCGTATGGGATCACCAACAGGATTCCCGTCCGATTTATATAGCGGATATCAAGACGGCGGCGGACGAGTCTCGCTATAATGTCACTCAATCTACGCTAGACCGTTATCTGGATATCGCCCGTACTAAATACGGAGTCTCCAATGATCCTCAATTCGGGGAGTTCGGCAAGAAGAAGCAGACGAACGCAGTCTTCGCCCGTATCGACTGGCAGTTGAACGCTACCAACTTGTTAACCATTCGCAATAATTTCATCAACGAGGATAATAAACAGAGCGAGAGCGATAACTCCAGCATCAATCTTTACGAGGTTTGGATCGATCGCAAATCGCATAACAACAGCTTACTCGCTACCTTACGCTCGGTATTAAGCCCGAAACTGACCAATGAGTTGAAGCTTCAACATTTCTTGGTTTACGAGGCCACGACCCCGAACAAGCAATTGCCAAGTTCTAATATTCCGAGAGCAATCGTAGAGAACGTGGAATCTATTTCTGGTGACAAGAGCATGTACACTTCCATCCAACTTGGAGGTCAACGCTACGCTCCCGAACATTTTAAGGATAATGTACTTCAATTGGTAGACAATATGTATTATAATACGGACCGCATCAACTATACATTCGGAGCGGACTTCATGTACACCAATATGAAATCACTCTACGGCAGTGAGATGAACGGACGGTTTTATTTCACGGGACTGGATAATTTCGAGCATATGACTCCTTACCGCTATGCCCGGGAAATCGCCTTGGTAGATGATCCTACCGTAAAGATGAATACCTTGAACTCCGCTATCTACGGACAATTACAAACGAAGCTTTTCACCGGATTCGAGGTCATGGCCGGTATCCGTGCGGATTATACCCGTTATTTCAACCACGCGAACTTTAACCAGACTGTTTATGACGAACTAGGCTTACGTACGGACAACGTAATCTCCACCTTCCAGTTGCAACCCCGCGTTCAATTCACGTGGGACGTGAATGATAAACATCAAGATATTATCCGCCTTGGCGCCGGTATCTTCGGTTCGGATTTAAACAACTATTCCATGATCAACAATATGCTGTTCGACGGTACGAAGGTAGCGTCCGTGGATATACAAGGCAATTTGGTTCCGACACCGAATTTCCCGGCATACCGCAAAGATCCTTCTACCGCTCCGGGCGTTGATTTATTCAACAACCCGAATATCCAAAAGATCAGCACGATCAATATGAATAGTAAGGATGCCCGTGTACCGGTAGTATATAAGTTGAACGCCAGCTACACGCATTTCTTCTCCGATCGCTTGCGGGTAGGTATCAGTGCTTACGCCAACTGGGCACGCCATAATTATATGTACGTAGACCGTAATATGGTGGATGAGCCTTACTTCCGTATCGCCGCCGAGGGGAATCGTGGCGTGTTCGTCCCCGCCGAGAGTATCAATACTAAGAACGGAGCTACCGACTGGATGCAAGGACGTAAAAGTAATAAGGTAGGCCGTGTGCTGGAATTAATCAGCGATGGAAAAATCAACCAATATGCGTTCGTGGTAGATGGAACTTGGCGTTATTTCAAGGATGGCGAGCTTTCTTTCAGCTATACGTGGAACGATTCCAAGGATAACACCTCTTACAACGGTAACGTAGCGAATACAGCGACTCTAGCCTTGATGGTAAAAGATGATCCTCGTGATTTGAGTACCATGACTTACTCGGACAACCAATTCCGCCATAAGGTCGTATTCTACGGTACGGCTCCTTCTTTCTGGGGAATCAGCGTAGGCTTGCGTTTCTCCGGGATCGGTGGAACCCGCTACTCTTTAGCGGTTAGTGGTAATATGAACGGTGATTTCGTATCATCCAACGACTTGGCTTATATCTATGACCCGAACGATAGTAATACGCCTCAATATCTTCGTGAGGGTATCCAAGCGATCTTGGACAATCCGGAAGCGGAGAAGAGCGTAAAAGATTATATCCGTAAAAACTATGGGAAGGTTGCCGAGCGTAACGGTGGCGTAAATGGCTTCTACGGTACTTTCGATTTGCGCTTGAACAAGAACTTCAAGATCTATAAGACTCATTCCATCGAGGCCTCGATAGACTTTTTCAATTTCCTGAATATGCTGAACAAGGACTGGGGTGCCGGACATAATCTAGGCAAGCAGAATATCTACTCCATCAAGAGTTTTGACGCGGAGAAGAAGCAATACGTATATAACGTAAACAAAAACACGGGTGTATCCAATATGAACGGAAACCCTTGGCAGATTCAAATCGGCGTACGTTATAAATTCTAACTAACATATTCTATATTCAAATCATAAAAAAAATTACGATGAAGAAACAATTCTTATCATTCACGCTTTTACTTGCGTTATCCACTTGGATAGCGCAAGCCGCTACCGTAAGAGGCACTGTATCCGATACGGCAGGCAAACCGCTACAAGGCGTAGTCGTTACGGATGGTTATAATTTCACGCAAACAAATGAGCGGGGAGAATATAGCCTAGATTCGAATCTGGACAAAAGCCGCTTTGTCTACCTCTCCGTACCGGGTGACTATGAGATCGAGCAAACAAAAGGTATACCGGATCTTTTCTATCAGCAACTTGATAAAAGTAAAGAGATCAATGAACATGATTTTACGCTCACCCCTAGGAAACAGCCAATCGACGGGTTTGTCTACTTGGCAATCTCCGATCCTCAGACCATCGACGAACGGCAGATGAAACGTTTCCGTGAAGAGACCATCCCCGACTTGAAGCAGACTATAGAGCGCTACCAAGGAAAAGAGGTCTACGGTATGGCGCTGGGAGACATTACTTGGGATCGCATGGATTTATTCACTCCTTATAAGGAAGCGGTCTCGGTCTTAGGCATCCCGATGTTCTCCGTGATCGGCAATCACGACCACGACTTACGTTACCCGGCCTTATCCAATCAAAAGGTAACCGAGGAGAGCTATGCGGAGCGTATCTACGAGGATCATTTCGGCCCTTACAATTATTCGTTCAATGTCGGGGATGCACATATCATCACCTTAAAAGATATTGATTATTATAAAGACAAGAAATATGACGAACGCTTCGGAAAGGAACAACTGGAATGGCTGAAAAACGACCTGAGTTACGTTAAACCCGGAACACTTGTATTTATCAACGTACATGCCCCGGTATTCAACCAGACGGATAAAGGGGGAGGAAACGCCGAGGACGCTGAGAGCCTGAAAGAGATCGTCAGCCCTTATAATGTCCATATCTTCGCCGGGCATACGCATTTCTTCGAGAACAACCAAGTCACACCGAATCTGTACGAGCATAATATCGGAGCCGCTTGCGGAGCTTGGTGGGCCGGCCATGTAAACCGGTGCGGCACCCCGAACGGTTATCTGGTCGTTGAGGTGAAAGGGAATGCCGCTACTTGGTATTATAAGGCAACCGGCCATGATTCGAATTATCAATTCAGGGTTTATAAGCCGAATGAGTTCAAATCGCAAGCGGATTACCTAGTGGTGAACGTATGGGATTGGGACCCGACCTACCAAGTTACATGGAGCGAAAACGGCATAGAGAAAGGTCGCATGGAGCAATTCGATGATGAAGACCAAGACTATATCGACATGCACGGAAAACCTTCTGGATATCATACATCGCACTTATTCCGTTGCCACCCTTCTGCCGGAGTCAAAGACGTACGGATCAAGGTTATCAACCGATTTGGCGAGACCTTTACTAAAAATGTAACACTCCCGTAATCAAATCGTAACAAGTGGCATTTACTTTTGTATCGATAAAATGTAGAAAACTCTCATTACATATTAATGTTAGAATCATTACAAAGGAACAAACCAAACCTTATTCCTAACTTTGAACGGCAACTCGGCTTTCGGCGGAAGGCGGTTGCCGTTATTTTTTTAAGGGTATATCCCATTCTTAACGGGAAAAGTTTCGAGTTCATTCGAAACTTTTGTACTTTTACGCAAAAGTTTCGAGTATGGACGATAGATTTAAGACATTAGAGAAGTATAACCTATGGGGTGGAAACGATTTTCCAACAGGCTATAAACGGCAAGATTATTTAGATAGGATATTATCCTACACCGGAAACAGATTAATCAAAGTCTTGGTAGGACAGCGACGTGTAGGGAAAAGCTATCTCCTTCGTCAGTTAGCTAGCCATCTCGCCAATAGTGGAGTAAATCCCCGAAATATATTCTTCATTAACTGTGAGCTATCCGCCTTCTATTTTTTGAAAACCAATGAAGATCTTGATTCCCTGTTTAATCTCTACTTAAAACAAATAAATCCTCAAGGTCGTATCTATCTGTTCATTGACGAAATCCAAAATGTAGAGGGATGGGAACGCTTCGCCAACTCATACTCACAAGACTATACCGCCGAATATGAGTTATTCATTAGTGGCTCCAACTCTAAAATGCTATCTGGAGAACTCGCCACGTTATTAGCCGGACGTTATGTGGAATTTGCCATCTATCCTTTTTCATACACAGAGTTTCTTGGAATCACCCAAAAAGAAAACAACAAGGTACACTACCTAGAATATATGCAAAGTAGTGGTATGCCTGAATTATACCATCTATCTCAACCAGAAGTACAAAGAAATTATATATCCGCATTAAAAGACACCGTATTACTACGTGATATCATACAAAGACAAAACATAAAAGACGCTAAGTTGCTTGAGGACATTTTTGTCTATCTGGTAAATAACGCATCTAATTTAATATCAATTCGGAATATCACCAATTATTTCAAGAGCTCGGGAAGGAAGACCAGCTATGATACGATCGCCTCCTACATTAGTTACATAGAGGACACTTTTTTGGTACATAAAGTCGAGAAATACCAAATCAAGGGAAAGGAGACCATCGCCGGGAATTGTAAGTATTACATCAATGACCTAGGTTTCAACAATTATTTATATCAAGGCTTTGGCTACGGCATTGGGTATAAACTAGAAAACCTCATTTATCTAGATTTATTAAGGGCCGGCTATCAAATATACGTAGGCAGCATAAAGAACAAAGAGGTGGATTTCGTCGCTATCAAAGGAGAGAGGGTTATCTATCTCCAATCCACTTATTTACTAATC
>ERZ791815.1397-NODE-1397-length-14766-cov-7.507919_pt1 | contig 14766 bp, 12 predicted proteins | sample MGYA00510302_ERZ791815 | MGnify/ENA primary metagenome ERZ791815 (study PRJEB30046, sample SAMN00791995) | human gut metagenome | study: EMG produced TPA metagenomics assembly of the A metagenome-wide association study of gut microbiota in type 2... | reverse complement strand
TGCGCCGCCTCAAGCGCGACAACCCCAACATCGAGAACAGCATCTTCCGCAGCATTCATGCGGTGGCGCTGGACACCATGCCCGGCTACAAATCCGAGGGCGTGGAGCACAGCTTCCTGGAGCGGTTCAACGCCATGGAAGCCGCATCCGACGAGAACGAATAAAGCTCTTTTCATAGAAAAACGGCACGGTGCATCGCTGCATCGTGCCGTTTGTTTTTTATCTGCGCAGAACTGAGACTTCCGTCACGCCATAGCGCTGCATCAATTCCAGTGCCGCCGGGGTGATCTCTTCCCCGCTCACCGCGATGGGGATAGCCGGCGGGCAGGACACCGTGGGCATCGCACAAATGCGGCCCAGCGCCTGCTGCACCGGGATGCGCTCCTGCGGGGCAAACACTGCCTGCCGGATGGTGCAATGGGCCCGCGCCTGCTGTGCCAGTGCCACGAACTCCCCAGCCAGCTCTTCCGGCTGCAGGAGCCCACCCGCTGCGGGCAGGCCGTGCAGACACTGCCGGAGCACCGTGCGCAGGCGCGCATAGTCCTGCGGTGGGTTGCAGGGGGTGAACATCAGCACCACATAGCGGGGGTCGGCGTACTCGCATTCCATCTGTGCGCGGCGCAAGGATTCCGCCAGCGCTGTGCCGGTGCAGCCAAGGGCGGCGGCATCCAGCGTAAGCTTCATCGGCTCCTGCTGCGCACCGGCAACTGCCAGCGGCAGCGGACACTGCCGTGCCGCTGCGGCCTTGTTCAGGCTGCGGCGCAGACCTTCCAGCGCCGCGCAGCACTGCGCCAGCCGCCGGGGGTAGTCCCCTGCCAGCACCGCGTTGCAGGCATCCAGCGACTGCAAAATGAGGTAAGAGGGGCTGGTAGAGCCGAACAGCGCCAGCGCACCCCGCACGGCGGCTTCGTCCTGCACGGGGGCATCGTGCGCCAGATGCAGATACGCGCCGCCGGTGACCACCGGCAGGGTCTTGTGGGCAGAGTCGCAACACATGGCCGCGCCCTGCGCGATGGGGTGGCAGTTCTGCGGCAGAAAGCGCAGATAGGCACCGTGGGCGTTATCCACGAGTAAAGGCACGCCCTGCGCCCGGCAGACCGCCGCCATTGCCGGGATGTCCTGCACCCCGCCCAGATAATCCGGGCTGGTGACGTACACGCCAAAGGGCTCTATCCCCTGCTGCGCCAGCGCGTGCAAAGCCCCGGTCAGCGCTTCGGCTGTGACGGGGCAGCTGCACAGTGCACCCTCTGCCTGCGCAGACGGCCAGAGCCAGCGGATATCAAAATCCAACAGCGCCGCCGCGTACAGCAGCGCCTTGTGGGCGTTGCGGGCAGCCAGCAGCACCGGGCGCTTGCCGTTTTGCGGTGCGCTTTGCAGCGCCAGAAACAGCATGGCGCGGATGCACTGGGACGAGCCCTCGGTGCTGTAATAGCTGTGCGCCGTACCAAACAGCCGGGTGGCGTTGGCTTCGCTTTCGGCAATGATGCCCTCCGGCGCGTAAAGCTCGTCTGCACCGCGGATCTCGGTGATATCCAGCGGCTCAAAGCCTAAAAGGCTCTGCCCCTTGTGGCCGGGCATATGCAGCCGGGCGGTGCCGGACTGTGCATAGCTGCGCACAAAATCCACGATGGGGGTGGTCATGCTCATTCGCAGGCTTCGCCGTCGGCGCAGGCGTTGCAGGTGGAGCCCAGCTCAATGGGCACCTCGATGCCCTTGGCAGCCAGCTCCTGATTCTCGGCCACCTTGATCATGATGGCGCACTCCATGCGCTTTTTGAACAGCTCACAGCCGTACTCGTACACGCCGGTAATGCTGCCGGTGGCATGGTAGGAGTTGGCAGCGCAGCCGCCGGAGCAGTACAGCTTTGCCCAGCAGTCCTGACACTCCTTGCGGGCATAGGCGTTGCAGTGCTTGAACTCATCCCGCACGGCGGTGTTGGTAACGCCCTTCCAGATATCGCCCAGCAGGTACTTGGGGTCGCCCACGAACTGGTGGCAGGGGTACAAGTCGCCCCAAGGGGTAACCGCCATGTACTCGGTGCCGGAGCCGCAGCCGGAGATGCGCTTATAGATGCAGGGACCGCCGGTCAGGTCGATCATATAGTGGTAGAAGGTAAAACCTCTGCCCTCGCGGTCGCGCTTGATCATCTCCTTGGCAAGGATCTCGTACTGCTCCTTCAGGATGGGCAGATCCGCCTCGGTCAGGGCGCTGGGATCGCTGGGGTCGCAGACCACCGGCTCCATGCTCAGCTCGGTAAAGCCAAGGTCTGCCATGTGGAAGATATCGTTGGTGAAGTCGGTGTTAAAGTGGGTATAGGTGCCGCGCATATAGTAGTTCTTGTCGCCGCGCTTCTTGACGAACTCCTGGAACTTGGGCACGATGCGGTCGTAGCTGCCGTTGCCTGCGCAGTCCACACGGAAACGGTCGTTGACCTCCTTGCGGCCGTCCAGACTCAGCACTACGTTGTGGCACTCCTTGTTGCAGAAATCGATGACGTCATCATCGATCAGCACGCCGTTGGTGGTCATGGTAAAGCGGAAGTTCTTGTTGTGGATCTTCTCCTGCTCGCGGCAGTAGGCCACCAGCTTTTTGACCATATCAAAGTTCATCAGCGGCTCGCCGCCAAAGAAGTCCACTTCCAGATTGCGGCGGGTGCCGCTGTTCTCGATGAGGAAGTCCATGGCGCGCTTGCCCACCTCAAAGCTCATCAGGGCGCGGTCGCCGTGGTAGCGTCCCTGCGAGGCAAAGCAGTAAGAGCAGCTCAGGTTGCAGCTGTGGGCAACGTGCAGGCACAGTGCCTTTACCACAGTGTTGCGGTTCTTGAAGTCAAAGGCCATGTCCTTATAGACATCCGGGCTCCACAGCTTGCCGTTTTCCTTCAGGCTGGTCACATCGTCGATGCACTGGCGCAGATCCTCCTCGGTCACGTCCGGGCGGCTGCCGTACTTTGCCAGCATGGCGGCAACGATCTCGTCTGCGGTATGCTCCGGGTACATGGCGATGACATCGTAGGCCACCTCGTCCACAACGTGCACCGAGCCGCTGCAGGTGTCCAGCACGATGTTATAACCGTTCAATTGATACTGATGTACCATTTTACACTCCATTCCAGATTACACAAAAAAATGCCGCCCGGCAAAGGCGGCATAAGGTTTGCAGAAATTACTTGTTGCTGTTCTCGCACTGCTGGTTAGCCACGCCGCAGGAGGTCTTGCAGGCGGACTGGCAGGAAGTCTGGCACTCGCCGCAGCCACCGGTCTTAACGCTCTTGGTCAGGTCACGAGTAGCAATAGTCTTGATACGCTCCATGATAGAAACCTCTCTAACTCTCAAAAATTTATCGCGCCGGACATAGTTCCGGTACGCTTTTATCTTGTAATAGGATATCACGCAGCGCGGCTTTTGTCAAGATTTTTTCGCTAAGCCTTTTCACCCGCCCATGGGCTGGTAGCGGGTAAGCACCGTATGCAGCCCCAGCTCACGGGCGCGTGCCAGTAAGTACCGGTAACGGCACAGCAGCGCCTGCCGCTCGTAGATGCGCTGCTCAATGAGGTCGGTATCCACCTCCATATCAAACATCATCTCGTTGCGCTTCAGGCAGAACAGGCATTCTTTCAGTTCTTCTTCCAGTTCCGGGTGGTAGCGCTCGTGCTCGGTATCCCGCGGGACGCGGGGCGAAAGCAGGGTCTGGGCGTTTTGTGTGGTTCGTTCCGGCATAGGCATCCTCCTTCTGGTACTTTGCAAGGTTTTGTACCTTCCAGTATAGGCGGTGCGGTGCGCAGAATGTGCCGAAGCGTGGCAGTGCTCCGGCACAGATTATCCGGCGCTGCTGCGGCATTTTCCAAAAAAGTACAACTTTTTTCAAAATTATGCTTGACAACTCCGGGCTTTTCCCGTATAATAGCACACGTTGAGCGGCTCACCCCGCAAAACACAACAGAATATTGGGGATTTGCATAGTGGTAGTGCGGTAGACTCTGACTCTACTTGTGGGAGTTCGATTCTCTCATCCCCAACCAGAACAAAGCCATCTGAGGAAACTCAGGTGGCTTTTCTGTTTGTATGATTCCGCGCGGCGCAACGATTCAGAATGCCCTCCGCTTTGCTCTGGGCATTTTCAGCGGAAGGATTATTATAATATTTCGCGTTTGTCGCACTCTGCGGAGTGCTCCAAACGCTATTTTCACAGGAGGGGCCGCAATGGTTAAAGAGCAGTCTAAATCACAAAATGCAGTTGACCTCTACGACCCCACTGGTGAAAAGGGGATTCAGAAAAGCCCGCAGGCTTTTCTGAATCCCGAATAAAAAAACCGATTCCGCTAATTATGCGCAGAGCGGAGCGGAGCGCATTTCCAATCGTTCGTACCCGCACACACAAAAACCGGGCAGCCCGCAGACTGCCCGGTTTTTTGCTATACCGTTGATTTTGCCTTAATAAAGAGCTTTCTTTTACAGAATAGTAATGCGGCCTGCGCCGTAGGGCTGCTCGTAGTCGAGCAGATAGCCGGGGTAAGCGGCCAGCGGGCTGTTGGCGCTGGACAGGTGCGGCAGACCCGCAGCATCCACACCGTCAAAAATCATAGCGTAGGTAGACATCACCAGATAATCCTCGGACACATAGTCCTTGATCAGTTCTGCGCCGTCAAACATGGCAAAGCCGTCGCCCAGATTGCGCAGGGTGTAGTTCATGCCGGCCAGCGCGTAGGTAGCGCCCGGGTCCAGCGGCAGATAGCTGCCGGAAGCCTTATCGTAGATCTTCACGTTCTGCACGCGCGGAGTGCCGGTGGCGCTGCCGATCCAGACATTCTTCTCGTCGGTCTGCACGGTGTTGGGGATATCGGTGTGGATCTCGTAGGTAGCACCAGCCACCTGCAGGAAGCCGCCGTTCTCCTTGCCGCCCTCGCCTGCAAAGCGGGCTGCAAACTCCAATGCGTCCTGGATCTGCTTGCCGGTGACCGACATCAGGCAGGCCACGTTGCCAAAGGGACTGACCTGCTTGCAGGTCTTGAAGGTCCAGTCACCTGCAGGCACGTCGGCGCGGATGCCGCCGCCGTTCATGATGGCCACGTCACAGTGCAGCTTTTCCACCTCGTTGAAGTAGGCGTAGATGCCGTCGGCCACAAAGTCGCCGAGGTTGGTCTCGGCAGAGCGGATGCGGCGCTTGCCGGTGGCGGGGTCGGAAACATAGAAATCGCTGTCGCCCACAGCGATCTTCTCGCCCAACATATCGTCCACGGTGTTCACCCAGCTGGTCTGCATGGCGGCAATACCTGCATCCATGCCCTCGTGGGTGGGGATGAGCTTGGTGGTGATGGTGCCGTCCGCAGCGATGGTCATCTCGCCAACGTTGGCAAAGTAAGAGCCGGTCTGGGTCAGGGTAACCGCCTTGCCGGAGGCATCCTGCACCTGCTTGTTCTCCATTACGGTATGGGAGTGACCATCGATAAAGGCGTCAAAGCCGCTGGTGTGGGCAATGACTTCCTCACTGGTCCACGGAGAGGAAGAGGGGTCTACGCCCAGATGGCCCAGACCGATGACCACGTCTGCCAGAAGCTTTGCCTTATCAATGGCCTTCTGCACGGCGTCATAGAGCTTTTTGCCGTCCTCGCCGCCCTGAATGTCATAGATGTACTTGCGCTGTGCCTTGTCCATAAAGTAGGCAGGGGTGGACTTGGTAAAGGTCTCGGGGGTGGTCACACCCACAAAGGCAATGCGTCTGCCGCCGCGCACGAACACCTTGACGGAGGGCAGCACACGCAGGCCGGTGCGCAGGTCTACCCAGTTGCAGGACAGGTACGGGAAGTCCGCTTCCTTCATGATGGCCTTGGCGCGGTCCATGCCGTAGTCAAACTCGTGGTTGCCGGGGGTGGCGGCATCGTAACCGGCAGCGTTCATCAGCTTGATGATGGAAGCGCCCTCGTCCATAGAGCCGTAGGCAGTGCCCTGCACATGGTCGCCTGCGTCCACCAGCAGCACATCCTTGCCGGCGTTCTGGTAGCTCTGCTTCAGGTCGGCAATGGCGGCGTAGGTCAGCTTGGGGCTCTGCTTGTCGATGTAAGTATGGACATCGTTGGTGTACAGGATGGTGACGTCAGACTTATCACCAAGCCAGCAGGCCGATGCGGCGGGCGCACCGATGGCCATGGATGCAGCGGCAGCGGTCACACCAGCAGCCTTTAAAAAGCTGCGACGGGAAATAAGTTGTTTCACAGGAAAACGACCTCCTTTTATTTTTGGCGTATCGCATTTGGGGCAGGCTCTTCCCTCCTGCCCTTTCAATAGCTCTAGCATAGCACAGAACGCCGCCGCAAACAAGCCAAAATCATTCTTTTGGCACAAATAATTTTCACGTTCTGCTTTATTTTGACACACATTGTACCATTTTTACACAAAAAAAGACCTCCCCGTGCCCTGTCGCAGAGCAGCGGAGAGGTCCTTTTCAGGGGGGATTCAGACCCGTTGCCGGGTCTATCGGAGGAGAGGAAATATCAGATGGCGTTATACTCCTTGAGGAACTTCTCAAGGTCGGTACCCTCGATCTTCTTCAAAGCTTCCTTCAAAGCCAGACGCGGGATCAGCGGCAGATCCATGTCGGTGATCTTTTTGCCGTCGCGCAGCTTCACGGTGGCATCGATCAGGGCGCGCACATCGTAGGTGCTGCCCCAGACCTCGGGCACGCCGCGGTCAATGTTCAGCAGGGTGTACACGGCCTCCATACCGGTGCGCATGGAGTACTCGGTGGTAAAGATGGTATCGCGGGCGGTCTCGGCAAACTGACCAAGGAAGGCAAAGTTCACAGCACCCTCGGGCACAACATCGGGACGGTCGCCCATGGCACGGGGCATGAAGAAAGCATCGATATAGGGCATCATCACAGGCACGGTGTTGGCGCTGTGCTCTGCCAGTTCAGCGATCTGATCCTCGGGCACGCCGATGTGGTACAGCCACTCCATGCAGATCTCGCGGCCGGTGCAGTCACGCATGGGCTTCTTGACGTAATCGCCGGGCTTATCGCTGAACAGGCCGTACACCCAGACGCACAGCTGGTTCTTGGGCTGATCCTTGAACTGCTGCTGACGGTTCAGCGTCCAGCTGAGCAGCCAGCTGGAGTCCTTGACGGTGACGATGCCGCCGGTGACGGTGTGGCCGCTGAAGGGGTCGCGCTTGCAGATCTTGCGGATATACTGGGGGATCTTGTCGTCCAGTGTGGTGATGGTAGCGCTTTCCCAGTTGCTCAGCTCCGGCTCGGAGCAGAACTTTTCCGGGTGACCGAAGGAGGGATCCTGTGCGGCGATCTTCTTCCACAGATCCCAGCCGTTGCCGGGCTGGATGGTGGGGTCGAAACCGGTGGCCTTATTCTGTGCGCCCACGGTGCAGCTTTCCACGCAGCCGCCGTTGGTGATGAACAGCAGATCGTTCTCGGTCAGGTCGATGTTAGAAGTCTCGCCCGCGTGCTCCACGGTGACAGAGCTTGCCAGCTTGCGGCCGTTCTGGATATCGAACTTGACATCGGTGACCTTGGTGTTGTAGTGGAACTGCACGCCAAAGCTTTCCAGATAGCGCACCATGGGCAGGATGATGGACTCGTACTGGTTATAGCGGGTAAAGCGCAGGGCGGTAAAGTCCGGCAGACCGCCGATGTGGTGGATATAGCGCTTGAGGTACAGCTTCATTTCCAAAGCGCTGTGCCAGTTCTCGAAGGCGAACATGGTGCGCCAGTACATCCAGAAGTTGGTGTTGAGCACCTCGTCATCGAAGAAATCGGTGATCTTCTTATCCTGCAGCTGCTCGTCCGGGGTGAAGAACAGCTTCATGATCTCCATGGCGCCCTTATCGGACAGGCCGAACTTGCCATCGGTGTGGGCATCCTCGCCGCGGTTGACGGTGGCACGGCACAGAGAGAAGTTGGGGTCCTCCTTGTTCAGCCAGTAATACTCGTCCAGCACGCTGGCACCCTCGGTCTCCAGAGACGGGATGGAGTGCAGCAGATCCCACATGACCTCGAAGTGGTTGTCCATCTCGCGGCCGCCGCGCATCACATAGCCGATATCGTACTTGTAGCCATCGCAGGCACCGCCCGCCAGCGCGTTCTTTTCAAACACATGGACGTGCTCGCCCTTCATCTGGCCGTCGCGCACCAGATAGCAGGCAGCGGTCAGCGCTGCCAGACCGGAACCGATGATATAAGCGGATTTATGATCCACGCCCTCCGGCTTTTTGGGGGTTGCAAAAGCTTCGTAGTTGCCACTGGAATAGTACATAAAAAAGCCTCCCTGCTTCAAAAATATCTTTTCACAGCCTTCATCGTGCTGTTCTCTATGGCAACAGTATACCCCGCAAAGTGAACTTGAACAACAAACAAACTTTGCCCTGTGTATAGATTTTTTACATCCGCCCTTATTTGCTGGAAATGCGTACAAATTGTGACATAAAAGCGATATGCAAAATCTTTCAGCTTAGTCGTTGCCTTGCTCTTGCCATTTTCAGCGGGCTCGCCCTCTCAGTCATCGCTGCGCGATGCCAGCTCCCCCAAAGTGGGAGCCCTTGGCAGTCCACGCAAAGTTCATCTCTTTGCCAAGGCCTCTCCCTTTGGGAGAGGTGGATTTGCGAAGCAAAGACGGAGAGGGCGAGGATGCTCCCCATGTACAACAAAAGAGAGCCGCCGCACAAAGGTCTGTGCAGCGGCTCTCTATCGGTTTTAGTTCATCTCTTCCAGTGCCTTTTTCAGGTTCTTTGCGATCTGGTCCGGGCAGCTGGTGCTGCGGAAGCCGCACAGCGTACCATCCAGACGGGCAATGGCGTCCTCTGCCTTCATGCCGGTGAGCAGCTGGCAGATGCCTTTCAGGTTGCCGTTGCAGCCGCCGATGACCTCGATGGATGCAATGGTGTGGTCATCGTTCAGCACAAAGTTGGTCTGCTTGGAGCAGGTACCCTTGTTCGGGAAGGAAAATTCCTTGCTCATGGTCTTTACGTCCTCTCTCTTTTACGTTTTTCGGCGATGGCGCGCAGCTGCGCTGCGGCTTCGTCCGGTGCGGTGCAGGTGCCGATGGGGTGGGGGTGCTTGTGGTTGCGGCCATGGAAGTCCGTGCCCGCAGTCGCCACAAGGCCGTACTGCTTGCACAGGGCAAGACACTCGGCGCTGTCCTCCGGACTGTTGCTGGGGTGGTACACCTCTATGCCGTCCACTGCGCCCTCTGCCGCCAGCTCTCGCAGCAGGGGCATACTTTTGTATACCGTGGGGTGGGCAAACACCACCGCGCCGCCGCTGGCTTTAGCGGTAGCCAGCACCTGCCGCACCGGCAGATACTCCGGCGAGTGCAGCACGATGCCCCGGGGGTTCCACCCGAACAGCTTGTGGTAGGTCTCGCCGTAGATGCTGCCATCGGTCAGGCCCAGCAGTTCCAGCGCCTGCATCAGCCCGCTTTTGAACAGCACTCCGCTGGCCTTGGTGGTCTCCCATGCAAGGTCGGTGGTAAACTGCGGGTACAGCTGCTCCAGCTCCTTTGCGCTCTGCAAAGCGCAGGCGTTGCGGCGCTCCTTCATGACGGCGCAGTGCTCCCGCAGCGCCGGGCAGTCCACGTCCGGGTAGTAGCACAGCAGGTGCACCCGGTGCTGGCGCTCAAAGTCGTAGCCGGTCAGCTCCACGGCAGGGATCAGCTCTACCCCGTCCTGCCCGGTGTGGGCGTAGGCGTACTGGGCGCTGAGCAGGGTGTCGTGGTCGGAAAGGGCGATGGCGTGCAGCCCGGTGCGGGCGGCGATGGACGCCAGCCGCTCGATGGGCACAGCACCGTCCGAGCAGGTGGAATGGATATGCAGGTCACAGGACATAGCGGGTTACTTCCTTAGTGCTTATAAAAATTGATCAGGCAGCCATCAGCCAGGATCTGGCGCTCGTCGGTGGTGAGCGGAGCCATGTACAACTCGAACTCCTTGACGGTATCGCCCAGAACGTAGGCCTTGATGTTCTGCAGATCGCCCTTGAGTGCTTCCCGCACATTGGGGATGAGCACATAGTCCCCCAGACCAAAGGGGGTGGCACCTGCCAGCTGCAGGGGCAACATACCCCAGTTGATCAGGTTGGAGCGGTAACGCTTGGTGGCGTACTCGGTAACGATATTGGCACCGGCACCCAGCACACGCTGGCAGCTGGCGGCCTGCTCGCGGGCAGAGCCGTCACCGGGCTTGACTGCAAAGATGGTAGAAGCGATCTGGATATCGTTCCAGTTCAGCTGCTCGCAGCCGGGCACAGCGTTCACCTTTGCCAGCAGGGCGGCGTCCCCTGCACCGGCGCGGCGGGCAGTTTCCTCGGCCTGCACGGCCTTGGCGCGGCCCACATACTCCGGGTCCTTGCGGCTGAGGGTGAACTCAGCCAGACCCAAGGGGTTGGAACGGTAAGAGGACGTCTCACCGGAGGGGATCAGCTCGTCGGTGGTAGTGACGGGGTCGGTGATATAGGATGCCACCTTCAGCAGCAGGTTGTCACCCAGCGGTGCGATCTCCGGCCAGTCCTTGATGTTGGGGCCAAACTTGAGCAGAGCGTCGTAATCGCCCTTGCCAAAGCCCTGATACACACGGGTATCGTAGCTGGAGGCATCGTACTGGTACTCCGGCACGGTGGGATCGTAATCAATATCGGTGGCGGGGGTCAGGATGCCGCCGTTTGCGGTGGTGGCTGCAATGCTGCGGGCATCCATCAGTGCCACACCGGACAGCTGGCCGCTGCCGGGCTTGGAGCCCTCGCGGCTGGGGAAGTTGCGGGTGGTGTGACGGATGGACAGTGCGCCGTTGGCGGGCACATCGCCCGCGCCGAAGCAGGGGCCGCAGAAGGCGGTGCGGATGGTGGCGCCGCTGGCCATCAGCTCGCCGATGACGCCGGTGCGCACCAGTTCCATCATGATGGGCTGGCTGCCGGGGTAAACGCTCAGGGCGTAGTCGCCGCAGCCGCCGGTGTGACCCTTGAGGATGGAAGCAGCCTCGTAGATGCTGTCGTACAGGCCGCCTGCGCAGCCTGCAATCACGCCCTGATCCACACGCAGCTTACCGTTTTCGATCTTGCTGCACAGATCCAGCTGCACATCCTTGCGGCCGATCAGCTTCTGCACATCCTGCTCGCAGGCGTGGAGGATGTCCTCCAGATTTGCGTTCAGCTCCTCAATGGTAAAGGCGTTGGAGGGGTGCATGGGCAGGGCGATCATGGGACGGATGGCAGAAAGATCCACCTCCACCACGCCGTCGTAGTAGGCAAGGTCTGCCGGTGCCAGCTTTTTATAGTCTGCTGCACGGCCGTGCACTGCCAGAAAACGCTGGGTGACTTCATCGGTCTCCCAGATGGAGGATAGGCAGGTGGTCTCGGTGGTCATGGCATCAATGGCGTTGCGGGTATCCTGCCGCAGGGAAGCAATGCCGGGGCCAACAAACTCCATGACCTTGTTCTTGACGTAGCCGCTCTTGAACAGCTTGCCCACAAGGGCAATGGCTACATCGTGGGGGCCGCAGCCTGCCGGCAGACTGCCGGTCAGGTAGATGGCCACCACGCCCGGGCGGGCAACATCATAGGTGCGGCCCAGCAGCTGCTTTGCCAGCTCACCGCCGCCCTCGCCGATAGCCATGGTGCCCAGTGCGCCGTAGCGGGTGTGGGAGTCCGAGCCAAGGATCATTTTGCCGCAGCCCGCAAAGCGCTCACGCATATACTGATGGATGACTGCCATGTGCGGGGGCACAAAGATGCCGCCGTACTTTTTGGCAGCGGACAGACCAAAGCGGTGGTCGTCCTCGTTGATAGTGCCGCCCACAGCGCACAGGCTGTTATGGCAGTTGGTGAGCACATAAGGGATGGGGAACTTTTCCAGCCCGGAAGCACGGGCGGTCTGGATAATGCCCACAAAGGTGATGTCATGGCTTGCCATGGCATCAAACTTGATCTTCAGGTTCTCGGCATCACCGCTGGTATTGTGTGCCTGCATAATATTGTAGGCCATGGTGCCGGTCTTAGCCGTGGCAGCGGCAGCGGCATCAAAGCCCTTTGCTGCCAGTGCTGCGGGTGCGTTGCCGTCTGCGGGCACCCACTCTCCGCGCGCATAGTACGCGCCGCCGGTGCTGCATCTGATCATATCCAACATCTCGATTCGCCTCTCTTTTTGTATTTTCCCGCCCGCCGCAATTGCGGGCATTGCCCCGGCAGTGCAGAGTTCCCCCCTGCCCTGCCCTGTTACGGCAAAGCCGTATTTATTTGTTATTATAGCATGAAAGGGCGAAAAGAAAAAGCATTTTTTATGAACCCTTACTGCGCCTTTGCGGCGGCTTCCTGCTGCTTTTCCTTTTGCAGTTTACGGAACACCACAAAATACGCCGGGATCAGGAAGAAGCAGGCAAAGAGCCATGCCACCGGGTTTGCGATGCAGGCGGCAAAGTAGCCCCACAGCGGCACAAACCAGAAGCCCACCATGGCGCGGGCGATCATCTCGGCCACACCGGCAAACATGGCAAGGCCGGAGTGCCCCAGACCCTGAATGGTGTAGCGGTAGATGATAAGCACCGCCAGCGGGATGTAGAACACGCTGTTCCAGAAGATGAAGTCCTGCGCGTTGGCCATAATGGCGGTCTCGCCTGCGTCCAGAAACAGGCCGATCAGGGGCTTGTCCAGCACGCGCAGGATGAGGAAGGACGCCACACTGTACACGAAGCCGATGCCCAGTGCGGTGTTCACGCCGCGGTTCACACGGCCAAGGTCTTTCGCGCCCATATTCTGGCTGGTGTAGGTGGTCATGGCGGTGCCGATGCTCTCCAGCGGCACGCTGAGGAACTGCGCAGCCTTGCCGCCGGCGGTCTGCGCGGCCACGATATCGCTGCCCAGACCATTCACCGCGCCCTGCAGCACCACGCTGCCAATGGCGGTAATGCTGCACTGCAAGCCCATGGGGAGACCCATGGCGCAAAGCTTTGCACAGTGCGGTGCGCTGATGCGGCCCTCTTCCTTATTCCAGCGCAGCTCCGGGTAGTGGCGCATGATGTAAATAAGGCTGCCGATGCCCGCCACAGCCTGACTGAACACGGTGGCAAAGGCCGCGCCGAACGCGCCCATGTTGAACACAATGATGCAGGCAAGGTCCAGCCCGATGTTCAGCACGCTGGCCACCAGCAGGAAATACAGCGGGCGCTTGCTGTCGCCCAGTGCACGCATCAGGGCGCTGGTCACATTATAAAGCAGGGTGAAGGGGATGCCCGCAAAAATGGTGCGGATATACACATCCGCAAGGTCGATAATATCGGCCGGGGTGTTCGTCCACACCAGCACCAGACGGGTCATAGCCACCGTGACGATGGTAAGCACCGTGGCAAAGGCGATGGACAGCCACACGGTATTGGCGGTGTAGCGGCGCATCTCGTGGTGGTCGTGGGCACCGAAGGTCCATGAGATGGGGATGGAAAAGCCGCAGGCAATGCCGTTGACAAAGCCAAGCACCAGATAGTTCAGGCCGCCCACGCTGCCTACCGCCGCCAGTGCTTCCACGCCCACGAACCGCCCCACGATGATGGTATCGGCCAGATTGTAGAACTGCTGGAACAGGCTGCCCAGCATCAGCGGCACAGCAAAGGCAAGCAGCAGCTTCAGAGGGCTGCCCTGCGTCATATCTTTGGTCATGGAAATATACCTCCTGCCAACACAAAAAAGGGTGGATGTTCGCATTTTTGCCGTGAAAAACGCCCTGCCGGAAAAGCGGCAGGACGTTGTAAGGATTCATGAGTGGTATTATAGCGGAGCAGCGCCGGTTTTACAAGGCTTGGTTTGCATCAACATTTCCATTTTTTTGCGTAAAGAATTGGTGATTTTGCTCACTCCGCGTAGTGTGCCAGAAACTGTTTAGTGCGCTGCTCGCGCGGATGGTCGATCAGCTGCTTTGCAGGGCCTTCCTCCACCACCACGCCGCCGTCCATGAACAGGATGCGGTCAGCCACATCCCGGGCAAAGTGCATCTCGTGGGTCACGATGATCATGGTGGTCTTGCGGTCGGCCAGCTCCCGCAGCACCCGCAGCACCTCGCCGGTCAGTTCCGGGTCAAGGGCGCTGGTAGGCTCGTCAAAGCAGAGGATGTCCGGGTGCAGTGCCAGCGCACGGGCAATGGCCACCCGCTGCTGCTGCCCGCCGGAAAGCTGGTGCGGGTAGTGGTCTGCCCGCTCCGAAAGCCCCATCTGCGCCAGAAGTTCCCGCGCCTGCTGTTCCAGCTGGGCGTGCACCGCTTTTTTGTTGGCGCGGTAGTCCGGGCGCTCCTTTGCCAGCAGTTCCCCTGCCAGCATCACGTTCTGCAAGGCGGTATACTGCGGGAAAAGGTTGAAGTTCTGGAACACCAGCCCGAAGTGCAGCCGCTTTTTGCGGATCTCGCTCTCCCGCTGGGTGGCGGGGTCGGCGGCGTCCCACATGGTCTCGCCGTTCACCCGGATGCAGCCGGTGTCCGGCCGCTCCAGAAAGTTCAGGCAGCGCAGCAGGGTGGTCTTGCCGGAACCGGACGAACCGATGATGGCCAGCGCCTCGCCCTGCTCCAGGGTCAGCGAGATATCCTTTAAAACGTGTGTCTCTCCGAAATCCTTCCCGATGCCGGAGGCTTCCAATAATGCCATGATTCAAAACCTCCTCAGCAGCGGAAATAATCCAGCTTTTTCTCAAGCCAGCCAAACAGCAGGGTGAGAGCCCCCACGAACACCAGGAAAAAGATCGCCGTGGAGAACAGCGGCCAGATCAGGCCCTTTGCGCTGTACTCCTTGGCCATC
>ERZ791815.1353-NODE-1353-length-15212-cov-3.051197_pt1 | contig 15212 bp, 9 predicted proteins | sample MGYA00510302_ERZ791815 | MGnify/ENA primary metagenome ERZ791815 (study PRJEB30046, sample SAMN00791995) | human gut metagenome | study: EMG produced TPA metagenomics assembly of the A metagenome-wide association study of gut microbiota in type 2... | reverse complement strand
TGATAAGAAAATGGCAGATGCCGAGATTGAACATTTTCATGTAAAAAATGATTCAATCGAGATTGTAAAATACAAAAAGCGCAGACGGCTTTTAAGTATTATCCTTTCGGTCTGCATAATCATTCTTCTTATTCTGTTCATTGTTTCAACGCTTGTAACGCAATGGGGCGACTTGATTATCAGCATTGATTCTCCAGCCGTAAAAAAAGGTATCGTGCTTAGCGAAGACGCTGACTTCAAAACTCAGTGTGCTTCACTTACTGCGAAGCAGGTTAAGGATGTTACAAACATTACATATTCATGGCTTCCTGTTGACCTTGACACAAGCAAGGACGGTGCGCACAACGGCAAAAACTATGTTGCTTATACTTTCTATTGTAAAAATAACGGAGAGGTTGAGCTTGACTATGATGCAGTGCTTGAAATCACAGGTGCGGCTAAGTCGGCAGATGAAGCAACCCGAGTTATGATTTACAAAAACGGCAAGAGCTCAATTTACGGCAAAGGTCAGTACAAAGACAGAAGCAAAGCCGAAACCGATTGTACAAAGTTTGTAAGCGATAAGGAAGTTTATAAAACATCAACCGAAAAATTCAAGGTTGGCGATATTGACAAATACACAATCGTAATCTGGATTGAGGGTAACGACCCCGAATGTATCGACGATATCCGTAACGGTCATGTAAGAATGAGAATGCTGTTCTCGGTTCGTGATGATGAAGAATCCACAGCAAAGTAGCGGCGGTCAGTGACCGCCAATCGTCACAAGTGTAAACTTGGGACGACGAAAAACAACGGTTATGGTTTATAAAAAATGTTTTTTACGCAAACGAAACAGGCTTGAAAATTTTAATTATTCACAAGGCGGTGCATATTTCATAACGGTATGCGCAAAAGACCATAGGTGCTTGTTTGGTAGAGTAGATAGCGAATGTCTTGCATTTGATAATGACAAATCAGGTGTATTACTCAATGATGTCGGAAGGATCGTTGATAAAACGATTCACGGCATTGAGTCAGCTTATAAAGGTTTGGTTGAATTAGATAAATATGTTGTAATGCCAAATCATATACATTTTGTTTTGTTTTTGTCAGCTTCTGGTGTGGAAGATTCGATTTCTCCGTCAATATCGCAAATCGTAAGGCATTTAAAATCCATTGTCACCAAACAAGTCGGTTATTCGGTGTGGCAAAAATCGTATTATGACCACATCATACGGAATGAAAAAGATTATAAAGAAATTTGTAAATACATAGACAACAACCCACAAAAATGGGCATTGGACAAATATTTTTGTGAGTGGTGATTGTAGCGGCGGTCAGTGACCGCCAGTCGTCACAAGTGTAAACTTGGGACGAAACGAAAATGTTAATACTTGGTCGTTTCCGTCGGAAACGAATGGCGATCACTGATCGCCGCTACGGTATGACGAAATTATAAACTTGGTATTATGTGCCTCGGCACTGATATAGCAAAAAATCCCTATGGTGTTTTAGGGACAAAAATTAATTTTATTTAGGAGGAATTACTCTATGAAAACAACGTCAAGAAAGAGATTGTTAATCTCTTCCGTAGCAATGCTCCTCGTGGCAATGCTCGCACTCGGAACTGCAACATTTGCATGGTTCACAACTGACACAACAACTCAGGCAAAAGGTATCTCTGTTCAGACATCTAAGAAGTCATTGCTCTTAGTATCAAGCAGAACTTCTCCTTGGACAGACAACCTCAACTATAACTTTGGTACAGATGATGCTAAAAATCTTCTCCAGCCGGCATCATCATATGACGGTGAAAACTGGTACAAAGCTCAGGCTGATAATGGTTTGTCAGGTGCTGCTAAAAACGGTGAGAAAATTACTGGTGTTGGTACAACTGCTGCTGAAGACAATGTATTCTGCAATATGCTCAATGTTAAGAACACAGGTGCTGAGCCTGCTAATAATGTTAAGATTACAGCAACAATTAATGAATCAGCTGTTACAAAAGGTAAAAACTACCTCCGTGTAGCTCTTGTTCCTTCTGATTGTACAGCAGACGACGCTCGTAAAAATGCAACGGTTGTAAGTGCTGATGATTTTAGAAAGAACATTTACGGTGCTGCTGCTGATGACGCTGCTAATCCTGTTGAATATGTTGGTGAAGGCGTAAAAGACACACAAGGTGCAATCAAAGCAGCTGATTTAGCTGTTTCAACAAAGAGTAACTCAATCTCTGTTAATGCTGGTACTCTTAATCAGAATGATGCTAAGTACTATATGCTTATCGTATGGTTTGAAGGCCAGGATGAGGATTGCCAGGATGCAAATGCTGGTAACGAGATGCCAAACATCAAGTTCACAATTACAGCTGATAAGTAATTTATAAATTAACAGTTAGTAAAACATAATATTAAGCAAATTATTTGATCGGAGTCCCCTTGCATGAAAAAAGTGTTAAAAAAGATAATCAATGTTATTATAGATATTGTTGTTATACTGGTTTTGGTAGTATCAATACTTATTGTTACATTATCATTAACATCTAAATCATCAGGGGTCCCCAATATTTTCGGCATTGCACCCCTCAGCGTTCAGACTGATTCAATGGAGGACACAATTAACGTTGGTGATTTAATTTTCAGTGATGTTACAAATGACCCTTCATATGAATATCAGAAAGGTGACATTGTTACATTCCCAATCACAGTCAACGGTGAGTCCGTTCTTAACACTCACCGAATTGTAGAGGTTGTTAAGGATGACAACATTACCTACTACAGAACACAGGGTGACAATAAGAAAACCAACCCCGAGCCCGATGAAGAACTTCAAACCTCTTCATCTATTGTCGCCAAATACACAGGTACGAAGATTGGCGGCGTGGGTAACTTTTTAAGCTTTATCAGAACTCAGCTTGGATTTTTCCTCTGCGTTCTGCTTCCGATGATTATTTTCTTTGTTTATGAAGCGGTTCGTGTTGTTCTCAACCTGCTTGCCTACAATAAGGAAAAAACTCTCGAAGAGGCAAAGCTTGCGGTTGATTCCGCAGAGCTTACCGAAGAACAGAAAAAGAGAGCTATTGAGGAATATCTTGCCTCCGTCGGAGAAAATCAGGACAAGGCGGAAAATGAGCCTGAGGTACAAACACCTGCTGACGGCAATAATTCCGCTGATAATTCCGATTAAGTTATGACAAATTTGTCCCTAACGCATTCATAGCGTTTATCGTAACGGTATATTTCTTTCTCAGTCTCAAAGCTGAGAAAGAAATACAGTTACATACTGTAGGGGCGGTCATTGGCCGCCCGCCTTGAAGAATCTGTCCTTTATGACAGATTTCAGATAGGAATTTAGAAATGTGTTCTTACACAAAAGATGAGAGTAGATTTTTTTAAGGAGACGAAGTACCGTGGATACAGTATTTAAATTTCTTTTTGAATTTCTCGGTCAGTTTTTTGGCTCATTATGGTCAATAATCACCGGGTTATTTGGCGGAGTAGGCAATGCCTTTGATTTTTCCGCTTATGTAAACATTATTAATGCCTATACCACGGAGCTTGGCGGCCTCGCATGGGTAATTGCGATTATTGCCATTGTGCTTCTGGTAGCTGTGCTTGCACTTTGCGTATGGCTTATTGTCGTCGCTGTAAAAAAGTTTATTCGTTCGCACAGAAGAAGAAAAGATACAGATTCTCTTGTTAAAGAGGTTCAGGCGCTCAACAAAGAGGTTATGAGACTCAACCTTGAAAAGGATAAGATTCTCTCTATGAAGGTTTCACAGATTGGTCTTAACCCCAACGAGATTTCAGAGCTTACAGGCGAAGAAATCGAGTCGCTCAACAACGGCGAAGAAGAGGACACAGGCGAAAGCCGTTTCTACAAACTTACGGAAATCGACCACCTTTGGGCAGATTATGTTCCGCCGGTTTATGACAACGATATCACACTTCCCGAGTTCTGTGAGCGTTTCAGACTCTTTGCTTGTTCACAGCTTGGTCTTTACTACGATATAAAGCTTATCAGACTTTTTGTTGCTGCGTTTGCATCTACCAGACTTATTATCCTTCAGGGTATTTCAGGTACAGGTAAAACTTCACTTGCTTACGCTTTTGGTAAGTTTGTAAACAATCCTTCAATCGTTGCTTCCGTTCAGCCGTCATGGCGCGACAGAACAGAGCTTTTCGGTTACTTCAACGAATTTACAAAGAAGTTCAACGAAACCGAGCTTCTCCGTGCAATGTATGAGGCATCGTATAACGAAAACATCTATGCGGTAATCCTCGATGAGATGAATATCGCTCGAGTTGAGTATTACTTTGCCGAGATGCTTTCAATTCTTGAAATGCCGTCAAGAGATGAATGGGTTGTTGATATCATCCCGAACTCTTGGCCGTCTGACCCGAAGCATATCGTGAACGGTCAGCTCAAAATTCCGCCGAATATGTGGTACATCGGTACTGCGAATAACGATGACTCGACATTTGCTATCACAGATAAGGTTTATGACCGTGCTATGCCGATTAACATCGACACAAAGGGTGTTCCTTTTGACGCACCTCTCACAGACTCTGTATACATTTCATACAAACATTTTGAGTACATCCTCAATGCCGCTAAGGTTCAATTTGTTGTTTCGGAAGAGAACCTCAAAAAGATTGCCCTTCTGGATGATTATGTTATTGAGCATTTCCGCATAGCTTTTGGTAACCGTATTGTAAAACAGCTTCGTGACTTTGTTCCTGCTTATGTTGGAACAGGCGGTACAGAGCTTGACGGTCTTGACTATGTTCTTGCCCGCAAGGTATTTAGAAAATTTGAGTCACTCAATCTTTCATACATTCGTGATGAAATAGATGGCCTTTGTGCGTATATTGACGAGCTTTTCGGCGAAGAAAATATGACTGAGAGCAAGGATTATCTCCGTATGCTCAAGAAGCTTGTATAATTTTAGCAATTCAGGGCGAACTCTGTTCGCCCTTTGCTTGGTGAAAGGACTTTGTTCCTTTAGCGGTAAAACTATCTGATTGGAGAAAAATCAATGGCTGATTTTGGTAAATATTTCAGAGCATATATGTATATGCAGGACATTCTGAAAAATGATTTTACTTACAATTACATAACAGAAGGCCTTAAGGACGGCGATAAGGGCGAGGATAAGCTCGACGGTAAGACCAACGAAAAGGTAATTGATATGGAATGGGTTGTTGCCATTGAGGAAACACTTCCGTACATTCAGAAAGCAATAGACGAACAGCGCCGTTTTATTAAGCAGGTTGACAATGTTGTTAGAGTTGAGCTTGCAAAAAAAATTGGTCCCGAGTCTGTTAAGCACCTTTCGCAGCACACTAACTTTATCGCCAAGGTTGAGGGCGATATGGTAACGCCTAACAAAATCCTCACAATTGAGCGTGAAGAAAGCTTTGCTATTTATGAAAACCGTGTGCTTATGACACTGATTCGCAAAGCGCTTCATTTTGTTGACGATAAATATTCAAAAATGAAAGATGTGCCGAACGACAGCTATAATAAAATTTCTATGGTTCGCCACATTGATTTTAATGAGAAAAAAGTAGATTTTAATCTTAACTATATAAATGAATCTCACGAAACTCTTGCGGATGACCTTGATGTTCTTGATGTTTCTCAGCTTTCGGACTTTGACCGAATCAGAAGAATCAGAACAACCCTTAATGAGTTTTTAAACACTCAGTTGATTAAGGAAATCTCAAAAGAGCCTGAGGTTCGTCCTCCGCTCATGCAGACCAACCTTCTCAAAAAGAACCCCAACTTTAAAAGAGTGGTTGAGCTGTGGAACTTTCTCGACAGCTACAAGCGTAAAGGCTTTGAGGTTGTAAGCGAGGAATACAACGGCAAAATGACAGATACTGTTCAGCAGGATGTTTACTTTGCGATGGGATTCCAGCATTTTATGATGTCTATTGCTACAAACCCGGGACTTCGTTCAATCCTTAAGGAACAGTACGACGCTGAAAATGCACGAATTGCCGAGGAAGAATCAAAGCCGCAGAAGACCCGCGAGGCGGTTATGCAGGCACAGCTTGATGCTGTTCGTAAAGAGGAGATGGAAATCCGCCTTCGTGAAATCCGTGAACGCGAAAAGAAAATTCTTGACCTCACGAATGAAATCAAGAATTTAAAGGTTATAATTGATCAGAAAGAACAGCAGATTCTCACTCTCAGGGGCAGGGTTTCTGCTCTTGAAGACCAACTTGAAGAGGTTAAGAAAGAGCTCCAGCAGACAAAACTCAAGTTGATGGAGGCAGAAAAGAGGATTGCCGAGCTTGAGGAAGAAAATCAGCAGTTAAAAGATACTATTGAAGAGTTGAATAAAACGATTGATGAACTCAATCAGACTATTGACACACTCAATAAAAAAATAGTAGAATTAAATAACAGAATTCTCGTGCTTGTGCAGGAGAATGCTCGTTTGCAGACAAAGGTGAAAGAGCAGGAAGCTGTTATCGCCGAGCAGAAGGCTCATATCGAAGAACTTGAAACTCAGGTTGCCGAGCAACTTGCAAAGATTACGGCTCTTACGGAAAACCTTGAAAAATGTCATGCGCAGATTGAAGAGGACGCTCGTAAGATTACCGATTTGTCTGACAAAAATGAGAAGCTCACTGATACTCTCCAAACCGAACGCATTCAGCATAAGGAAACAGTCAACAAAATGAATGCCGATTTTGCTGAAGAAAAACAGCAGATGAATGACGCTCATTCGGCAGAGGTTGAATCGCTTAACAATAAATTCAACGATGCAGAGGTTGAACATAACATTTATGTAGCAAAGCTGAATGCGGATTTTGCGGCAAAGGCAAATGAAACAGAGCAAAAGCATCTCAAAGAGCTTGCAGATAAAGAAGAAACTCACAAGAATGAACTTGTTGAAATTAAGGAAGCCAACCTTAAATCATCAGCCGCAAGCAATGCCGCTCACGCTTCTGAGCTTAAAAAGGCTTATAAGTCGGTTGACAAAAAGGTTGAGCTTGCAGAAAAAGCTTGTGAAAAGCGTATGAAAGCCAAGGTTGCCGAGGTTAAAAAAGAGGCTCAGGCTGAAATTCGCAAAGCCGAAAAGAAAGCAAGCGAAAAAATCAGCCTTGCTAAGGATGAGATTAAATCTGTCAAGGATACAGGCGATTTGTTCGTTCGTGACTACGGCTTCGGCAGTGTTGCAGTTGTTTCAAAATATGCCGAAGAGCTTGCAAAATTCGGCAAGCTTTCAATCGCAGACGAGCTTATAAACGCACAGAAAAGCGTAAGATCTCTTTGCATATGCAGAAGTAAAAAGGGTGTTGTGCTTGCAGGCTTTTCACAGAGCGGCGCAAGCGTATATAATGTTTATAAAAAGCAGGCAGATCTTACTGTTGCATTTAACGATTTGTGTTCAATGCTGAAAGGTATGAGCAATCTGCCGATTGTAATTACATTCTCCGGTGTTGACAGACCGTTTGTGATGAATTTTGAAAACATCGTAAGAGATGCAACCAAAAGAAAAACAACTGTTTTCCATAACAAAACTCTGAAAGCAAACGGATTTGTTTCAGTTTACTTTGGTAAAGAATAAGGGGCAAAAATGAAAAACTCTACTGCGCCCAACAGAAAAACGGGCAGAATGATTGCTAAAAATTTAATAGTTCTGTTCACTGTTGCACTTGCCGGCTTTTGCGGCATTCAGGCGTGGTTTACGGATAAGAGTTCAGCCGAAGCCGACGGTATAAATGTTGAGTGTCAGGCACCTGACGGTATTAAAATTGCTGTTGTTAAGCATAACGATCCGGCTCCTAAAGACACAGAATATACAGTGGGTAATATTAAGCTTAATAAAACTAATTGCAAATTTCTTGAGAATCTTCAGTTGACCGAAATAACCGGTGACGGCACAGATTTTTATAAACCGGCTTTGATTCAAACAGGCGGTCAAGCTCAAGTTGATACAAAAGCAGATTGGAGTCCAGCTGCTGCAAATCAGCATTATTTGTCATTTGACCTTTACATTCGTTCAAAATCGCAGTATAATATAGCGATAGGCAAAAAATCAACAATAAAACCGGATGCTCCTCAACTCACAAGTCAAGACGGTACGGGCATTAAAAATAAAAGCAAGTACGGTAATTTTTCAAGAGATTCCGTAGTTGGTGCAGTAAGATTTTCGGTTGTTGACTATAAATCCGCTCCTCCTTCAAAAAAGCTCTTGTGGTTGCCGGCTCCGAATATCTTGTTGGAGCAGACGACTGACGTGTACACTTTGTCAGACGATAAAGAAAACGGAGATTCGTACAGTCATGTATACTATAACACAAAAAAGGAAAAGAAAACAGTCAGTAGTACTGATGTTGATAGTGCGTTTGTTGTGAATAATAAAGGTTTTGTTGACGGAAAATTTACCTATGAGCTTGGTCAAAACCAAAACATTGCACAACTTAAAAAGTCCTCAGATACCGATACCGATCCATACTACGGCGACTACGGCGCTATGGTAACCTGTAATATGTGGATTGAGGGCGAAGACGCAGAGGCAAGACTTGCTCTTGTAAACGGAAAGTTTAAAGTTAATCTTGTATTGACAAAAGAAAGTTGATTTTATTTAAAGTAGGAAAGGGGAATTTTTGATGAAGTTGAAAGATAAGTTTTGTGACTTTCTCAACGGTTTAGTTGACTCAAGACTGAATAACACAAAAAAGGTCACGACTTCATATGTTGCTCTTTTTCTTGTTTTAAGTATTTTCGCAGTATCTACCTTTTCATGGTTCACAATAAGAGATACGGCAACTATTGATTCAGATCCCTTTTCTCTTGAATCTGCTGCCGGAATGAGAGTTAATAAGGGTGAAGAAATAAGAAATACAATCACCGTAAAACAGGCAAAGCTGAAAGAAGCATCAAGTGTTGACGGTCGTAATATGTTTTTCCCTGTAGATCGCGGATACGGCGATAAGGGTCAAAGCGTTGACACAAGCGAAATGAAATTTCGTGAAGGCACAGTAGGAGATAAAAATAACGGATACATATACAGCGATTTTACCCTTACCGGTCAAACAGGCGGTCAGGTTGAAGTATATGTAAAAAGTTACAAAGTTGAGGTAGAAAATAAAAATGGTGAAACAGAAGTTTATGACGGTGCAACACATATTACTGTTGACGGCAACAAAAAGCCATCGACATATCTGGCATATCAGAATCCTTGCCCAATAAGGATTGCATTCATTAGAAACAGTGCTGAGGCTTCGACCGTTATTGATCCCACTGCAATTATTGACAGCTATGCTGACGAATGTCAGGCAGTAAGTTCTGTTAATTCGCTCGGCTCGGCAACAACCACTAAAGCAAAGGGCAGGTCATTTTCCGACTACTATTTCGGCACAGGTGCTCCTCTTTTTACTCTCGACGGTCTTAAATCCCAAAACATAACCATGGTTGCATGGCTTGAGGCAACCGGAGAGAACTGTGACGCTTACGTGGATCAAAATGTGTCAATTACAGTTGAGCTTGAAAGTAACTGGAAAGATATGGAATATGTTACTTTCGTTGACAAAACAAAAGGTGATGCTGACAATGACGAAAATACGGAACTCATGTGGGTTGGCAATGCCGGATGTTTCCTTGTTATGACCTATTATGACGAAAACTTTCAAAATCCAAAGTCAGTAGTAATGAGTGCGTCAAAGACTAAGGTTAATGCTGAGGGAAAACCACAACCTATTGAATGGATAGCTTATCTGCCAAAGGATAAAATAACAAACATATCTTTTATGCGATATAGTAAAGTAAAAGAGAAAATTAAGCTTGACGGAACTAATGAGGTTGAGGTAGGCAGAATATATAATGTATGGCATACAACAGCTGAAGTAAATGATTGGATTAAAGCAAATAATAGTGGCAAAGGTGAAAAAGCGTTTAATTGGTCACAAGAAATAAATAGAGAAAAAGGTCTTCAGACATACCGCACAGATGACGGAACTGAAAAAGGAAATAAAGAAAATACCTATTATGCCGTACACGGTAACGGTTACGGCGATACCCCTACTGTTGCTGAAAATGTTGCCCCGTGTATCGGATATTGGGGTACAAAGTATCCCAACAGTTCAGGCGGCAGTGTTGAACCGACTACAACCGAACAACAGCCGACAACCGGAGATGCATATGCAGAGGCGGATATCGTAATTGATAACAAATTATGGTTTAATGATTATAATTGGTATAACGGCGGCGGAGGTCTGAGAAATCTGCTTAGTCAGAATGTTTTTGTACTAAAAGCCGTATTTAGCGATACACACGGTAATGAAACCGCTTATGCAATGAAACCGGAGAGCAGCGGAGATAAGTGTAAACTAAATAGGACAAGTGTTAAAGCCGGTTCGAAGCTTGTAAGATTTGATTTGTATATTTCTGATACAGATACAAAAAAATGCGGATATGATGTGCCTGATAACATTCAGCATACATTTGTAGTGCGTGAAGGTGGCAGTTCTTATAACATATCCTATGAATTGGTAAATGAAGGATCTGGCAAAATCATAAAAGTAGGCAATTGGGAAAATTAATTGATTAACACATTAAGGAGGTGTCACGATGAGAGAAAGACTTGCTCTTTTAAGGGAGTATTTGAAAAACAGACTTGCATTTGGCAAGAATAAAAAAACAAGAAAAGGTTTTATACTCACTATGGTGGCACTTGTTGAAGTACTTGCCATATCGGTTGTGTCCGTTTCGGCTTGGGTTGAAACTATTTCAACAATCACAATTAAAGCTGAGGGCGCAAAAATTGACAACTATGTTTATACTAATGCCGATATTGGCAGTGGTAATGGTTATTCAGGCAAAACCATTGACTTGACTAAATATTTCCGTGCTGCGGGTGGAGTGCATCTTGCTTCGGCTTCAAGTGCTGACGGTGAAAATATATTTTTCCCGATAAAGAAATCGGATGTTTCTGATTTTGGTGCTAATTCTTACAGATGTGCGGATGTAAACGATAAGAATGTTAATTATATTGACTTTTCATTTAATGTAAAGGTTGATAAAACCTTTAACGCGAATCATGCAGAGTTTTACCTTGATCAAGTACCTAAGATAACTATAGGTGGTGCAGATGTTTCAGGAAACCTTGTAAGAATGGCAATTACAGATACCGATACTCAAAATACGGTTGTATGCGGTTCTGAGGCAAGTAATAAAAATGTTGTCAGTAAAGCAGAGGGCAATCAAACTCCTGAGACTATTCGTGCTTTTAGCGATTTTGTTGTTAATCCTGAATCTGAACCAACCGAGTTGTTTAGGGTTGATAAAGGAAGCAGTAAAACAATAAATATTAAAGTGTGGCTTCAGGATGATAAGGCGACTACTGAATATGCCGGTAAAACTGTTTCAATATCTGGTGTTAATATTGTAACTCAGAACAAAAAAGGCAATAAAGTGTATTTTGTTGACCGTACCGTAAATGAAGATATAAAAAATTGGACAAAGGGTGTAACATTTCAGCAGGGTGACAAAACTCCTGTAACGATGAAGTTTAATGAGAATTCGCATACATATTCCTGTGAATACACACCCGCCGCTGGCGATACAATAGTTAAGTTCACCTCGGGAAGTGTCACTTGGTCTACTGATATGAAGTCGCTCAATTCAGGCGACAGTATGTACTACACCGCCTATGGCAATCATAATAGCAGTAATGCCGGATACGGTACATGGGGCGAAGTGATTGAAATCAGTGTTTCAAGCAAAACCGCAGATGTACTCCCTGCTACTGGCAATGTTTCAAGTGTATATATGGTTCCGGATAAAAATGACTCTTACAGTAAAGTTAGAATGCCATTTACTAATGACAGGAATAAATGGGTCGGTTATATTGCAAAGGAAAAGGCAGACAAAATGACTTTTTCTTTTACAAATAACAATAAAAAATATGAAATTCCTGCTCCTAACAGAGGCAATTCAACGCATTTTGTTGTTACTTCTGCTACAACAGGTTATTGGGACCCACCTGCTACTATTACTGTTACTGCAGGCAAGAATGATGCAGGAGATCCTAAAGTTAGTTATGATAGTTTGAAAAGTACTACAATTTCTGTAACCCCCGGTACAAAGGTTAAGCTAGAAGCAAATCCTAAAACAGGTTTCGTATTGAAAAACTGGGTAATCAGCGGTACAAGTACCGTGGCAGACGGCATTGGCAGCGACGGTTCTTTTACCCCGACAGCTTCAGGTAACTATAACTTTACAGCCGTTTATGTTGAGTCGTTGACATTTGAGGCTTATGTCAGAACATATGACGGTGCAAGCCTTTCTGAAAACACAAATGGCGGCTCAGTTGAAATTAAGTGTGGAAACCAAAACTCGACTGTAGATTCCAACGATGGAACACACATTACACTCAATGCTGTTAAGGGCAGCACAGTTACATATTACGCAAAAGCTAAAGACGGATATGTTTTTGACGGCTGGTACACAGATGCAGACTGTAAGACCGGCTTGGGGAATTCAAGTGATAAATATGAATTGGCTAATGTTGAGACCTCCAAGAAGTTGTATGCGAAATTCAAAGTTGATACTTATACTGTAGAAGCATACGCTCAGCACGGTAACAATGTTCCTTCCGGTGATGCCGGTAAGGTATCTTTTGACAATAATAATGAAAAATATGCGTCGAAAGTAACAACAACGGTAAAGCGTAACGGAGAAGTAATTTTTTATGCTAAGCCTGAAAGCGGCTATGCTTTTATCGGTTGGTATAAGAGTGAAACTGCACCAGAACCGACGATAGCGGTTAAAGATTGTTTCTTAGATAACGGCGTCTATTCTAAAAAGATGACGATACAATATTCTGATGTAAAGACATATGCATTGTATGCAAGATTTAAGGCTTTGTGTACGGTAGAAGCCAAAGCGATGTACAACAACGAAAATGTTGATGAAGCCGGTACTGTAAAGGTTGCGGACAGAGCTGCAGGTAAAAGTTCATCTAAACCTGTTATGGAAGGCGACAATGTAACAGTTGAGGCTATTGCCAAAAAAGGTTACAAGTTTGCCGGTTGGTATACGGACATGGCTTGTAATAAACCGTATTCCACTGAAAACAACGATGTTTCACTTATAACCTTAAATAATGTTAGCAAGGGAATCACTCTGTATGCTAAGTTTGAGTTGGAGACAGGCGTTACATTTTACCTTAATGATGGAGGCTTGTGGTCAGGTGATAAGGCGAAACTTGCAGCGTATGTTTGGGATGATAATGGCAATAAGAAATGGCTTGAAGTATCTAAAACTGACTATGACAATTATTACAGCTTTGCTTTAGATAATAATCAATGGAAGCAAGTAATTTTTGTAAGATATGATCCGAGCAAAAATTTGAACGATTTCCCAACGAAAGATTGGAATGGCTATGTTTGGAATAAGACTTCTGATATAACAATTGATTACAATAATAATTGTTATGTTATAACATCTTCTCCAAATAACGGAGGAAGTTCAACCGGCTATTGGACATCATATACTCCAGGTCAGACTGCTAACATAGATATATATGTTTATACCGGAAATTGCTCGTGGTTTGACCATGATAGTGCTGTACTTGCCTATAGATTCAGCACCGATGATTCATTTAAGTCTGATTGCACTAAGGTGACTAAAGACGGAAAAACTTATTGGAAACTGAGTATTCCAACAGATAAGGATACTATTTATTTGTCAAGAGCTGCTTTGGGTGGTCACCATAATGAATTTAATACTTCTATAGATAAAAGTAAAAATTTGTTTACAGTAAATAATGATTTCAATGGTGGCGACTGGAGCACATATTAAAAATTCAACGGAGGTGAAACCATGAAGAAATCTAAATTTACACTTGTTATTGTACTCGGACTTGTACTGTGTTTGTTGTGTGGAACAACTACGACTTTTTCGTGGTTTAATCGTCCTGATGTGCAAAAGGGCGACTCCCTCTCTTGGCGCGGAGATTACAATGTGACCAACGGAGAAAATATTACTGCTGTTACTTATGATGCTTCAAAACCTGACGGCAGTGAGTATAATACTGTTCCGTTTGATTTTAGTGGTTCGACAACTGTTCCCGCCCATGAAACAAAATATTTCTGTACAGAGGTAAAGAACACGGGAACTGCACCGCAGTCAATTTCTTTGTTCCTTAATAATTCGGAAACTAACACCCTTTCTGTCGGTGTGAACAGCCCCCTCAGAACCTACAGGAGATTTACCTCCGATTCACAAACAACATCTTATGTTACCAAGACACCGAGTAATGTGAATAAGAAGAATTTGTATATAGCTACGAATGTGGATGACCCTACGAAGTACACTATGCACACTTGGAAGAATGTAGATACCGATCCTACTGATAAAGAACTTAGCGGATACATTGAAGGTGAGTCTGTTAATTATGATAATGTAGATTATAAAATATCATATGTTACAATTTCTACGGAACACGACCACGCGAAGCTTTGGCTTGGTATTGGTGATTCTAAAAAGTGGTTCGGTAATGATTTAGTAATTACAGCTCAGAATAATACTTATGTTTTTAAAGAAAATGAATCTACAGCTATGAAACAGTCAGATCCGTCTGCCGGAATTTCAAGTTTTTATTCTAGAGCAGAAGCTGTAGTAGGTGAGACATTTGACTTAGGAGCAAAGGCACAGGGTACAGTGACTTACACATCGTCAAATACTGGTGTTGCAACAGTTGACGGTAAAGGTCTGGTTACTGCCAAAAAGGCAGGCAAGACTACTGTTACTGTTACATCTACGGGTGCGTACGGTGATAAAATAACGGCAAAATGTGAGCTTACCGTAAGCAAAAAACCGGCTAAAAGCTCGTATATTCCGATTGTTACGAATATGAAGATTGAAGGCAAAACCGACAACGATCCTGTTGTTACAAAGGTGTATTGGTATATCAAAAACGATACAGCATCCAACGCTGAATATTCACTTGGCGATCTGCAAATTTCACTTTAAAATTTTAGATTTTTAAATTTACAAAAGGGTTGTTTTTACAGCCCTTTTTTATTATAATTTATAATCGGTAGCAGAGAATAAAATCCGCCCGCAAGCAAGGGTAGAAAAAATATATAGTGTTTGCAACAAAATCCGATAAATGTTGCAAAGTTGTTGTTATTCTGTAGGGGCGTTCATCGTGTCAAGTGCAACATGGTAACCACCTGTGCAAGGACATGGTATACAAATTCACA
>ERZ791815.1351-NODE-1351-length-15219-cov-6.225798_pt1 | contig 15219 bp, 10 predicted proteins | sample MGYA00510302_ERZ791815 | MGnify/ENA primary metagenome ERZ791815 (study PRJEB30046, sample SAMN00791995) | human gut metagenome | study: EMG produced TPA metagenomics assembly of the A metagenome-wide association study of gut microbiota in type 2... | reverse complement strand
CAAGGTGGTCAAAGTCACCGACTACAAGAAGCCCGAAGAGACCGGCCTGCCCGCCGCAAACGTCCTCATCTACACTCTGGACAACGGCGCTACCGTGGTCGTCCGTCCCTCCGGCACTGAGCCGAAGATCAAGACCTACTTCACCACTCTGGGCAAGGACCTGGCCGAGGCTCAGGCTCAGAAGGATGCTCTGGCAGCTGCCATCGAGCCCATCCTCGCATAACGCAGAAATTTCATAGAAAATTTATGCCCCCGTACAGCGCCAAAAGTGCTGCACGGGGGCATTTTTGATGGGCGCGGGCAGTTGCAGTTTGTGGGTGGATACGCTATAATATTCAATGAATAATAATATGCTCTGTGCAGTGCGGCACAGGGCAGGAATAAAATGGGGCAGGTGTAAGAAATTGGAACATCGTGTAACGGCAGTCCTGGTGGCGGCGGGTTCTTCCACCCGGATGGGATTTGATAAACTGAGCTTCGATCTGGGCGGTGAGACCGTCTTGGAGCGGAGCGTCCGGGCCTTTGACGAGTGTCCGGAGGTGGACGAACTGGTGATCGTGACCGGCGCGTCCAGTGAGAATGCCCAGCGGGCCGCTGCCCGCTGCAAAAAGCCGGTGCGGCTGGTGAAGGGCGGCTCGACCCGCGCCGAGAGCGCCCGCAGCGGCGTGGCTGCTGCCCATGGCAGACTGGTGGCCGTCCACGACGCGGCCCGGCCCTTCGTGAGCCAGAGCGTTATCGCCGATACGATAGCGGCCGCTGCCCGCTGCGGTGCCGCCGCCCCTGCGGTGCCGGTGAAGGACACCATCAAGCAGGCGAAGGGCGGAAACGGCAAGACTGTGCCGGAAGGCTGCATGGTGGAGAACACCCCCGACCGCAGCACCCTTTATGCGGTGCAGACGCCCCAGTGCTTCGACCGGGCCGCCTATCTGGAGGCGCTGGATGAACTGGACGAGGCCAGCGCCCGCCTCGTCACCGACGACTGCAGCCTGTTCGAGCTGACGGGCCGTCCGGTGGAGCTGGTACAGGGCGACTACGCAAACATCAAGATAACCACCCGGGAGGATCTGCCCCGGGCAGAGAACGGAGGAAAGAAAATGCGCATTGGTCATGGTTACGACGTCCACCGTCTGGTGGAGGGCCGCAAGCTCATCCTGGGCGGCGTGGAAGTGCCGTATGAAAAGGGCCTGCTGGGCCACTCGGACGCCGACGTGCTGGCCCACGCGGTCATGGATGCCGTGCTGGGCGCAGCGGCGCTGGGCGACATCGGCCAGCACTTCCCCGATACGGCGGAAGAGTACGCCGGGGCCGACAGCCTCATGCTGGCCCGCCGTGTGGCAGAAATCATGACCGAGCACGGCTGGCGCATCGAGAACATCGACGCCACCATCCTCTGCCAGCGCCCGAAGCTGGCCCCCCACATCCCGGCCATGCGGGCAAAGCTGGCCGAGGCTTTCGGGATGCCGGTGGACGCCGTGAGCGTCAAAGCCACCACCGAGGAGCATCTGGGCTTTACCGGCGAGGGGCTGGGCATCGCGGCCCACGCCGTCGCCCTCATCGAAGCAGTGTGAACGGGAGAATGTGACCCATGACTCTGAACTCTATCGTAGCAAACTTCCAGACCTTCAAGCTGGTAGACCTGCTGGACATCCTCATCATCGCGTTCCTCATCTACCAGCTGCTGGGCTTCGTCAACCGCACCCGCGCCGGCCAGCTGGCCAAGGGCGCGCTCATCGTCATGGCGGTCTATCTGGTGGCAAACATCCTGAATATGCGCACCGTCACCTGGCTGCTCAACTCGCTGCTGCAAGTCGGTCTGCTGACGCTGGTAGTGCTGTTCCAGCCCGAGATACGGCGTGCGCTGGAGCGGATGGGTCAGACCGACCAGTGGGCCTATCGCTTCTTCAATAAAAACCGCTACAACGACACCAGCCTCAAGGGCGCGTGGCGCAGCGCCATCATCGCCATCTGCGACGCGGCAGAGCGCTTTTCGGAGACCAAGACCGGCGCGCTCATCGTGCTGGAACGGAACACCAACCTTTCTGAGATCGTCCGCACCGGCACGCCCGTGAACAGCGCAGTCAACCTCGAGGTGCTGGGTACCATCTTCTACGAGGGTACCCCCCTCCACGACGGCGCAGCCATCATCGAGAATGGCCGCATCAAGGCCGCAGGCTGTGTGCTGCCCCTTTCCAACAACCTGGACCTGGGCAAGGACATGGGTACCCGCCACCGCGCCTGCCTCGGCATCGCCGAGAACTCCGACGCCATCGCCATCGTGGTCAGCGAGGAGACGGGCATCATCTCGATGGCGAAAAACGGTGTACTCATGCGCCACTTTGACCGTCAGACCCTTTACACCCGGCTGGTAGATGAGATGATACCCAAGGAGACCGCCAGCGAGAAGAGCGCTGCCGAGGGCTGGAAGGCCCGGGGCAAGCGCCTGCTGAACTGGGTGAACAACAAGGAGGAGGATGAGCAGCAATGAGCACTGAGCAGAACAACGGCAAGCCTGCCGTACCCCCCAAGCGCAATCTGCTGAACGACCGCCGCATCCGGCTCCTGCTTTCTTTGCTGGGTGCAGTCATCGCGTGGATGGCTGTCACCATCGTTGTGCAGCCCGGCACCACCACCACCATCTATAATGTTCCGGTGGACTTTACCTATGATTCGGCTGCCTACACTTCCCGGGGCCTGAGCATCGTCAATGCAGAGGAAAAAACGGTCAACCTGAAACTTTCCGGCGACGGCTACACCATCGGCAGCCTGTCGGCCAACGACTTTGTCGTCTACCCCGACTGGTCCAGCGTCCGCGACAGCGGCGAAAAGAGCCTGCGCCTTCAGGTGCGGAGCCAGAGCACCCTGCTCACCGGTGTGTCCGTCTCCATCGACGGCGACAACACCGTGGACGTGGTGTTCGATGTGGTGGAAGAAAAGACCCTGCCCATTCAGGTGACGACGAATTACCTGAAGATAGCAGACGGCTATATCCTCTACGGCACCGACATCTCGAAGGAGACGGTGACTCTCTCCGGACCCAGCACCGAGCTGAGCAAGGTAGAGACCTGCACTGCCGAGGTGACCTACAACGGCGAGCTGACCAGCCCCGTTACTCTGGACACCAGCCTGCGTTTTTACACCCGCAGCGGCGGAGAGGTGAAATTTGAGTATACTACTCTGGAAACGGACAGCGTCGAGGTCACGCTGCAGGTGTATAAGCTGGCCACCCTGCCGGTGGAAGTCAGCTTTATCAACGCGCCCCGCGACTTTGACCCCTCGGTGCTGGTCTACTCCCTGAGCAAAAAGACCCTCAATGTGGCCGGCCCGGAGTCCCAGATCGACCGTCTGTCCACCCTGTCGGTGGGTACCATCGACCTTTCCACCTTTGCACTGGATAAGGTGTACGAACTGCCCATCGAACTGCCCAGCGGCATCCACCTGCTGGACAACATCTCCACCATCACGGTCAGCTTCGACAGCTCCCGTCTGGAAACCAAGACCATGAACCTGCCCGCCAGCTGTGTGCAGGTCATCAACCTGCCCTCCACCTACACTCTGACCGTGGAGACGGAGCGGCTGATGAACGTCACCCTCTGCGGCCCGGCCGGTTCGCTGGAAGCACTCAATCCGGAACAGGTGGTCATTGAGATCGACGCCGACGACTTCTATGTCGCCATCGGCCAGCAGAACATCGCCTGCCGCCTCTATGTGCCGGCCAACGACAAAATTTTTGCGCTAGGCAGCTATGTGGTGCAGTGCAAGATAGAAAGTAACTGAGTATATGATCCTGATCCATGATATTCGCCTGCCCCTCTCCGCCGGGGAGCCGCAGGCCTACGAAAAAGCCCTCCGCCTCGCCCGCGTCCCCCGGGGAAAGGTGAGCCATCTGGGCATCGCCCGGCTCTCGGTGGATGCCCGCCACGGCCAGCCCAAGCTGGTGTACACCGTGGCCGTGACTCTGAAAGAGGAGGGGGAAGAGGCCGCCTGTGCGGGTGCTTCCCGCAGTGTCACCGTCCGGGGCAAGACTGATCTCTTGGTGCAGAACGGCACTCTGCCGCTGACGCACCGGCCAGTGGTCTGCGGCCTCGGCCCGGCAGGCCTCTTTGCGGCGCTGCTGCTGGCCCGTCAGGGCTACCGGCCCATCGTGCTGGAACGCGGCCCTGCGCTGGACGAGCGTGTCAAGGCTGTGGAGCATTTCTCTGCCACCGGTGAGCTGGACGAGAACGCCAACATCCAGTTCGGCGAGGGCGGCGCCGGCACCTTCTCGGACGGCAAGCTCACCACCCGCATCGGCGACGAGCTCTGCGGCTTCGTGACCGAAGTGTTCCTCGAGCACGGTGCGCCCAAGGAGATCGCCTGGCAGCAGAAGCCCCATGTCGGCACCGACCTGCTGCGGGGCGTCATCACTTCGATCCGAAAAGAGATCGAGTCGCTGGGCGGCGAAGTCCACTTCAACACAGCCCTCACCGGCTTCGAGCGGCGGGACGGCCAGCTCGTCGGCATCCAGACCACGGACGGTGCGTTCCCCTGTGAGGCGCTGGTGTTCGCGGTGGGCCACTCGGCCCGCGACACCTTCGGGATGCTGATGGACAGCGGCCTCGTGCTGGAGTGCAAGCCCTTCAGCGTCGGCTTCCGGGCAGAGCATCTCCAGTCGGAAATCGAAAAGAGCCTCTACCACGAGGCGGCGGGCCATCCGGCTCTGCCGCGCGGCGAATATCAGCTTTCGCAGCACGTTGAAAAACGGTGCGTTTATACGTTCTGTATGTGTCCGGGCGGCCAGGTGGTGGCTTCGGCCAGCGAAAAGGGCCGCGTCGTGACCAACGGCATGAGCTACCACGCCCGCAGCGGCAGGAATGCCAACGCGGCCGTGGTGGTCAGCGTGGGCGGTGAAGACTTCGGCAACGACCCCCGGAAGGCCATCGCCTTCCAGCGGGAGCTGGAAGCCCGGGCCTATGCGGCAGGCCGTCCAGGCGGAGAGTATGCTGCCCCGGCGGAGAACATCCAGAGCTTTTTGGAGGGCAGGGGTCGGCTGAACATTGGCCGCGTCCAGCCCACCTATGACCGGGGCGTCGTCGCGGCGGACCTCGGCGCGTTGCTGCCGACCGAACTGGCCGACACCCTGCGGGCCGGTCTGCGGGCTTACGAGCGGAAAATTGCGGGTTACACCGCCCACGAGGCCATTCTGACCGGCCTCGAGACCCGTACCAGCAGCCCGGTGCGGCTGAAACGGGAAGAAAATTTTGAATGCGCCCAGCTGGCAGGATTGTATCCCTGCGGCGAGGGTGCCGGATATGCGGGCGGCATCATGAGTGCCGCCGTCGATGGCCTGCGGGTGGCCCGCGCCATCATCAGCCGGTACAGCCCGGCAGAAGGGTGAGAAGTTGAATGACTGATCGTGAAAACGATTTTAACCGCACGGCGAAGGACAGCGAGGGCCGTCAGGTGCAGCGGGAGCTGGAACGCCAGCTCCGCGAGCTGGGCGACACCATGTCCGACTCCTTCCGCCACGGCTTTGAGGGCCGGGGCGAGGAGATCGGCGACCGTGTGTGGGATGTGGGCCGCGCTGCGGTGAACGCCGCCGGTTATGGCATCTCGGAGGCAGGCCGGGCCTTTCAGGCCGGAAAACAGGAGTACCAGAAGCGGGCCGAGGAGGCCAGAAGCAGCGCCAGCGCCAGCGGGATGCCGGGCTGGGCGCGCAATTTCTTTGCAAAGAAGCCGGAACCGACGGCCATTGAGAATATCCGCACCAGCGCGAAAAAGTGCCACGGCGCAGGCGTCGCCATGCTGGCGACCGGCATCACCTTCGCCGTCATCTTCGGCATCACGGCCATCGCCTGCTTCGGCACGGCGGGGGCGTTCACGTCCGGCGGCGTGATGGTGGGCGATGAGCTGGCGCTGGGAGCAGCCGCCGCCGAAACCGCGGATACGTTCCTCAGTGCCATCGGCGATCTCGCACTGGGTGCTATCGCGGTGACGGGGTGGTGCTCTGCCGCTGTGACCGCTGTGTTCGGCTGGCTGACCGCAGCGGGCGCGTCTCGTATGAAGGCCGCCAAGACCCTGGAGCTCTACGCCGATACCGCCGAGGGCTTCGACTGGCACCAGGGCCTGTCCCTCTCCATGCTGGCCGACCTGACGCATAAAAAGAAGACCAAGGCTCTCAAGATGCTGCGGAAATTCATCCACAAGGGCTGGCTCAGTGCCTGGCTGGACGAGAAAAACGACAAGCTCTACCTGACGGCAGAGGACTACCGCGCCGCACAGGAAAATCAGCCCCAGCCCGAACCGGAAAAAGCGCCGGAACAGGCCGGAGAAGTCCCCCTGAACCTCGAGACGACCCGCCGCTTTGCGCAGGTGCTCGAGAAGGAGCAGGAACTCATGGAGGATGAGCGGGCTGTGGAGGAGCTGCAGCATATGCAGAAGACCACCGAGTCCATCTGTGCCTGGCTGGAAGCCCACCCCGAGAGCCTGCCCAAGGCCCGCCGCTTTGCGGAATACTATATCCCCACCACCCTCAAGCTCCTGCACACCTACAACGACGTGCAGAGCCAGCAGGGCGAGAACGCGGAGGCCATCCGCCGGGATATTGCGGGCATCCTGCACACCCTGAATCAGGCTTATGATAACCTCTACGATAAGCTTTTGTCGGACGTGGCACTGGACATTTCCAGCGAGATCGCTGCGCTGCAGGGGATGCTGGCGAACGATGGTCTGGCCGGGGAGGGATTGCGATGACCTACCGGGCCTGGAACACCAAGACCGTTGACCGCGCCGCCCTGAAAGAGCTGACAGCGGCCATCGCCCAGCAGAACACCGAAGAGCTGGAATACCAGAACATGGACGAAGAGTGGAGCGAGGAAAAGTACCGCTCTGTCCTCGCGGCCCAGCAGAAAGAAGCCGGCCTGCTGGCCGGCATCCTCGCTGCCCGGGGCATCACCGACCCCGCCGAGGCGCTGACCCTTCTGGCGGGCGAAGAAGAGCTGAGCGACCCCATGCTCCTGACCGATATGGACAAAGCCTGTGAGCGCATCCTGCGGGCCATCGACGAAGGGGAGACGATCGTCGTCTTCGGCGACTACGACGTGGACGGTGTGACCGCCACGGCCCTGCTCTATCAGCACCTGAAAGGGATGGGCGCCGCCGTCAAGTGTATGCTGCCCAGCCGGGAGGGCGACGGCTACGGCCTCTCGAAGAACGCGATCCAGTCGATTTATGATAAGGGCTGCCGCCTCATCGTCACGGTGGACAACGGCATCTCTGCCGTAGAGGAAGCCGCATTCGCGGCCAGCCTCGGCATCGACCTCATCATCACAGACCACCATCTGCCCCACGACACCCTGCCCCAGGCAGTGGCCATCGTGGACCCCCGCCGTGCCGACGACCACAGCCCCTTCAAGGGCCTGTGCGGCGCGGGCGTGGCCTTCAAGCTCTGCGCTGCGCTGGATGGCTGCCCGCCGGAAGAGATGCTGGAATACTGCGGCGACCTCGCCGCTGTTGGCACCGTGGCCGACGTCATGCCCCTGACAGGGGAGAACCGCACCATCGTCAAAGCAGGTCTGCGCCAGCTGCAAAATACGGACAGACCCGGCTTCTGCGCCCTTTTGGAAGAAGTGGGCCTTGCAGGCAAGCCGGTGACGGCAGAGAACATCAGCTACGCCATCGCGCCCCGCCTTAATGCGGCGGGCCGGATGGACAGCGCCGTGACCGCTTTGCAGCTGGTGCTCTGTGAGGACGAAGACCGGGCCGAAGAACTGGCCCATAAGCTGAGCGACATCAACATCCAGCGGCAGGAGACGGAGATGGAGATCGTCAAAGCCGCGCAGGAGCTGCTGGACGCTGAGCCGGAACGCCTCGAAGACCGGGTCATCCTGCTCTGGGGCAGAGACTGGCACCCCGGTGTCATCGGCATCGTGGCCTCCCGCCTTGTGGAAAAGACCGGACGCCCGGTCATCGTGGTGTCGGTAGATGAGCACGGCGAGGGCAAGGGCAGCGGCCGCAGCGTGCAGGGCTTCAACCTGCACGAGTGCATCGCCTCCTGCGCCGACATCCTGCTTCGCTTCGGCGGCCACGCCATGGCAGCGGGCCTCTCGGTGCGGGAAGAGGATCTGCAGACGCTCCGCCAGCGGCTCAACGACTGGGCGGCCCGGGAGTGCCCCGTGCTGCGCACCCCGCCGCTGGAATGCGATCTATCCGTCCACCTCGACCGTCTGACGGTGGAGAGCGTCCGCCGCCTCGACCAGCTGGCACCCTACGGTGCCGACAACCCCAGCCCGGTCTTCGTGCTGGAAATGGCTGTCGTGGAGGGCGTCTACGCCGTCTCGGAGGGCAAGCACTGCCGCCTGCGTCTGCGGCAGGGCAATTCCAGCATCTACGCCGTCTGGTTCGGGATGCACCCGGAACAGGTGCCTTACTCGACGGGCGACGTCGTGGACGCAGCCATCAGCCTTTCGGTCTACGATTCGCCCCGGGGCGCACAGCTGTCGGGCCGCATCATCGAGCTGCATCCGGCGGGCCTCGGCAACACAGCTGCAGAGCAGGCCGCGCTGGTGCAGGCGCTGCGCCGGGGTACGCCCCTGACGCCGGAGCAGAAGGAGAGCATCGCCCCGGAGCGCAGCCATATCATCACCGTTTATCGGGAGCTGCAGGCGCGGCGCTGGCACGCCGAAGACCTGCAGCCCCTGTTTGCAAAACTCGGCGAGGAGAACACCGGCCGGACGCTGGTGGCCATCTCCGCGCTGGAACAGGTCGGCCTCATCACAGCGGCTGACCGGGGCGGGGCAAAGTTCTGGGAACTCGTGCCTGCCACCGGCAAGAAGAACCTTGCCGATGCGCCCATCCTGAAATGTCTGGAGGAACGATAAAGATGCCTGAGGGAAAGAAACCTGTCGTCCCCGCGCCCGCAGCATCGGCTGCGGCGAAAGAGGACAGCTATTCTGCAAAGACCCATCTCCATCAGCCTATGCCGGTGACGGAGATGGCTACCGTGGCCGCAACGGCTCTGCCGGCCAACGCCCCTGAGGGGACCCTTCCCTCGGAGGTGCGGCCCGAGATCGTGACCTGGGAGAAGCTGGTGGAGGCCATCAAGGCCAGCGGCAAGGCCTACAACATGGCCATGATCGAAAAAGCCTACAATATGGCCAACGACGCCCACAAGGGGGTCTGCCGCCGCAGCGGTGAGCCCTATATCTGCCACCCGCTGGCCGTGGCCCGCCTCGTGCTGGACCTCGGTATGGACAGCGAGAGCATCGCCGCAGCCCTGCTCCACGACGTGGTGGAGGACACCCCCACCACACTGACCGACCTGACCGCCGCTTTCGGCGAAGAGGTGGCCGCGCTGGTGGACGGCGTCACCAAGCTGACCAAGATCCAATTTTCCAATATCGAAGAGCTGCAGGCCGAGAACCTGCGCAAGATGCTGCTGGCCATGAGCCGTGACGTCCGCGTCATGATCATCAAGCTCTGTGACCGCCTGCACAATATGCGCACCGGCGACGCATGGCCGGAGCAGAAGCGCCGCGACAAGGCCCGTGAGACCATGGAGGTCTACGCCCCCATCGCCAACCGTCTGGGCATCCTGAACGTCAAGGAGGAGCTGGAAGACCGCAGTCTCCACTACCTCGACCCCGTGGGCTACGAGGAGATCAACAAGATGCTCAGCGAGCGCGCGGGCGACGAGTTTCTGGCCAGCGTGTCGGGCGTCATCAAGAGCCGCCTCGAGGAGAGCGGCATCGAGGGCGCGACCATCAAGCGGAGAGTCAAGAGCATCTACGGCATCTACCGCAAGACCATCATGCAGAACAAGTCCTTTGATGAAATTTACGACATCTACGCGGTGCGCATCATCCTGGACACCTTGGCTGAGTGCTACAGCACCCTGGGCCTCATCCACGATATGTACCACCCGCTGCCCAACCGCTTCAAGGACTATATCTCGACCCCCAAGCCCAACGGCTACCAGAGCCTCCACACCACCGTTATCGGCCACGAGGGCATCCCCTTTGAGGTGCAGATACGCACCCGCACCATGGACGAGCAGGCCGAGTACGGCGTTGCCGCCCACTGGAAGTATAAAGAGGGCCTCGAGGGTCACGATAAACTGGACGAGCGGCTGGCATGGGTCAGCCAGCTGCTGGAAAACCAGCGCGTCAGCGAGGATTCCGGCAACCTGCTCCACGATTTGAAGAGCGACCTGCTGCCGGAGGAGGTCTTTGCCTTCACCCCGAAGGGCGACGTCATCAACCTGCCTGCGGGCGCAAACTGCATCGACTTTGCCTACGCCATCCACTCTGCCGTCGGCAACCGGATGGTGGGCTGTAAGGTCAACAACCGCATCGTCCCCATCGACCATGTCGTGGCGACGGGCGAAATTATCGAAGTCATCCTCGGCCCGGCGGACAAAGGCCCCAGCCGCGACTGGCTCAAGATCGTGCGCACCAGCGAGGCCAAGAGCAAGATACGCAACTGGTTCAAGAAGATGCGCCGCGAAGAGAACATCCAGCAGGGCCGCGACGCGCTGGCTAAAGAGCTGCGCCGGGAGATGATATTCATCCCCGACGACCAGCTGGATGAGTTCGTGGGCAGCTGCAGCCGTCGTCTGCGCCAGAACAATGCGGAGGAGATTTACGCCGCCATCGGCTACGGCGGCATGACCATCGCCAACTGCCTGCCCAAGCTCAAAGAGGAGTGGCAGAAGCTCAAGGCCGCCGAGGCTGCTGAGAACAAGTCGGTGGAGGACCTGCCGAAGGTCGATCTGAGCCGCGTCCACGCCACTGACGGCGTAGTGGTGGAGGGCTTCGATAACACCCCCATCAAGTTTGCAAAGTGCTGCTCGCCCCTGCCCGGCGACCCCATCGTGGGCTTTATCACCCGGGGCTTCGGCGTCTCCATCCACAAGCAGAGCTGCGCCAACGCGGTGTCCAGCATGAAAGACCCCTCCAACGCCCCCCGCTGGGTCAAGGCGTACTGGGCCGACAGCGTCAAGGACAGCTACAAGGCCGGTCTGGAGATCATCGCCCTCAACCGCAACGAGCTGCTGTCCGATGTGCTGGCCGCACTGGCTGACATCCGCGTCCCCATCTACGCCATGAACGCCCGTCAGGTGGAGAACAACTGTGCTGTCATCAGCCTGACCATCGGCATCAACAATACAGAGCACCTCAACCGGGTCGTGGCCCGTCTGTCCAAAGTCAAGGATGTGCTCAAGGTAACAAGGAGCTAATATGCGTGCAGTCATTCAGGCCGTATCCTCGGCCAGCGTCCGGGTCAACGGCGGTGAGCCGCGCCCCATCGGCCCCGGCCTCGTCATCCTGCTGGGCGTCAAGGACACCGATACTCTCGACATCGTGCCGAAGCTGGCTGAAAAATGCGCGGGCCTGCGCATTTTCAAGGACGAAAACGACAAGCTGAACCTCAGCGCAAAGGACCTCGGGTACTCTGCACTGGTGGTGAGTCAGTTCACCCTCTACGGCGACACGAAGAAGGGCTTCCGTCCCAGCTTCATCAAGGCGGCAAGACCGCCGCTGGCTGTGGATGCCTACGAGCTGTTCCTCGCCGAGATGAACAAGCAGGGCCTCAAGGATGTCCAGCACGGCGAGTTCGGCGCGGATATGCAGGTGTCGCTGGTCAACGAAGGCCCCTGCACCATCGTCATCGACACCGACGAGTGGCATAAAGGAGAAAAATAAACCATGAAGGCATTTCATCTGGTCGGCCCTGCGCCGTTTTACACCAACAGTTTCCTGCTCATCTCGGACGCAGGCAACGCGGTGGTCATCGACCCCGCCGCCGAGGTGCAGGAGTACGATAAGATCTTAAAGGAGCACGGCGGCAAGCTGAGCCTTATCCTCTGCACCCACGGCCACTACGACCATGTGGGCAGTGCGGGGGTCCTGAGCCGCGAGTGGGGCGCAAAGCTCTACTGTGAGCCCGCCGACTGTCGGGGGACCCAGCTGCTGCCCCTCAAGGGTTCGGACAGCGGCTACGAAGAGGGCGAGGTCATCCCCCTCGACGAGCTGAGCTTCACGGTCTGGCACACCCCCGGTCACACGGAGGGCAGCGTGGTGCTGCTGTGCGGGAGCTATCTCTTCGTGGGCGACACGGTCTTTCAGGGCAGCATCGGCCGCACCGACCTCGAGGGCGGCGACAGCCGGAAGATGGACGAGAGCCTGCGCAAGTTCGCGGCACTGCCCGTCCCGGCTGAGGCGCAGGTGCTGCCCGGCCACGGCGATTTCTCCACCTTCGGGCAGGAGGCCGCCACCAACTTCTATATCAAAAATGCGCTGAGAAACGCATAAAAAGGCGAGGTTTCACATGAATATCTATATTACGGGCCTCGGCTCAGGCTATGAGGTGGAGCACCTCGTCCGCCTGTTCTACCCAATGGCCCCGCTCACCCTCACCCCGCCCGAGGACGGCGCAGACTGCGTCTGGGCCGAGAAGCGGCCTGATAAGCTCTGGGCCATGGTGCGGCAGGGCGGCAAGAGCCGGACCGTCGAAGCACCTCTGCCCATTCCCGTGGAAGAGGGCGGCGAGACGCCGGAATTTGCGCTGGCCAGCCTGACCTATGACCTGCTGCGCAGTTGGACGGGTGTCCGCCCACCCTGGGGCAAGATGACCGGCGTCCGCCCGGTGCGCCTCGTCCACGACAAGCGGGCCGCAGGCTGGACGGAAGAGGAAATCGACGATTTCTTTTTGAAGCGCTTCGACTGCTCGCCCGAAAAATACGGTATGGCCAAGGCCATCGCGGACTTGCAGGAGCCTATCCTGAAAGTAGGCAGTGCGCCCAAGACCTACAGCCTCTATATCGGCATCCCGTTCTGCCCCTCCCGGTGCAGCTATTGCAGCTTCGTCAGCTGCAACCTCGACCGTGACCGCAAGCTGGTGCAGCCCTATGTAGACTGCCTGTGCAAAGAGGTCGAGGCCATCCGGGACGAGGCTGACAAGGCCGGGCTGAAGCTCTGCAGCATCTACATCGGCGGCGGCACCCCCACCAGCCTCTCGGCAGCGCAGCTGCGCCAGCTCATGGGGACGGTGCGGGACTGCTTCGACCTTTCCACCATCGTGGAATACACGGTGGAAGCCGGACGCCCCGACTGCACCGACGCCGAAAAGCTGGCCGTCATCAAGGAATACGGCGCGACCCGCATCTCCATCAATCCGCAGACCTTCTCGGATGAAGTATTGGCGAACATTGGCCGCAAGCACTCGGCTCAGGACATCCTCGACTGCTATGCCGAGGCCCGGGCCGCAGGCCACGACGACATCAACATGGACCTCATCGCTGGCCTGCCCGGCGACACAGTGGAAGGGTTCGAAAAGAGCCTACGTCAGGCCATCGCCCTCGACCCTGAGAACATCACCGTCCACACCCTGACCCTCAAGCGGGCCTCCCGCATCGTCATCGAGGACCAGAAGGAGAACGACTACGCCGACGTGGCCGCCATGCTGGAAAAGTGCCATCTGCTGGCCGAGGCGGGCTATCGGCCCTACTACCTCTATCGTCAGAAAAATACCCTCCAAAACCTGGAAAACGTGGGCTGGTGCAAGCCGGGCCACGAGGGGTATTATAATATCTATATCATGGAAGAAGTCCAGACCATCCTCTCGGCCGGCGCAGGCGGCAGCACCAAGCTGGTGGCCGACGGCGGCAAGCGGATGCAGCGCATCTTTAATTTCAAGTATCCGACAGAATACATCCAGCGTTTCGACGAAGTGCTGGAACGGAAAAAAGGAGTGGCTGTTTTTTATGATCACGATTTGGGTACCGAAACGTCTGGTTGAGATAGACCTGTACAACGTCGCCGCCCAGAGCCCGGCGGCTCTGGCGGAGATGAGCGAGAAGAGCTACCGCCAGCGGGTGGCCTATGCTGCCCAGAAGATCAGGGACTCCCGCGCCAAGATCGTCATGCTCACCGGCCCGTCGGCCAGCGGCAAGACGACTTCGGCTCATAAAGTGGCCGAGGCTCTGGAAGCCTCCGGCACCCCGGCCCATGTCATCAGTCTGGATAACTTCTTCAAGGGCGCTCAGTATTACCCCCGCCTGCCCGACGGTACGCTGGACTACGAGAACCCCGACACGCTGGATATGCCCCTCATCCGCCAGTGCCTCAGCGATTTGAGCACCACCGGCAAGACCGTGCTGCCCATCTACGACTTCACCACCGAGTCCCGCTCCTCCGAGACGGAGACGCTGGACCTCAAGGGCGGCGTCTGCATCGTGGAGGGCATCCACGCCCTGAACCCTGAGCTGACGGGCCTTGTGAAGGGCGACGACGTCTACCGCATTTACGCTGGCCTGCGGGAGGAATACTGCATTGATGGCCGCCGTATCATCAACACCCAGGACATCCGCCTCTGCCGCCGCACCCTGCGGGATGCCGCAGCCCGGGGCCGCAGCCCCGCCAAGACCCTCTCCATGTGGGACAGAGTCCTCGACGGCGAGACCCGGTATATCAAGGGCTTCAAGACTACGGCAGACTTTTTGCTGGACACTTCCTTCACCTACGAGCTGGGCCTCATCGCAAAGCTCCTGCGCCCGGTGAGCCAGCGCTTCACGCTGGAAGGCCACAACGCGGAGCTCTGGGACGAGACGGCCCGCCGCTTCGAGCATGTGGCCCCGGTGGAGCTGGAGCTTCTGCCCGCCGACAGTATGCTGCGCGAGTTCTACGCAGGTGAAGTGTAAAAAACATCAGAACGCGGAAAGTGTGCAAATTGCGAAAAAACTGTTTCCAAATCCACACGATTCTGTAAAACTTGGGTGGGATTCGTTGCATTCCCCCCGGGAGTGCGCTATAATGAAAATAATCTCCGGCGGCACAGGGACAGCCTGAGCAGAAAACGCAGAGGAGTGCTGCCCACCCCGGGCATAGACAAGTGAGGTGTCTTTTATGGACTTCAATAAGATCAAGGAAATGGGCCTCGAGTATGCCGAGAAAGGCAAGAATGCCGCGCTGGATCTGGCCGAAAAGGGCCGCACCCAGGCAAAAATCGTGAACGCGCAGAGCAAGCTGTACAAGGCGCAGCGCCAGCTGGGCGCTCTGGTGTATAGTCTGGCCAAGGGCAACGAGGAGAACCAGCCCCTTGTGGACAAATACATTGAGATGATCGCCAACATCGAGCAGGAGCTCTCCGACCTGAAAGCCTCTCTCGAGCCGGATACCGTCATTGAGACGACTTTCGAGGATACGGAAGAGGCTGCCGCCGACGTGACGGCTGACGCAGCCGCAG
>ERZ791815.1343-NODE-1343-length-15285-cov-2.488181_pt1 | contig 15285 bp, 17 predicted proteins | sample MGYA00510302_ERZ791815 | MGnify/ENA primary metagenome ERZ791815 (study PRJEB30046, sample SAMN00791995) | human gut metagenome | study: EMG produced TPA metagenomics assembly of the A metagenome-wide association study of gut microbiota in type 2... | reverse complement strand
CGGATTGTGAATAGCCAAAATTAGAAAGTAAGTTGCTTGATCCTTTTGGAGATACAGCCCAACGCTGGCTCTTCTTTCTGAATTTTAATTTGCATTGAGGATTGTCCATCTCATATGTAATTTCAGCGCTAGTATATTGATCAACTTCTCCAAAATTTCTGGAAGCGCTAAAGCCTCTAGCAAAGCCGTTCTTGTTACAAATTCTATCTATACAGACTAAAAGTGTTGTTTTTCCGCCGCCATTCGGGCCAACAATTAGATAGACACCTTTTGATTCAGGGAGAGTGAATTCCAGATTATTAATATTCTTCATTCTTTCAATTGTAATCTTTTTCATGAGTATTATCACACCCCAAACAGACTAGGTAGACAAGCGGCTTCAAAATTGCTCCTAAAAGAGACGTTTTAATCATGTTATCATAATTTTTTGAGGTTTTCTACATTTTTGATAATTTAGTTTGAGCAAAAGGCATAATCCAACATGACGCAATTAAACAAGGCCGTCAGCCGACACGCGTCCGCGTGTCGGCTTTTCTGCGTCCCGGTGGGGACGCTGCACCCCAAAGGCATAAAAACTGCGCGTTGGAGCGCGTGTGGCGAAGTACGAAAACAGATGTACAGGAGGCGAGAAAACACAAATGCTATCTGAGCACCAAAACAAAAACGCAAATTTTCTCCGAATCCTGATGACACTCCGCGCCCTGCGTCAGAGCGGAGACATTACGGAAAAAGAATACCGCAGAGCCAAGAAATATTATCAGGCACTGACCGGCGCGGACATTGTCCTCGCAGATTAAACTGTAATTTGCACGGTTTCCACAAGAATTCGCACTGCCGTTTCAGCGTTTGGTAGAATTCGGAACCGCTTGAAAGATATCAGTAGACTTGAACCTTTTCTCGGATATACTTGTCGTTGACAAACGGCACAGGAGGTGAGAAAAATGCCAGTTGCAAAACTGATTGCGCCAACGACGAAGCAGGAGATCTCCAAGCTGCGCGTGGCGGCATATTGCCGCGTGTCCTCAAACTCCGCAGATCAGCGAAATTCCTTTGCAACGCAGGAACATGTTTATACGAAATACATTGCAGAGAAGCAGGAATGGGAGTTGGTCGACATTTTTGCCGACGTGGGTCTCAGCGGCATGAAAGCGGATAACCGTCCGGAATTTCAGCGGATGATCCGCATGTGTGAGCTGCGCCAGATCGACCTCATTCTTACAAAATCGGTTTCCAGATTTGCACGCAACGTGAAAGAGGCGCTGGATTATACACGCAAGCTGAAGCTGCTCGGCATCGGGGTGCAGTTCGAAGAAGATGGAATCAACACACTGGCGATGGCTGACGAGATGCTGCTCAATACGTTTGCAGCCATTGCGCAGGAGGAATCCAAGTCCATCTCGCAGCATCAGCGGTTATCCATCGTCAAACGGATGGAACTTGGAGAGTATATTGACAGCAACGCTCCATATGGGTATCGGTTGATAAACAAAACACTGTCTGTCTACGAACCGGAAGCCATCATTGTTCGATGGATTTACCAGTCATATCTGAATGGTTGGTCAATCAGCGAGATTGCAAAAGACTTGTCTGTCCGCGACGTTCCCACAAAGTGCGGAAAGTCCACTTGGACATCCACACGGGTTTCCTATATTTTATCAAACGAGCGATACATCGGTGACTGCAAATACCAGAAAACCTGTCGTGAAGCAGTAGTTCCGTTCCGGCAATCCAAAAATCGCGGGCAGGAAGATATGTTTTATGCCAAGGAAACCCATGCGCCGCTTCTTGATAAACAGCTTTTCTATGAGGTGCAGGAGCTTTTAGAGAAAAAGAAAAAGCAGCACTGCACAGAAATTCCGCCCAGACAGTATCCTCTTACAAGCCGCATTCGGTGTTCCGAGTGCGGCTCTTTCTATCACCGGAAGGTGCGAAGTGGCGTAATCAAGTGGGTCTGTTCAAAACACGCGGCAGATACCACTGCCTGCAATTCCAACTATTACAGCGAGGAACGCATTTACGACGGTATCATCACCATGATCAACAAGCTGCGTTTCTGTGAAGAAGATATCCTCGGACAGACGATTCAGAAGCTGGAATTTGCCGCCGCAGCCTATAAGCGGAACAACAGAGCAGCCAGTCAGCTCAGTCAGAGCATCGCTGAACTGAACGCAAAGCTGCTCGCGCTGGAACGGCTGCGATCAAAGGGATACCTCGCCGCAGATATTTACCATACGCAGGCGCGGGAGATCCGTCAGCAGCTCGGTAAGCTGAAAATAGAGCGCTACAGCAGCTTTGAATCGCGGATCACGACGATGCTGGAGGACGTGCGGAACCTGAAATCCCTGATTGACGAGCTGGAACAGCCGCTGGAGGTGTTCGACGAGAAGCTGTTCCATGATATCGTCACAGATATCTGCATCAATAACCGCGACGAGATGACAGTCACCCTGCTTGGCGACCTCAAATTTACAGAACAGATTTAAGAGGGACAGGTATGAAAAAGATTCGATATTTACCGTTTGGCTACACGATTCGCAACGGACACACCGTGATTGAACAGCAAGAGGCCGACATTGTCCGTAATATTTTCAGATCGTACATTCAAGGTGCGTCGCTCAAGGAAATCGCGGAAGATTTGACAGCAAAGAAGATCCCATACACAGAGCGGACCTGTGTATGGGATAAGGCGCGGATTTCACGGATACTGGAGAATGCGAAGTACACCGGCGATGAAGAATTTGAAACGATTATTGATGAGAACACCTACGAAGAAGCCGCTGCGGTTAAAAGCGCACGGCGTTGGAATCAGGCAGCCCAGGAAAGCGAGGGCATCCGGCAGATCCGCGACCGTGTCCGCTGCGGACAATGCGGTGCGCCGATGCTTCGGCATATCAATTCCAAACGAGAGATTCGGGAAAGCTGGACGTGCAGCAATGCAGACTGCGGCATTCGGGTGCGGATCAGCGACGGAGAGCTGCTCCGGAAAATCACACTCCTCATGAACCGCGTCATCGCAAATGCTGATCTCATGCTCCCGCACTCGAAAGTGAAGCACAGGGATTCCGCAGTGGTGCTGAATTTGCAGCAGCAGATCTCCGATGAAATGGAGCAGGAGCGTCCAAGTGAGGAACGGATCGTTGCCCTGTTCTGCGAAATTGCAGGTCAGCTTTACAAAGAAACAAACGCCAAAACGCAGATCGCCGCGCAGATCGCCAGAAAGCGCGCCTCTCTGATGAAGCTGCAGGATGTGTTCAACGCCGCATATTTTTCCGAACTGATCGACGCCGTCTCCCTTCATGTGGGAGGCGGCGTCGTTCTGCATACAAAAACAGAAACCGATATTTGCGAAAGCGAGGATAAACCGAATGGAAGTCCAGAGAATTCCGAAACGGACAGTTTCCGTAATTGAACCCCAAAAGTCCATCCTTGTGGACAAGGAGAAGTACCATCAAAAGCGGGTGGCGGCCTACTGCCGCGTCTCCACAGATTCCGAAGAACAGCTTACATCTTATCAGAACCAGATGCGTGTTTACACGGAAATGATCGCTGCCAACAAGGAATGGGAGTTTGCCGGCCTTTATGCCGACGAAGGCATTTCCGGCACAAGGGCGGACAAACGCCCGGAATTCCAGCGCATGATCCGCGACTGCCAGAACGGGAAAATCGACTATATCATCACGAAATCCGTATCCCGCTTCGCCAGAAACACGGTGGAGTGTCTGGAATATGTACGATCCTTAAAAGCGCAGGGCATTGGCATCTTCTTTGAAGAACAGAACATTGACACGCTGAAAAACGAGAGCGAATTATACCTTGTCATCTACGCGGGCTTTGCGCAGTCCGAGTCTGAGAGCATCAGCAAGCATATCACATGGACGTATCGAAAGAAGTTTGAAGAAGGAAAAGTAAGCTTTCAATACAAGAATTTCCTTGGCTACAGAAAAGGTACGGATAAGCAGCCGGAGATCGTGCCGGAAGAAGCAGCCATCGTGGAGCGGATCTACGAGATGTTCCTCGCCGGTCAGCCGGTCAAGATGATCGCGCAAACGCTGCAAGCAGAGAAAATTGAGATCCCCGGAAAGAATCTCAGCTTCAGCAAGAACATGATCATGAATATCCTGCGGAACGAAAAATACTGCGGAGACTGCATCCTTCAGAAAACCGTTACGGTCGACTGCATCTCCAAAACACGAAAAGCGAATCAGGGCGAAGCGCCCATGTACATTGTCGAAAACAATCATCCGGCGATTATCAGCCGTGAGGTGTTCAACCGCGCACAAGAAGAACTATCACGCAGAAATTCACTGCGGCTTCAATCGGATAAAACAGCAGTTACGGCAAATGGCCGATACTCAAAGTATGCTTTGACGGAAGTCCTCCACTGCGCAGAGTGCGGCAGCCGGTATAAGCGTGTCACATGGAATATCCGCGGAAAAAAGAAAATCGTCTGGCGTTGCGTCAGCCGTTTGGACTATGGCAAAAAGTATTGTAAGAACTCCATCACCGCAGAAGAAGCTGCCCTGCATGGGGCCGTTGTCCGAGCGCTGAAGCGCTTTCACGCAGAGGACGAGTCCACATACCTGACGCTCATGAAAGCCACCATTGGCGAAGCCATCGGCATAAATGGCGGTTCGGAGGAAATTGACCTGCTCACGCGCCGCATCGACACGCTGAACAAACGGATGCTGGATCTTGTCAACGAAACCGTTGCGGCTGGAAAGGACGTGGAGAGCAGCGAGGATAAGTTCAAAGGCATTTCTGATCAGATCGAGCAGCTTAACCGCCGTATTGCCGCAATTCAGGAGAGCATCCACAAGGACGGCTCCCGCCAGGCGCGGCTGGAGGAAATCCAGCACATCATCGCAAACCGCAATGCGAATGAAGCGCAGTATGACGACAGTATCGTGCGCCAAATGATCGAGTGCATCAAGGTGCATAGCGATGGCCGCTTGACGATCATCTTCGGCGGTGGGTATGAGATTAAGGAAGTGCTATAAGTACATTTCCTCTCATTGTTTTGCAGCATACAAAAGTTTATGTTATGTAAAGTTGTTCACACATTTTAAGAACGACTACTATGAAACAAAGAATCACTGCTGATGATAATTATGAAGCAGTACACGGGCTTTCCTATTTTGAATCTATGATAGAATCTGTTCTGCATTTTTTAGATGCATTTACAATTGATTTTCTGCTGAAATTTGGTATTATTATATTATAAAAGACGGCATATGGAGGTTCAAAATGACAGACGAAGAGTATTTGCTTTACTCCGTTTCCACAGTTGAGACTTACCCATACAAAGAACTTAAGAAGCTTCTATCTACCTTTCTTGAACGTGGTATCGCACAGACTGACAACCAGTTAGTGATAGAGCACGAAAATGCTGTTAATATTTCTGACCTGACTGGGAATATCCAAGAAACAGTTATCACTTGCGTAATGAGAAACTCGGACAGCTTGGATATTTTAGAAGAGTGGGAATTTTTAAGAGATTATAAATACTCTGCACTCTTTTCAACACCTAGTTTCAAAGACACACTTGAAAAACTTTCAACTGAATATGCCATTTCATTTAATAAAAAAGCATGCCCCGTATATAATAGAATAGAGAGCCCAGTTTTCTGGGATTATAATGAGCACATTGCCTTTTTGAAATTCAATCAAAAATTTGATGCGGTCTCGCCACAGACTGGAAAAGAAGTACGAACGCGCTATCCTGTTGTGGTTGCTTTCCATAAAGAAGAAGAACTTGTGGAAATTAGATTTGACACACTTCGTACAATATTCATTGATACACAAGATGTTTTTTATGTACACCTTATTAGTACGGTAGTCAATTGCCTTAAGCGAGAATTCGCTTGTGATCTTGCAGCGCTAAATTTGGACTTTCTCGTTGCAGCAGCCCAAAATGCTGTCTTAGGTGTTCGGTTGGTCGCGCAAAATATGCGTATGGCTAATGGAACATATGCCGAATTAGATGTTGGAAAAAACGAAGATTATTTATTGCCGTTTGTTGGAGAACTATCTGATTTCCTGTTGAAATATCAAAACGAGTTTGAAAGGGTTCCCGAATTAAAAGAAGCGTTTGAGAATTTTATTAAGGAGAAAAATATCACTTCAGATTATCCGTGGATAACATTGCTATGGGAGAACGGCGGAAAAACCAAATCCTATAAAGTTAAATTTACATTCAACTATTATCAAAAGGGCTTTTGTCTGCTTCAGCACTATTTTAGTAGTGCATTAGTTGGAATGGAAAGGATGAACAATGTTGTCAACTTTATTAACAGAATTAGATCACATACTTCATGATAAATATTCTTTTACTGAAGCGCGTCAGAAGCAATTCGCCGCTTTTTTCTCACACTACAATGTTGGAGATTGGATATACCCAGGCGTTGTAAAGCGGCAGTTGTCAGTGTCAATTGAGGATTCATACAGGATTCTATCAGCACTGGAAAAAGCGAAAGTTTTAGAAAGCTGGTATGAGTATTGTTGCGGGCATTGCCAGCGTGTTTTAGGGACGGTTCAGCGATTTAACGAGTTGCCTGAATCTTTTGATTGTGAAGTTTGTGGCACACATATGAACACTATGGATAACACAATAAAGATTTATAAGGTATGTCAGCCATGATGGGTGAAATTCCTCTTTCTGAATTAGCAAGACGGTGCGCCACGGAGTTTAGTACAAAAGAATTGTGCCGCCTCACAGATGCGCAGCATCAAGAATATCTTCGTTTGCTTTCTGCGTTAAAGACACTAAATGCTTCGCATGCCAGCGATACAAAAAAAGGCGCAATTCTGGAGGAGTTAGTCTCGTATTTGCTAAAAATTTCTGGAAATATTTTTAACGTTTACAGAAATATTCATACAAAAACTAACGAAATCGACCAATTCATCATATTGAATGACACCGGAAAGCTTTTGGCCGGACTAAAAATGCTACCTTGTAGATTTGAAAGTTTTTTGGGTGAGTGCAAAAACTACAGGAATAAAAGTGACGTTACACATATAGGAAAGTTCTATAGTTTGCTTATGTCGACATCTATAAAAACAGGAATTTTATTTACATACCATGGAGTTACTGGATCGGGATGGAATGACGGAACTGGATTAATCAAAAAAATGTATCTTCAGCGAGAGTTGGACGATAATAGAGTTGCAATAATAGTTTTTTCAATTCAAGACTACGAGCGTATTGCTGCAGGCGAAAATTTTATAGACCTTTTTAACAGGAAGCTTCTGGATTTAAGGTTGGACACCAGTATTGATACTTATATCTCGCCGCACGAAGCAGAATTGCAGTTGAACCAATTATCATTAAGCGATCAACAGGAATAGGCGTATATCTTAAAGGGTGCAGCTTGCCATAAATCGCCGTATTTCGTGAGAAATGCGGCGATTTCTCTATCGTTTTGTTCGGATTTCTCTGTTTTGCTCATTTGCAATTCATGCTCCCCGTGGAGTCTTTGCTCTTGCTTGCTGGACATAGTTTCCATATCAAAGCATTCCGAAAGTTCTGATTGGAATGCTGCCGTTTGACAGCTTTACGCGCTATTTGCAATAAAGTATGCAATAGCGCGTTTTTTTGTTTCATGCCGTGTGGTTTCGTCGCTGCGGAAAGGTCGGCAAAACAATATCTGCAAACTTGGCGCGAGAGGCAGTACCATTTAATCTCGGCGCTGCATCCATCTGGCCCATGTTAAGATAATCGCTCATCATGCCGATGGCCTCGCGCTCGATATCTTCGTTTTTGTGAAGATATTTGCGCGTTGTTTCGATCGACGAATGTCCCAGAATTCCCTGCACGATGTTGAGCGGCACCTTGTCTTCCACCAGCCGCGTTGCCAGCGTGTGCCGCAGCGCGTGGGGATTGACCTTGCGGATCTCGCAGCGTTTGGAAACTGCGGCCAGCCGGATCTCAAAGCTCTTGGGATCAAGGTGCGTCCCGGCCTTGGACGGGAACAGCAGCCCGTCCGGGTTCGGCCATGTGGAATTTGCCAGCGTGAACAGATGCCGGATCAGAAGCTCACACAGGCCGTCAGAGATCGCGATCTCGCGGTTCGACGTGCTTGTCTTCGGCGTGTTCTGAACGATAAGGTGCGTTTTCTTCTTCGGATCGTAATTCAGAATCTCAATGTTTGGATTCTCTGGAGAAACTGCTGCTGTTGGAACACGGATCAGATTTTTCGTGACCGAAAGCGTTTGCTTCTCCAAATCCAGATCGGAAATTTTCAGCGCCAGCACCTCGCCGACGCGGAATCCGACGAACAGGGTCGTCAGAATCGCGACGCGCTGTGTTTCCCGCATGACTTCCTCGATGAAGACCTGCATTTCCGACGGGCTCAGGACACGCATCTCCGGCGTAATAACTTCCGGCCTTGTCGTGTCAACCGTGGGATTACACGGCAGGTGGTATTTTCTCATGGCGTACGCAAAAAAGTCCTTCAGCAGCATATGCTGGTTCTGAATGGTCTTTGCGGACAAGCCGCCTTTCCGCCCATCCAAACGGCCGCCGTTTTTCTGTTTCCTTTGATAATAGTCCTGTATGGTGTCCTGGGTGATCTGGTAGAGCGGCAGGTTTCCAAGGGCTTCTGCGAAATGAATCCGATAGGTATCCAGATAGCTTGCATAGGTAGACGGCTTTCTGGTAGGCGGCGATTTGTAAAGCTCAAGCCATTTAAGGAAGGCTTCTGAGAACAGTATTTCCGACTCGATATGGTGGCCGAGCTTGGCCCGGAGTTCTTCGAGACGAGCGGATTCCGCTGCCTGTGCTTCCTCCTCCGCCTTGATACGCGCCTGTTCTTCTTCCCATTGTGCGCGGCGCTCTTTACAGATCGTCTTGGTACGGCCCTTAAATGCTTTGCGGTATGGACTGCCATCCTCTTTTCGGCCGTATGTAACCTGATAGATCCATGATTTATCCTTTTGCTGATAGAAGCTGCCTTCTCCGTTGGAACGACGTGCCATGCTATCACCCTCCAATTTCTTTATAATATTTGGAGATTTGACGTTAATTCATAATCGTATGCGAGGACTTCATCCACTCATAAAACGGTTCCTTTGGAACGCGAAAAGAATTGCCGATGCGAATGACCGGAAATGACTTGCTGTGGATCAGATTGTATGCAGCGTTGATGCTGATGTTCAGGATCTGCTTGATATCCTGTACAGTCAAGGTTTCATTTTCTCTCTTTTCCATAGTGGAATCCTCCTCATACGAAGTAAAATATGAACTTTTCAAGGTGCAGAAGCTGACTCGTATAGTTATTGTACGACAGCTCTGCGGGTAATGCAATGCCGCCGCGGGTATCACGGCGGCATTATTTTGAAAGATGTTTCTCTTTTCATCTTCCTAACGCCGAAGAATACCGTCGGCAAAAGCGTACAGATTTGCGAGTTCCTCCACAGCCTGTTGTCTGAGCCGCTGCACGGTTCTGGGCGTCGAGCCCATGCCGTCCGCAATTTCGCCCCAGGACTGCTGCTCGAAGTAATACCTACGGATCACGTCCTGCTGCCGCCCGTCCAGAAACCCTATGTAATGCGAAAGCCGATCCTGCTCATGGCAGAGATCGGCATATTTGGAGATCAGTTCTTCGACGCTCTCCCCATTGAGCTGCGCGGCAGCGCGCTGATAAGACATTGCAATTTCAGGGACGCTTTTGGGATAGGCATTTGTACCGGCATTGTCCGCGTCCCGCTTTTGAAACGTCATGACCTCAATCATTTCCGTCGGCGTAACATGGCTGGCATACTGTATTTCGTACTGAAGCAGTTCTATCTGCCGCATCATTTTCTGATAGTTTTCCAGCCGATCCAGCACTTCGTTCAGGTATTTGTTGTCCATTTGTTATCCCTCCTAAACCAAAATGCTGCCCGCCGGGTATGCAGCAGCATACAAAAAACAGATGCTGCAGCCGAGCACTGCAACATCTGTTTTCTATTTTTCTATTGTAAGGATAACACAGATACCTGCGACAAATCAAGTGCCGAGCGTGCGCGATTTTAGGCGATTGTGCGACAGAAGTGCGACATTAAATGCGGAATGCCTGCGTAGAATTCCGCCAACGATTATACATAAAGCACACTCGACGCAGCGCGAAGCGTTTCAATGTAAGTGCCGTTGCTATCGTATACGTCCACAACGAATGTAACTTTGTAATAATATCCGGATTCCACAAAGCGATTCCTCGTGATTGTAAACGCACTGGTTGCTCCGTTATATCCGGGGCCGTTATAATCCCAGGACTTATCAATAGACCAGTATTTTTGGTCAGAACTCTTGCACAAAGCCAGGGATGCATCTATTGTACCGTTTCGATATTTGGAATACAAGGAAATTGTGCCTTTACATTCAGCATAGTTCGAGCTTGAAATCGACAAAGACGCAGAACACAGAGAAGATGTATCATACCGCAGAGGGGTATAATCAGCGGCTCCGGCCATGGCAAAAAAGCTGGGAATGACAAGGCAAAATACAAGCACTAACGCAATACTTCTTAACGTTCTTTTTTTCATTTTAAACTCCATTCCTGAGATGATTTTTACTCTTACGCATGAATAATACGCTCTGCCACAGTTTGCAGTATATCAAGAGAGATATCCTCTCCATAAACAACAAACATCAAATTTGACGTATCCTCTAACCAGAAAATTTGATAAAAATTGTCTTTATGAACGATCGATACTCCTTGACCATCCAGATTTTCTTCGCGCACCTCGGCATCTTCTGTGTCAATTGTAACTGTGGACACACTGGCCTCACTAATATAGTATATCGCCACTTCAAATTCCTCGCTGCGGCTGTTCTGGAAGTGATAAATACATAACGATTCACTTTCTTCACCGGTAGTGAGGATAAATTCTGTAGGAACAGCATCCAACACGCGTGCCTTATTATCTTCAATAGGTATTTCTATATTGTTTTTCCCCACAGATAATTCATAAGATGTTCCAACATCAAAGGCCTCAATAAGATAATTAAGCGTTTTTACCCGAACTGTTTCCGATGCAGCAAAGACACCAACAAACATAAAAAGTGGTATCAGTATCCACAAGGCGACTCGATTCAGCGTTCGCAGTGTTTTCTTTGTAGCTTTTTGAATCTGGGCTTTTCGATAACTCTTTTCAATCGTATGCAGGCAGCGCTTGCTCAAACTTTCGGGAACGGCTGCGTTCGGATCTGCAAGAAGCTCCTTATTATTCTGCATCAGCTCTTTTCCGTTCGCCTCTGCCACTCTGTTCATAAGCAGCGCGAAAAAGGCATCTTCGTATTGCTCATACAGTCGTTCATCTTCATTCATGATTTTTACCTCCTTCCCGGAGCTTTTCTACAAATGCACGTCTGGCCCGGGTCAATTTCATTCTAACACTGGAAGGCTTACAACCGAGCATTTGCGCAAGTTCTGTGTCCGACAGATCCATCAGATATTTTCCGTACAACAGTTGCCTTTCTTCTTCGCGTATTTCCTGAAAGGCGGTTAACAGTTCTTCCTGTTTTTCCTTTTCCAAGTACCTTACCTCGGCTCCGGGGATATGAGCCTGTGAAAAATCCTCTGTTAAGTCATCCAAGGGGATGCAGCGAGCAGCTTCCTTTTGATCTCGTTTTATTGTGTTGATCGCAGTATTGCGAACCGCTGCTGCAATATAGTTTATTTGTGCATAAGGCGGTAACCGCTGAAGCGTTGCTTCATTCTTCAGCAAGGAGAGCACCGCCGTTTGTACGATATCCTCCCGCTGCACCGAAACCTCCGAGTATTTTCCTGCGATATAATACATGAGGCGTTCATGCTTTCGATATATGTCTTCCATGAAGCATGGTTTCTCTTTTTTCTTGCTCATGTTTGGTTCTCCTGAACGTTCATATACTAAGACACGGAACGTGCCGTTTTGCAACAATAAATTTTGCGGGCATATTGCTGCATCAAGCCAGCGTCTTCGCGACATTAGTTTTACTATAATAAAATGAATTTTTCAATACAATACTATTGTAAATCTAATATTTCGCACATTTTGATTTTAGAATAAGTATAATGTCAAAAACTGCGAAAGAAGGTGTGAGCTTGACGAAATTTGGTGAAATACTGATGCAGCTTCGTCAAGAGAAGCATCTTTCGCAAGCCGAACTGGGACATATCATCTATGTTTCCGGCGGAACGATTTCGAATTATGAAAAGGGCGTTCACTATCCGGATGTTGAAAAGCTGGTCAGGCTGGCAGACTACTTTAACGTTTCTATCGATTATCTTCTGGGTCGATCCGCCTCAAAGCTCTCGCCCGATGTATTTGCGCAGACAGTTTCGGATGACACAACTGTTGGTGATGTCGTTCAGTCGCTTCAGCGCTTGTCACCTGCCAGGAAACGTGCTGCCTGTACCATGGTCGCGGATATGGAGGTAGCTTCCATGATCCATATTGCAGGAAAGAGGGAACGAACTTGATCCCGTTTTGCATTCTTGTAATCGAAGACGATGACGACCGTGAATTTATGGCTGCGCTGTTTATCCAATATCAACGGCTTCTTTACAAAGAAATCAACGATATTCTGAAAAATCCATGGAATACGGAAGATGTCCTGCAGGCTACGTTGGTCAAGCTGATCGATAAGATCCCGGAACTCCGAAACAAGGAACAGCCGCAGCTGATCGGATATATCAGCGTGACCGCGCGAAATACGGCCTATAATTTCTTACGATCACAAAAGAAAATCGCGCCCTTCTCTTTTGAGGAATATATGCAGCAATCCGAGCCAATCGCCGAGCATCGGCAAATGGAAGACCTCCTGATCTCAAAAGAGGAGATCGATGAATTGGTGCGGCGCTGGCCGCAGCTTGATGCCAAAAGCAAATACCTGTTAGAAGGAAAATACATACTCGGTAAAAGCGATGAGGCCTTGGCCGAGGAACTATCCATAAAACCCGCCAGTGTTCGAATGGCACTGACACGGGCAAGACAATGTGCATATCAGCTTCTTACGAAAGAACTAACCCCGAGCCGTTCCTAATGGAATGGTCCGGGGTTTGTTGCATTTTCTTTGTTTTCGTGTCCATTATTAGCGTACGGTGCTGGTGGATGAATAATAACTGAGAAGAAGCGCATTTACATTTTAGCATGGGTTTGCCCCTTTACTCTCAAAAGAGTAAAGGGTGGCGTCCATGCTAAAAGATACGATTGCGGCAGCGCAGCAAAATGACGAGGAATCACTTTTAGCGTTAATTGAAAAATTCAAACCGCTGTTGAAAAAGTACGCCTATAAACTGCATTATGAAGATTCTTTCTTTGATTTGCAGCTGGATTTCATTCAAATCGTTACAACACTAAACTTAGAAGCACAAACAAAAGAGAGCGAAGGCGCACTCGTGAATTATATCTGCAATTCAGTACGGCACGCATATTGCAAACGATTGAAGTACATACTGGACCGCTCTGTATCGACTACGGAAATTGATTCTCTTACAAATGCACAGGTCGCCGAAGCACTGTCGGCATCAACCAGTTGCGAGACGTCTGATTTGTTGTTTGACGCAGAAAAAGTCCTGACAGAAAAAGAACGTAAAATTATTGCGCTTGTTTATGAGTATCAGCTTTCTTCTGCCGAAATTGCAAGAAAGCTGCACACGACAAGGCAAAATGTGAATCAATGCAAGAAACGTGCAGAACTGAAACTTCGTGCGTACTATGAAAAATGAGATTGCAATTACAGCTACAGGCAAAGGACCTGTAGCTGTAATTGTTTATGCAGATTTTTTGCTTTTCAGCCCGGCCATGCACTCCTTGAATTTTCTCGGCAGCGGCAATCCGAAATGGTTTACATTTTCGAAAATGCTGATGACTTCATTTGCGCAATAGAACAGGATCGTGACGGAAGAAAACTTCTCCCTGCTATCCAAAATCCGTGTGTCAACGATATAGCTGAGCGCTACAAGGCATACGATCAGCACTTTTGCTGCGATACCTTTCGTGCCGATTTTGCTGGAGATTTTCTGCTCGCTTACTGCCAGACAGACACCGGTAATGTAGTCAATTATGATTAGGACAAGCAAAGCGTAGACGGTATCCGGCAGTGCACCGATTGTACGGAGAATAGGAATGCTGATTTTGGTTGTCATTTTTTGCTTTCCGGTTGTCTGTTTTTTCTGTTGCATTTTGATAATACAATTGTCTTTATAAAATATAGCTGTATGCACAAAGTGGAGAGAGGTAGCGATAAAAATTGTTTTAAGCAAATTGTTCATAATTGAACAACTTAAAAGAATGTGCAGGCTGTTTCCAGCCTGCACAAACCGGCGATTTAAGCATTACGGATGATACACAGAGATAACAGCTGCCGAACTCGATACAACTCCATACGGATCATAGAAGCAGACACCGCCGCAACGCGGGTACTTAGTAGTATCATTGCCATAATAGTACGTAGACGGATAGTTAGTCGTTTGTTCAAATGTCTGTTCGCCTTCCTCACTACAATATCCAAAGGGATTCGTTTGGGCAACCTTTCCAGTATATACACACACATGAACATGTTTAGGATAGAAGAATTCCTGACCACGTCCGGAACCACCGACTGCCCCAAGATTTGTACTGGTAGAAACAGAATCACCAATGGAAACATCGACAGAAGCAAGATGGCAGTAGGTTGAGTAGAACTGCACGCCATTTACAGTATGCGATACGCACACTGCACGACCGCTTGCAGGCTCCGTAGAGCGTTCGATTGCAACGACAGTACCACTAAATAGAGGTCGTGCATTGTCGATATTGCAAAGATCATAGCCTAAGTGTCCCTTGTGGGTTGTCGTTGTATCATTGAATCCCTGAGAAACAGTTGCATTACCCATCGGATATGCAGATGGAATAACCTCGTACTGTTTGTAAGTTACGTAGTTATCAATCGTTGGGGTAGGCATCTGCTTGGCCAGTTTTTCTGCCAATACCCATGCCCGTTTCTTCATTCCACCGGAAATCGAGTATTCAATAAAAGCATAGCCGTTTTCCTTCTGATCAAGAAAAGAAACTGCTTCGCCATAATCAACAGAACCTGCTTCGGGGTAGGAACTGTCACTGGGGCCAGCGTAGGTACGTACGTCTCGTCTCTGCACATATCGGGTTGCAAGGGAGGGAACGAAGTCACTCACTGTACCGGAAATCGCACTGACGGCCGCAGCGCGAATATACATTCGCTTCTTTTTCGAGCCAGCAGGGTATTCGATGTAGTAAAAAGAATTTTCCTTCCAAAACACAGTTACAGTGTCATTGGGACCGGCGTAGCTGTTATTAGAGGGG
>ERZ791815.1342-NODE-1342-length-15295-cov-3.802953_pt1 | contig 15295 bp, 10 predicted proteins | sample MGYA00510302_ERZ791815 | MGnify/ENA primary metagenome ERZ791815 (study PRJEB30046, sample SAMN00791995) | human gut metagenome | study: EMG produced TPA metagenomics assembly of the A metagenome-wide association study of gut microbiota in type 2... | reverse complement strand
TTTATTTTATAATAAATAAAACTAAAAAAATAATTTCAATATTATAAATGAGGCATGAATATGAAAAAAGGTATTAGAAGATATTTCATAATCTTGATTGTAATAATAGTATGTATTGTGACATTGGTGGACTGCACCAATACTCAGACGAGACAGGAAGAAAGAACATCTGCTAGTCATTTGATTATAAATTGGGAGAATGAAGTTCAGATTTTTGATGCAGATGCAATGGAAAATACTGGAATGGTTGAAAATATAGAGGCGCTTGCCTGGATTGCACCACGAGGCGGAGCCGGGATTAACACAGTGGGTATTGAACAAGTACAGTCACAGAATGAATACATTGTAGAAAGCAGTCAGTATCTGAATCAGGATAAAGAAATCATTAATACCGAAGGATTTGATAGATGGGTAAGGGTTGTACAGGAGCAGGTGATGCCCGCAAAAGAAACATCAGAGACAGGACATGGAGACTATCTGATCTATAAACACGGAGATAATGGATATCTGGCAATACAGTCTGGCGAAGATCGCACAAAGTGGACAGTCTGGGAATTACCGGGTTATGGGGAGTGGCTGGATAAGGAAGTAGCAATGTTTATAAGAATGGTAACTGGATTGTAAAAAATTAAAAAAGAGTTTACAAAAATCAATAAATTTTCTTCTTAATTATTAGAATAATATTGGATAAGAAAGAAGTGTTCATAATTATCATTGACAACTTCCACGCAATCCCTTATACTTGGAATCACATCAAAGTCGCAGACAGATAAAGCATCTTATTTTTTCTTGTCTGCAAATCCAAAACCAATTTGAGGTGGCAGGATATAATCTCAACGTTCACAGCCGGTTCGGCACGAGATTCCATTTTGATGAAGAACAGCAATGCATATAGATTCTGAGTTTCTTGTTATATTTTTAACATAGAAAATGCTTCTTATGCGTTGAAAATCACAGCAGATTCTATTATGATAAAGGGGGAACATGATTGAACACAGAAGGAGAAAAAATCCAATGGCATCCTGCGTTTGATGCGGCATTGCAGATTGAACTGGGAGAAGAGGCAAAGTACCTGACCTTTGAGCCGGAACATTTGCTTTCGAAGAAACCAATGCAGATCGATGTGTTGGTCAAAAACGAGAAGAAGGTAAAAATCAGGAAAAATATTGGAAGGATTTTCCGGCAGCATAACATTATCGAGTATAAGTCACCGGAAGATCATCTGAACATTGATGATTTTTATAAAGTCTATGGTTATACCTGTATTTACAAAACGGAAGTCGAGAAAGTGAACCAGATTCCAGCAGAAGAACTGACGATTACGTTTGTGTGTTATCATTATCCGCGGCAAATGTTACGAAATCTTCAGAATGAGAGAAATATAAATGTGAAAAATATCGAAAATGGTATCTATTATCTCTATGGAGATGCAATTCCAATACAGCTTATTATCGTACCGGAATTGTCAATCGAAAATAATTACTGGCTGAATAAACTTCGCAACAATTTGAAGTCCGGTGGAGAAATTAAATTATTTATGGAACAATATGAGAAAAACAGGGATTCAAAATTGTTCCAGGCACTAGCAGATACCGTCATGCGCGCAAACTGGAAAGAAGTGGAGGAAGAAGGAAACATGAGTGATGTAATAAAAGAAATTTTCGCAGACCAATTTCATAAATGCGAAGCGGAAGCGAGGGCACAGGGCGAAGCAGAAGGAAGAGCAGAAGGCGCAGCATCTAAAATGATCGAGCAGATCATGAAAAAGTACAAAAAAGGATGTTCTGTGGCTGAAACAGCAGATATGCTGGAAGAAAATCCGTCAGTCATTGAGCAGATTTATGATATACTTCGGCAGAACGCACCGGATTATGACGTGCAGAAAATATATCAATCACTTTTGAAAAAAAACACACAGGACAGCTTAACATAGGAGCTGTCCTGTGTGTTTTTTCAAATCTTAGATGAAAAACCTAAGAATATTAATACTTTTTTTAATATTTCTATGAAATCTTCCAATAAGAGAGTGAAACAGTTTTTCTCTCCACATTGCGGTGATTTTATGTCCGTGCCGGAGGAGTCTTTCTTCATCTGAGCGGTATCAGGTAAAGAACTGTTGCCGGATACATTGGCAGATCCGGCTGTAGAAGCAGTTTCGGAAACCGGATCAGCCACAGTATCTGTAGATGAATCATCAGTGTTTGTATTACCTGATGCCGGTGGCACAGGTGCGGATGCCGGTGGTACCGGAGCTGGTGGCGCCGGGGCAGGATCTGAAATTACAGAAAAACCAGCCGTTGCCGTTCCGGTTGTTGATTCAATGGCAATGTTGTGAGCTCCTTCGGAAAGACCGGCAAGGAAGGATGGAAGTAAAGTTATGATAGTACTTCCGGAGCGGGCAGTATAGTCTCTGTCCCTCACTAATTCAATATTATCTACCATTACCCGGACAAAGGTATCAAAGGATGCATCTGAACGAAATACTGCACCGGAGTGATTGTCTGGATTTTTGCTCACTTCTGCTTTGTCACCTTCCAGCATGACCGGTGGCTTATCAGGAACCACAGGCGGTATTTCCGGTTCCGGTTTTCCTTCAGGTGGAGTGACTGGTAATTTATCAATGACCTCACCAGCTTCTACTATGGTATGACAATCTGTACATACCAGATCACCGGTATATCCGGTTTCCTCCTGTGTTGGCTCTTTAAAGCCCTGTCGCTGGAGATTCAAATGGCATGTTGGATCTATTTCTCCGTATTCCTCCCTACATTCTTCACAGACGGCTTTTTTCGTGCAGGTCGCCTGTCCACCGGAATGGACATGTTGTTCCATTTCCCCTTCGATTTGAAAGGTAAGGACTTCCCCTTCTATAGCAGTGACAGTCACTTTGAGTTTGTCTGTAACCTGAAGCGAATCATTTAAGCCAAGGGCTGCATCAGATTTAGTGGATTGTGTACCGCCCATAACTTCCAGTGCCCAATTTCCCGGTTTTCCATTTAGATTGCTTGGAAAGCGGATGTCAGGTTGTGCAAGATAACAGACTAAACCGGATTTTATGTTTGATGTTTCTGAATTGGTCAGTTGCTTCTCTAACTTATCATATTTGCTGCCATCTGTTGAGAAGTTTCTGTATTCCAGATACAGTGTCCTGTTCAGTTCCGGAATGCCTGCTTTATATCCGATACAGTCGTCAGTACCGGTGGCTGTGCCGCTGAGCTTTACTTTGTATTTACCCGGTTCTGTGATCGTCTTTAGAGTACTATGGTCTGTCCATCCCAGAGCCTCTTTTTCTTTGATCGAAAGTCCCTGTGGAACAGGTGAGATGGCATTTGCCATGGCAGACATGAAATAAACCGGCGTTTGATTTGACGAATTGTATAAATCCAGCAGACCAAATATATGCCCCATTTCATGGATCGGAGACTTCAATGAAACGATCGGTTTTTGATCATTGTTTGCCATATACAGAGTTGAGTAATTATTTATGACCTGTACATAATATTGGCTTTGAAGCATCCTGCCATCGCCAAGATTGATCTCCACATAGTCTGCATAATCCTTATAGTTCCAAAGCGGATCAGAGCGGTTTATCACAATATTTTGTGTCGTGTTTTTATAGATAACAGTAATGGAATCGATCTTTCCATCTCGGTTTTTGTCAAGATCCTCATAACTGTATGTCTGGCTGCCATTGTAATTCGTAATATGGTTTCCATCCTGAATCGCCTTGTTTATGGCAGCAGACCAATCGGTGCGCAGCTCGTACATACGGTAGGCTTTTTCACCACTTGTTTTATAACCGATTGGATTATCTGCACTGTAACCGGCATAGTATCCGCGTTCATGTTTTAACTGCAGGGAACCGCCGTTATCAAACAGATAAAGACTATTCATGCGCAATTTGTCTGAGGACGCATTCCGGTAGTAATCGCCCACGGAATAATAGGCAGTGTTATAGGAATTGTCTATGATCTCCCGCACAGAGACACCTTGATAAATATCATTCACAAATTCATTCTCATCTGCAAATCTGGCAAATACGATTAAATTTGTAAAGTTTGAATCGGAAGTCTGTTCTGTATTCCCGGCAGCTGCGCCCTTTACGGACAGAGAGCTAAAACCGACATTTAGCAACAGACACATGGATATCAGCAATCCGAAAAATGTACATATTTTTTTCATACATATTCTCCTGTTTGTCGTTGAATGTTGCATAGGTTTTTATAGTTTCTGGAAAAAGGCGTAGAGCCGTTTTTTATTTCTTAAAATTCGCTCTTTTTCTTAAAGTCGGATCCAAAATTCTCTTACGGATACGAAGGGATTTCGGAGTAACCTCCAATAACTCGTCGACATCGATGAAGTCAAGCGCCTGCTCTAAGCTTAAAATCTTAGGCGGAACTAAAGTCAAGGCTTCATCTGCGGAAGAGGAACGTGTATTGGTAAGGTGTTTCTTCTTACATACGTTTAACTCGATATCCTCGTTTCTGGAGCAGGAACCGATGACCATACCTGCATATACTTTTTCACCAGGTCCGATGAATAAAGTACCGCGGTCCTGTGCAGAAAACAGACCGTAAGTGACGGATTCACCGGATTCGAATGCGATCAGGGAGCCGAGCTGACGGTAAGCAATATCTCCGCGGTAAGTATCATAACCATTGAAAATAGTATTGATAATACCATTACCTCTGGTATCAGTCATAAATTCGCCTCTGTATCCGATCAGACCACGGGATGGGATATTGAACTCAAGTCTTGTATATCCGCCGGTCAGAGGTTTCATATTAATCATTTCACCTTTGCGCTGGCTTAACTTGTCGATAACAGCACCGGTATATTCATCCGGAACGTCGACATAGGCAAGTTCCATAGGCTCTAATTTCTTGCCGTTTTCGTCTGTGTGATATAATACTTCTGCTTTACTTACGGCAAACTCATATCCTTCACGACGCATATTTTCAATCAATACAGATAAATGTAACTCACCGCGGCCGGATACTTTGTAGCTGTCCGGGGAATCGGTCTCCTCTACACGAAGGGAAACGTCTGTATTTAATTCGCGGAATAAACGGTCTCTTAAGTGACGGGAAGTGATAAACTTTCCTTCCTGACCTGCTAATGGACTGTCATTCACGATGAAGTTCATGGAAAGAGTCGGCTCGGAGATCTTCTGGAATGGGATCGCAACCGGGTTCTCCACAGAACAGATCGTATCACCGATATGAATGTCAGCAATACCGGAAATTGCTACGATGGAACCAATATTTGCTTCTTCGACATCTACTTTATTTAATCCGTCAAATTCATATAATTTGCTGATGCGGACTTTTTTCTTTTTGTCAGGATCGTGATGGTTGACTACGACCGCTTCCTGATTTACTTTCAGGGAACCATTGTCGATCTTACCGATACCGATACGTCCAACGTATTCATTGTAATCAATGGTACTGATCAGTACCTGTGTCGGTGCTTCAGGATCACCTTCCGGAGCAGGAATGTAATCTAAAATGGTTTCAAATAATGGTGTCATATCTTTTTTGTTGTTTACAAGGTCGTGGATTTCACGAACGGCATAACCGTCTCTTGCGGAAGCAAAAAGGAATGGGCAGTCTAACTGCTCGTCAGAGGCATCCAGATCCATAAATAACTCTAATACTTCGTCCACAACTTCGTTTGGACGGGCTTCCGGGCGGTCTACTTTATTGACACAGACGATAACCGGGAGTTTTAAATCCAGAGCTTTCATCAAAACGAATTTGGTCTGAGGCATAACACCTTCAAATGCGTCAACGACAAGGATAACACCGTTTACCATTTTAAGGACACGCTCTACCTCGCCACCGAAATCGGCGTGGCCAGGAGTGTCGATGATGTTGATCTTTGTTCCTTTGTAAGTGATCGCTGTATTTTTGGAGAGGATTGTGATACCACGTTCCTTCTCAATATCGTTGGAGTCCATGACACGTTCAGCAACTTCCTGATTCTCACGGAATACACCACTCTGTTTTAAAAGTTCATCGACCAGTGTTGTTTTGCCATGGTCAACGTGGGCGATGATTGCTATGTTACGTACGTCTTCACGTTTCTGTTTCATAAAAAATCTCTCTTTCTTCTGTGCGGAAAAGAAATTATCTAGAAATAAATCCTGTCTTTTCCTATTAATATAGCTTATAAATTAACTCGAACCCATATATTCTATCACAATTTTATGAGAACGCAAGTAGGCAGCAATATTTTTTTTCAAAACAATATAAAAAACTTATCGACAAGTTACACGAAATTTTTTCTGGAAGGAAATGGTAAAACCATAGTTGTCAGGCAAATCACCGGTCGATTCCGGTGATAAGAGGAAGGGAGAAAAAATTCATGGCAGATAAAATTTTTGAAAATAACCAGGTGTCAATTGTGGGAGAGATTGTTTCTGATTTCAGATTCAGCCACGAAGTGTATGGAGAGGGCTTTTATGTGGTAGATGTCGCAGTCAACCGGCTGAGCAATTTTATGGATTACATACCACTGATGATCTCAGAACGGCTCATTGACGTGAATGAGGACTATATTGGTCAGACCATATATGTTATGGGACAGTTCCGGTCATTCAACCGGCACGAGGAAAAAAAGAACCGTCTTGTTTTATCCGTTTTTGTAAGGGAACTGGAATTGTTAGATGAGATCGATGAGGATATCAAGACGAACCAGATTTTTCTGGATGGCTACATCTGCAAAGATCCGATTTACCGGAAAACACCGCTTGGAAGAGAGATTGCAGACCTTTTGATCGCAGTGAACCGCTCTTATGGAAAATCAGATTATATTCCATGCATCTGCTGGGGAAGAAATGCAAGGTTTGCATCCGGTTTTGAAGTCGGTGGGCATGTTCAGGTATGGGGACGTATCCAGAGCAGGGAGTATGTGAAGAAACTGAGCGAGACAGAGACGGAAAAGCGTGTGGCATATGAAGTTTCCGTGAGCAAAGTGGAATTTATCGAAGACGAAGAGTAGATGTTAACAGGGAAATCATTCCTGAGAGTAGATATTGACAGGGAAATCGTGCATTGACAATGGAATAAGATGGTGTTATGATTTACGCAATGAAAATATTGCTTGGTAGAGGTCGCGTGCTTTATGAGTCGCTTTTTGGATGTGTCAGGAACAGTTGATAAGAAGCAAAAGGAAAGTACGCCGAAAGGGTATGCAGCCTGAAGGCATATTACTTGGGCATAAAGTGAAGAACTTTATGACTGTCATCTGAATGGAGATCATTTGAGATGGGGAGCTATCAGATTCTAGGCAGATTTGCAAAGATGCAGAATGCGTATAATATTAGAATTTTGAGACCGGCTCGTCAGCCGGTCTTTTTTTACTTTACTGTAGCAACATTTTTAACAAAAAAAATTGCAGTGCGTATAATGGCGATAGGAGGAGAATGCAATGTCTATTTTTAAAGGAGCAGGTGTAGCAATCGTCACACCGATGAAAGAAAATGAAGAAGTCAATTACGAAAAGTTACAGGAACTGATCGAATGGCAGATCGACCAGGGAACAGATGCAATCATCATTGCAGGAACGACAGGAGAGAGTTCCACACTGACCATGGAAGAGCACAGTAAAGTGATCAAAGCAGCAGTAGAATTTGCAAAACACCGTGTACCGGTTGTGGCTGGTTCCGGTTCGAACTGCACAAGAGAAGCAATTTATCTGACACAGGAAGCAGAGGAAGCAGGAGCGGACGGAATCCTTGCAGTGACACCTTATTATAATAAATGTACACAGGGCGGTCTGGTACGTTATTATTCTGAAATTGCAGAGTGTACAAAGTTACCGATCATCATGTATAATGTACCTGGAAGAACCGGATGCAATATTCTTCCGGAGACAGCAGCAAAGATTTTTAAGGAAGTTGAAAATGTAGTAGCAATCAAAGAGGCGACAGGAAGTGTTGCACAGGCATCACAGTTAATGTATCTGACCGATGGCAGGATCGACCTTTATTCCGGCGAGGATGGAATCGTAGTTCCGCTTATGGCGATCGGTGCAATCGGAGTGATCTCTGTATGGTCAAATGTTGCACCTGCCAAAGTACATGGCATGTGCCAGAGCTTCTTTGACGGAGACTTACAGACTGCAATGAAGATACAGAGAGAGGCACAGCCGCTTGTCAGTGCATTATTCTCAGAGGTCAACCCGATTCCGGTGAAGAAAGCGTTAAACCTCATGGGAAGAGAAGTTGGAACACTTCGTTCTCCTTTGACGGAGATGACCGATGCAAATGCAGCCGTTTTGGCAGATGCGATGAAGGCATATGGCATTCTGGATTAATATAATGGAATGTACGCTTGGCGAGTATTCTATTATCATGAAAAATTGGAGCTGTTTCACAGCTCCTTTTTATGTATTATAATATTGTATAACTGCGAAACTCATGTAAAATGTAAATTTAGAATATGAAGATGAAACAAAAGCTTGAGAAAACACTGGGTGAGCCAAAATCGAACAAGTTCGATTGGTTCTTGCTTGGCAGACATGGCGTTAGCTATGGCTGGCATGCTAGTACCGTTGCGAGCGACACGTAGCGAAAGCGTGTTTTCGAAAATTTTGTTTTATCTTCATATCCTTTCATTGTATAAAGTTGAGTTTCGCAATTCACTATATATCAAAAAACAACGAAGATACGAAAGGCAGGACTTAGGATTATGACAAAAGTAATTATGCATGGATGCAATGGAAAAATGGGACAGACGATCACGGCGATGTGCAAGGATGATCCGGAAATTGAGATCGTGGCAGGCATAGATCTGTATGACGGGATCAAAAATGATTATCCGGTATTTCCGAATATCTCCGTCTGCGACGTGAAGGCAGATGCAGTGATTGATTTCTCAAATGCAAAGGCAGTGGATGATCTGCTCATCTACTGTGAGGAAAAACAGGTGCCGGTTGTATTGTGCACGACCGGTTTGTCCGAGGAACAGCTCGCAAGAGTAAAACAGGTCAGCGGACATGTGGCAGTCTTAAAATCAGCCAATATGTCGCTCGGCATCAATATGCTGATGGAACTTTTGAAAAAGGCGGCTTTAACGCTCGCACCGGCAGGTTTCGATATGGAGATCGTGGAGAAACACCACAATCAGAAATTGGATGCACCGAGCGGAACGGCTCTGGCTCTGGCAGACTCCATGAATGAGGCACTGAATGAGAAGTATGCCTATGTTTATGACAGAAGCCGGGAGAGAAAGAAGAGAGAAAAATACGAGATCGGAATTTCTGCAGTGCGCGGCGGAAATATCGTGGGAGAGCATGAAGTGATCTTTGCAGGACAGGACGAAGTGATCGAATTTAAGCACACAGCATATTCCAAGGCAGTTTTTGCCAAGGGAGCAGTGCAGGCGGCAAAATTCCTTGCAGGAAAGCCGGCAGGATTTTATGATATGAGCGATGTCATTCAGGCGCAATGATGAATGAATTATAAATCAGTACACAGAATAAACACAGGATGGTGACGGATGGAACAGACGGATTTACGCTATTTAAAAAGTCTTGCAAAGCAGTATCCGACCGTGGCGGCGGCCGCCACAGAGATTATCAATTTACAGGCGATTTTAAGCCTGCCGAAAGGAACCGAACATTTTATCACGGATATCCACGGAGAATATGATCAGTTTCAACATGTATTAAAGAACGGTTCCGGAGCGATCAAGAGAAAGATCGAGGACGAGTTCGGGAGTGCCATCAGTCAGGCAGAAAAGAAAGCAATCGCCACACTGATCTATTACCCGGAACAGAAGATGGAGCAGGTGATAAAGACCGAGGAGAACATGGAAGACTGGTATAAGGTCACACTGTACCGTCTGATCAGGATCTGCAAAGGAGCGTCTTCCAAGTATACCCGTTCCAAGGTGCGCAAGGCGCTTCCGAAAGATTTTGCCTATGTGATCGAGGAACTTCTGACCGGAAGACCGGATGTATCCGATCAGGAGGCATATTATAATGAAATCATCCATTCGGTGATCCGGACAGGCAGGGCAGCAGAACTTGTGGTGGCATTCTGCAACCTTATCCGCAGACTTGTAGTGGATCATCTGCATGTTGTCGGCGATATTTTTGACAGAGGACCGTATCCAAACCTGATTATGGATACATTAATGTCACATCATTCCGTGGATATCCAGTGGGGAAACCATGATATCTCGTGGATGGGTGCAGCAGCGGGCAATCAGGCACTGATCTGCAACGTGATCCGCATCTCCGCAAAATACGGCAATCTGAATCTGCTGGAGGATGGATATGGGATCAATCTGGTGCCGCTTGCGAGACTGGCAATGAACCGTTATGACAAAGATCCTTGCAGCTGTTTTAAGCTGGATTACCGGGAAGAGGAATACGATGTCCGGGATGCAATGCTCGATGAGAAAATGCACAAGGCAATCGCCATCATGCAGTTTAAGCTGGAAGGACAGATGATCGTGGGACACCCGGAATTTGGAATGGAGAACCGTTTGCTGCTCGATAAGATAGACCCCGCAGCCGGTACGGTCCTGATCGAAGGGAAGAAATATCCGCTCCGGGATCTGAATTTTCCAACCATTGACTGGGAACATCCGTATGAGCTTTCGGCGGATGAGGCAGATGTGATGGAACGTCTGACTGCCGCATTTTTAAATTGTGAAAAATTACAGAGACAGGTGCGTTTTCTTTTTACCAAGGGAAGCCTGTATCATGTATACAATGGAAATCTTCTGTATCACGGCTGTGTGCCGCTGAATGAGGATGGCTCTTTTACCAAAGTCAATATTTACGGCACGGAATATGCCGGAAAAGCGTTGTACGATGTGTTAGAAAGCTACGCCAGAAAAGGTTATTACGCCATTGATCCGGAAGAGAAGAAAAAGGGATCAGACATTCTCTGGTTTATCTGGGAAAATAAAAATTCACCGGTGTTTGGCAAAGATAAGATGACAACGTTCGAGCGGTATTTTGTGGCAGAGAAAGCGACACATGTGGAACCGAAAAATCCGTATTACCGGCTGCTGGAAAAAGAAGAGATCGTAAATGCGATCCTCGCAGAGTTTGGACTATCCGGCCAGGAGGCGCATATTGTCAATGGACATATCCCGATCGAGGCAAAAAAAGGAGAGTCCCCGGTGAAGTGCGGGGGCAAGCTTCTCATCATAGATGGCGGCTTTTCCAAGGCTTATCAGCCAAAGACCGGAATTGCCGGGTACACATTGATCTACAATTCATATGGACTTGTGCTGGCGGCGCATGAGCCTTTTGAATCCGTGGAAAAGGCAGTTTCGGATGGAAATGATATTGTATCACATACGATTCTGGTGCAGCATGTTGTGAGACGGAAAACGGTTGCAGACACAGATAATGGAAAAGTGATGCGGGAAAATATCCGTGATCTTGAAAATTTACTTCAGGCATATCGTGAAGGAACGATTGTAGAAAATCCTTAAAAGTGTTATACTACATATATCTTACCATAATTTACCAGAGTAACATATGGTCTGGGATAATATGATACCAAAGAAGGGAGTTTCTTATGAAAAAGAAAGTAATACAGATTTTATCCATTGCATTGTGCATGGTGCTGTTGTCCGGAAGCACTGTCACGGCAAATGCAGCAAAGAAATCATCGAATACAGGTGCATATCAGGCAGTATTTGATGCAGAATATTATTATAATTCCAACCCGGATCTTCAGGCGGCGTTTGGATATGATGCACAGAAGTTGTTCAATCATTTTGTATCTTCCGGCATTTATGAGGGAAGATCAGGCTGCGCTAATTTCAATGTTGCAATTTACAGAGCCAATTACCCGGATCTTCAGGCAGCATTTGGCAATGACCTTGCATCCTACTGTGCCCATTATGCGGCAAACGGTGCAGCAGAGGGAAGAAATGCAACGACACTGATCTCGGCTGGAGAGGGAGCACAGGCAGCGATTGTCCGTGGTTCCTGCACAACAAAGTTTGATCCGAGAGCTTCCAGGGCAACCAACATTGCAGTGGCAGCTTCCAGAATCAACGGTGTAGTCATTCAGCCGGGGGAAGAGTTTTCCTTTAACAGAACGATCTTACCAAGAACGGCAGCAAACGGTTATGTGGAAGCGCCAATTTATGTGAGTGGTAAACATTCCACAGGAACAGGCGGAGGTATCTGTCAGGTATCTTCTACCATGTATTCTGCAATGTTAAACGGAGGAATCCCGGCGACTGAGCGTCACCCACATTCTCTCCCGGTTCCATATCTTCCAGAAGGCAGAGATGCGACAATTGCAGGTAATTATTACGACTTAAGATTTGTGAATATTTATAATACGCCATTGCAGATTTCAGCAGTAGCAGATTTAAGAACCGGTACAGTCAGTGTGACATTGATCCAGCAGTAATTTATAAGAAAAATAAGAAAAGCAAAATACGAAACTTAAGTTTATTAGGTTTCGTATTTTGTTTTCACGGAAAAGGGGGATTACGATGAACGGAAAAAAAGTTATGTTAACAATCCAGGGGGAGAAAAAAGAGTATCCGGCAGGAACAAGTTTTTTGCGCATTGCGCAGGATTACAGCGATGCGTATCAGGATGATATTGTTCTGGTATTGTACAATAGGAGACTGCGGGAATTAAATAAGTGTGCAGATGGAGACGGAACCGTAGAATTTCTCACAACCGCAGACAAGACAGGAAAAAAGGCGTACCGCAGGAGCGTGACACTTTTAATGCAGAAGGCAGTCTATAATCTCTGGGGAAAAGGGAATATATCGGTGCGTGTAAAATACTCCATCGGACAGGGAAATTACTGTGAACTTGTGAAGTGGGAGAATGATACAGAGGAAGTTGTGAAAGTATCAGGAACAGAAATCAATAAATTAAAGAATGAGATGTATCAGATGGTAGTTTCCGATATTGAGATCCACAAGGAGAGTATCAATACGGATGACGCCGTGACACTGTTTCATGACCTTGGAATGACAGACAAGGAAAAACTGTTCCGTTACCGGAGAAGTTCCAGAGTCAATATTTATGAACTCGATCATTACATGGATTATTTTTACGGATTTATGGTGCCATCGACCGGATATCTGCGCTATTATGATGTGATCCCTTATGCGGATGGATTTATGCTTCAGTTCCCGGATAAAAATACGAGAGAGGTCGCACCGTTTGTTCCGGCAGAAAAACTGTTCCACACGTTAAAAACATCCAGAGACTGGGGAAAAATGCTTGAGATCGATACGATCGGAGCCTTAAATGACGCAATCGCAGCCGGAAAAACACAGCAGATGATACTGACACAGGAGGCATTGTTTGAGGAGCGAATCGGAAGACTGGCAGAACAGATCGTTTCAGCAAAAGACCGGAAGTTCATTATGATCGCAGGACCATCCTCATCAGGAAAAACAACGTTTTCCCACAGACTGTCCATCCAGCTGGCTGCAAAAGGACTGAATCCGCATCCATTTCCACTGGATGATTATTACAGGAACCGGGATACCTGTCCGAGGGATGAGAACGGCGAACTGGATCTTGAGTGTCTGGATGCGCTGGATGTGGAATTATTCAACCATGATATGAATGAACTGCTGGCAGGAAAAACGGTCAATCTTCCAATTTTTAATTTCAAAACAGGTAAAAGGGAATACAAAGATAAGCTTATGACACTGGGAAAGGATGATGTGCTAGTCATCGAGGGAATCCACGGACTGAATGATAAGTTGTCCTATTCCCTGCCGATTGAGAGTAAGTTTAAGATTTATATCAGTGCACTGACGCAGTTGAATATTGATGAACATAACTGTCTGCCGACGACTGATGGAAGACTGATCCGGCGGATCGTCCGCGATGCACGGACACGCGGAACCTCTGCAAAAGAGACCATCGCCATGTGGGATTCCGTGCGCAGAGGAGAAGAAAAATACATTTTTCCATTTCAGGAAGGTGCGGATGTGATGTTTAACTCAGCGCTCATCTACGAGCTGGCGGTTCTTAAAATGTATGCGGAACCATTGCTTTTTGCCATTGACAAAGACTGCCCGGAATATTTAGAGGCAAAGCGTCTGCTGAAATTCCTGGACTATTTCCTTCCAATGCCGAGCGATGGAATTAACCAGAATTCCATTCTGCGTGAATTTATCGGCGGAAGCTGTTTTAATGTATAAAAGCAGTGAAAATTTTGGCGGAAAAAATATTCTTGCGAAAAAAATTTTCTTGCGAAAATGAAAGGAATAGTGTATATTAAGGAGCGTCGCAAAGTTTTTGCGGCGTTCTTTCAGTTTTTAAAATAAGTAGGACAAATGATCGCGGCTGCAAGTGTCGAAAGACCGCAGGTGAGGAAAGTCCGGGCTTCACAGGGCAGAATGCCGGATAACGTCCGGTGGAGGCGACTCCAAGGAAAGTGCAACAGAAATATACCGCCGATTCTGGCTTGACCAGAATCTGGTAAGGGGGGAAGGGCAGTGTAAGAGACTACCGCCTTTCTGGTAACAGGAGGGGCATATGTAAACCCCATTCGAAGCAAGACCGAACAAAAGCGTTGACGTGGCCCGCCAGCTTTAGGTAGGTCGCTTGAAATGGCTGGCAACAGTCATTCTAGAAAGATGATCATTCGTGTCTGCATTTGCAGACGGACATAACCCGGCTTATCGTCCTGCTTATTTTAGATAGAGAAGATGTCAGCTGACATCTTTTTTTTTATGCCGGATTGTTGTATGATGGTGTAAGTGTAGAAACTATCATTGCGCCTGCAAAAAGAGCACCGCAATGTGTATACAAAAAAATCGTGGCAATCATATACAGAAGAAAGTTGAGGACGATCATGCAGAGTGATACTACCGGATCTTTACAGGAATTTCATAAGATATTAGAAGAGGCAGGAAAAAAAGGAGCTTCCGATATCCATTATGTGCCGAAAGAGCAGCTGCTGCTCCGGATAGATGGAAGGCTTGTGGATATGACAGAGGAATGGAACGTGTCTTTTTCCATGGAGGAGCTTTTAGAGGCATTGCTGGACAAAAAACAGCAGAAAACATTCGAAGAAAATGGAGAGGTCGAATTTTCCTGTTCGGTTTTAAATAAGCGTATCCGCGTGAATCTGTTCCGGCAGAGTGGAACGTGTGCAATGTCTGTCCGTCTGTTCGCAGAGGAGATTCCAATACCGCAGATGCTTGGACTTCCGGAGGCAGCAGTGAAGATGGCTGGGAGGAGAAGGGGACTCATTCTTGTGACAGGTGCAGCCGGCAGTGGAAGGACAACAACGATGGCATCGATGATCGACCATATTGCTTCCAATTAT
>ERZ791815.1305-NODE-1305-length-15589-cov-4.557229_pt1 | contig 15589 bp, 12 predicted proteins | sample MGYA00510302_ERZ791815 | MGnify/ENA primary metagenome ERZ791815 (study PRJEB30046, sample SAMN00791995) | human gut metagenome | study: EMG produced TPA metagenomics assembly of the A metagenome-wide association study of gut microbiota in type 2... | reverse complement strand
TATACACTATTTCTGACGATTTGAGAAATTTCCTATAAAGAAATAAAATGCCGCATTTCGCGAAATGCACGCATTATAAAAATACTTTGTTTTTCTGCAATTTCACCACTTAACACTGTCGCCAACATATAAATTCCCTGTTCGGTAAAAACATGGGGTAAATATCTGCTTTTTGGATTTATATTTGCGGTCGGAAATTTCGACCGCAAATCGTATATATTAATTTTGATAGTTCAATATCCTGCTTCAGTAATGTTGTTTTCTCAACTATATTGGTAATTTCGTTCATCAAATTTCCTCTCTGGTTATTTTGAAGTTCCAAAACAAAACCTCAAATCCGAATCACAATATACAAATTTATTTTATATTTCTTCAAGACTTTGTATCTTCTTTAAAGCCTCCATATAAGCCATCAGACGCTTCTGCTGTTCTTCCTTAAGTCCATGGTAATCTTGAACCAATTGAATATCATAAGGCATAAAACAACTCTCACGACTTGTAACAGTAATGTTTTCTTCATCCTCGATACCTTTTCCAGTAAGAAGTTGTTCTGGTGTTATCTGCAATACATTACAAATATCCATGATTTTATCCGCAGTAGGATTTGTCTTTCTTTTTTTCCATTCGCTGATGGTACTGGTCGCAATCCCAACCTGTTTTGCAAATTCAGCCTGTGTCATATTTCTGTCTTTCAATACTTTTAATATTCTCTCGCTGATCGTCATTTTATTTTCCTCTCGTTTTTATTCATATATATAAATTTCATATCTATGGATATATCTTATCACATTATATTCTTGTACTCAATATGAAAACAATTTTATATTTTCTCTTTTAGATAGAAAAAAGAACCGATTTCTCGATTCTTCTTTTCCAAACTCTATATTCACATTATACACTCCAATTTTTATACATAAAACTGTAATGCAAGTTCATTATAATGCAATATGTCTTCCACTTCTGCAAGCCGTGTCCTGATTTTTTCTGACGCCGGCTGTTTTGCAAGATTCTCTTTGATGCCTGTGTATATGAGCTTTTCTTTTTCAAGAAAAGTTTTCAACACAGGATGGCGGTTTTGCAGGAGTAATCCACCATAAAGGTCTGAAAGTTTCAACTCTTCCGAAGCTTTCTGTGCCTTTTCATCCTGATACTGCACTTTCATCATCGGATAGAATTTTCCATCTTCATACACCATGTCCTCTGCGAGGATGGTATATCCCTCTTCTCTTAAGAACTCACGGACACGCTCAATCTCGGACTGCGGCTGCAGGATGAGTTCTTTTGCAGACTGACAGACTTTTTCCCCGTCTTTTAAAATATGCATGACAAGTCCGCCTCCCATACCGGCGATGAGGACAGCTTCCACCTCGCCGGGTTTTAAAGCTGCCACGCCGTCTGAGAGACGTGTCTGTATGTATGCCTGCAATCCATATAAAGCAATATGTTCTTTTGCCCGCTCTAACGGTCCTTCATTGATATCCATGGCAATTGCAGCTGGAATTTTCTTCTGCTGTAACAGATAGATTGGAATATATCCGTGATCTGTTCCAACATCTGCCAGTGTATATCCCTGTGTGACAAGAGCTGCGGCTGTCATTAAACGATTTGAAATCTTTACCATTTTACTCTAAGTAATCCTTTAATTTGCGGCTTCTGCTTGGATGGCGGAGTTTGCGGAGCGCTTTTGCCTCGATCTGACGGATACGCTCACGGGTTACATTGAACTCTTTTCCAACTTCTTCCAGTGTTCTTGCACGACCGTCCTCCAAACCAAAACGGAGTGTCAGAACTTTCTGCTCTCTCTCGGTCAGTGTTCCAAGTACTTCCTCCAACTGCTCTTTTAAAAGTGTGAATGCAGCGGCGTCAGCCGGAACAGGTACGTTATCATCCTGAATAAAATCTCCAAGATGGCTGTCCTCCTCCTCACCGATCGGTGTCTCTAAGGAAACCGGCTCCTGCGAAATCTTTAAGATCTCACGCACACGCTCTACCGGCATATTCATCTCTGCTGCAATCTCTTCCGGACTTGGCTCACGTCCTAACTCCTGAAGTAACTGTCTGGAAACACGGATCAGCTTATTGATCGTCTCAACCATATGAACCGGAATACGGATCGTTCTCGCCTGGTCTGCGATAGCTCTTGTGATAGCCTGACGAATCCACCATGTTGCATAGGTAGAAAATTTATATCCCTTGCGGTAGTCAAATTTTTCCACAGCTTTGATCAGACCAAGGTTACCTTCCTGAATCAGATCAAGGAAAAGCATTCCACGTCCCACATATCTTTTTGCAATGGAAACAACCAGACGTAAGTTTGCTTCTGCAAGACGTTTCTTTGCCTCATCCCCTGCATCAAGATCTTTCTGCAAATTCTTAATTTCTTCTTTGATCTCTGCAAGTTCTTCTTCCGTTGCATTCTCTTCTCTGCTCTTTAAGATTGCGATTTTTTCCTTTGCCACAGCACCGGCTTCCATGTTCTTTGCCAGCTCGATCTCTTCCTCTGCACTTAAAAGAGGTACTTTACCGATCTCCTTTAAATACATACGGACCGGATCTTCAATGGATACGCCATCCGGCACGGAAAGGTCGATTTTTTCCACTTCAATCTCGTCTTCATCATCTACATCGAGTAAAATTTCATCATCAGAATCATCATCTGTGATCCGAAGTACATCGATATTGTTTGCTTCCAGAAAATCAAGAATTTTATCAAACTGCTCTGCCTCTAACTGCATGTCCGCAAAGAAGTCGCTGATCTCCTGGTATTCCAACATGTTCTTTTTCTTTTTGGCCAAGGCTAACAGATCTTTTAACTTCTGCTGAAACTTTTCTTTTGCAGCTTCATCCATCACTGCTGCTTCTTTTTTGGTTTCCTTTACCTCGTTTTCTGTCTTTTTTGCCATTTTGTTTCATCCTCTCAAGTTTTCTACTATTTTGTCCCTAATCAATGGAAATATGCAATTTCTCCAATTCTTCCATGCCACGTTTATCTGTTACAAGCTGCATCAGACCAGCCATATCTGTCGGTGCCAAATGCTCGGACCGATACTTGATACTGTTTTGTTTGATGCGGATAATGGTCTCTTTCAATGCCTTCTCCCGGTCTTCTTTTGACTCGACCTCATGGATTCTTGCATTGAAAAGCGCCGCAATCTCTTTCTGTGCCTCCTCATCTGGAAACATGCTGACGATCTTCGCTGGGTTTGCTTCTCCGCTCTCCTCAAACTGCTGGAATAATACTTCAGCTACCTTATGATATATCTCCTCCGTAAAATCCTTCGGCGCGATATATTTTTTTATCTTATGATATAATCCGGTATTCTCTATGAGCCATGTCAAAAGAAGTTTCTGGGATTGCTTCATCCCATCTTCTTTTTTGATTCCTCTGGCGGAGGCGTTTTTCTCATTGATACCGGTTTTTAACTGGGTTGGTTGTTTTCGGATGCCTTCCATCTGCATTCCGTATTTACCGACAAGCCGCTGTAAATCCTGCGTTGGCAGCATATATTTTTCCGCGACTGCCTGAACGTAAATATCACGCTCGATTTTTTCCGTGAAGGAGCAGAGTTTCTTTGCCACTTCATGATAAAAGGCTGACTTGCTCTCCGGATCTTTCATGTCATACTGCTGTTCTAAAATGCGTATCTCAAACATAAAGCTGTTCTCCGCATGATCGATACGATCCTGATACGCCTCTGCGCCCAGAGCCTTGATAAATTCATCGGGATCCTTGTGCGGGCGCATGTTGATTACTTTTGTCGTAATCCCTACTTCCTTTAAGATCGGAATTGCCCGGAGCGCTGCTTTCACCCCTGCGCCGTCACTGTCATAGGTTAAATACACTTCCTTGGTGTACCTTTTCAGCAGGTTCGCATGCCCTGCCGTCAGCGCAGTTCCAAGCGATGCCACCGCATTGTCAAATCCTGCCTGATGCAGTGCGATCACATCCATATATCCCTCACACAGTAAAAACTGTGGTTTCTTTGTTGTCCTTGCAAAATTAAGTCCATACAGATTCCGGCTCTTATCAAAAATCGGTGTTTCCGGTGAGTTTAAATACTTCGGCTCTCCATCGCCCATCACCCTGCCACCGAAACCAATGACTTTGTTGTGGACATCCATAATCGGAAACATGGCACGGTTCCAGAATTTGTCATAGCCGCCGCGTCTCTCATCGATCGTCACAAGCCCCGACTCTTTTAAGATCTCATCCTCATACCCTTTGGAACGGAGATACCGGTATAAGTCATCACTGTACTGATCCGAATATCCCAGACCAAACTTTTTCATGGTCTCCTCAGACAATTCTCTTTTCTGGAAATAAGCGAGTGCATGTTTTCCACGGTCATTCCTCAATAATGTATAAAAATATCTGGCTGCCTCTTTGTTGATCTCCAACAGCCGCTGTTTTTTATCTGCCTCTCTCTTCTGTGCGGCAGAATATTCCTGCTTGGGCAGGGCAACACCTGCCCGATCCGCCAGCGCTTCCATTGCCTCCCCGAAGGTAAAGTTTTCATACTGCATCATAAACGTGAAAACATTCCCTCCGGCTCCACAGCCGAAGCAGTAGTACATTTGTTTATTCGGAGAAACAGAAAACGATCCTGTTTTCTCATTATGAAAAGGACACAGTCCAAAATAGGTGCTTCCCTTTTTCGTCAGATGCACATACTGTCCGATCACATCCACGATATCATTTCTGGAACGCACTTCTTCAATTATATCATCCGAAAAATATGGCATACTGCGTGTCCTCCTTTCGTTTTTAATATCTATTAGCCAATTGCGAAACTCCTCATAGTCTTCTTTAAATTGTTCAAAATTAACAAAAACATTCAAGACACGCTTTCGCTATGTGTCGCTCGCAGCGGTACTAAGAAGCCAGACACAACTTACCGTTGTATCTGCCTTCTAAGTGCCGGCGGCTCCCCAATGTCTTTCATGTCTTTTGTCAATTTCTCACAATTCAATTTAGGTTATTATGAGTTTCGCAATTGTCTATAATACCCATCCGCCTGCGCACGCCGCAGGCTATATTGGCTTAATATCCATCTACCTGCCATGCCTGCGGCAGGAAGTATTCGCTGAATTTGGTGATGGCATATTGGTCGGTCATACCTGCGATGTAATCGCAGATCACGCGCTCCGTCTTTTCCCCTTCATCAAGCATTGCGAGGTATTTTTCCGGCAGAAACTCAATGTGGTCTTTGTAGAATCCGAAGAGCTGCCGGATCATTGCCTTTGCCTTCACTTCCTCACCCTTGGCAATTGGATTCGTGTATACATGATCAAACATAAAATGGCGCAATTCAAACATGGCTTCCTGAATATCTGCTGACATCCGGATGTCATCCTGGTTCATACTATTCATGATCACGTTATGTATCAATGTATTTAAACGCTGTTTTGTGGTAAAACCTAATGTTTTCCGGATCTCTAACGGAATATCTTCCTCCGTCAGAATCTCTGCACGGATTGCATCATCCACGTCATGGTAAACATAGGCGATTTTATCTGATAAGCGGACAACTTTTCCCTCTAAAGTATGGGGCATTGACTTAGACTGATGATTTAAAATACCGTCCCGCACTTCCCAAGTCAGATTTAATCCCATACCGTTTTTCTCAAGTTTTTCCACGATACGGACACTCTGCTCGTTGTGCCGGAATCCGTCTTCACAGATTTCGTTTAACACATACTCCCCGGCATGGCCAAACGGCGTATGCCCCATATCGTGTCCCAATGCGATCGCTTCCACCAAATCTTCATTCAGACGCAGTGCTTTTGCAATTGTTCTCGCATTCTGCGATACCTCTAAGGTATGGGAAAGTCTTGTCCTATAGTGATCTCCCTTCGGTGTCAGAAAAACCTGTGTCTTATTCTTCAACCGCCGGAATGCCTTACAATGCAGGATTCTGTCCCTGTCTCGCTGAAAAACAGGCCGGACATCGCACTGTTCTTCCTCGCGTTCCCTGCCTTTCGTGTTCACACTGAGCGTTGCATAAGGGCTTAATGTTTCCCGCTCCATTTTTTCAAGTTCTTCCCGTATTGTCATATGTATCACCTCTCTGATATCTGACAGTCTCTCCCGAAGCACCATATAAAAAATCGTTTCAATAAAATCTCCATATTTTTATTATTCGGCAGGATTTTTCAATTTCCTTTATTTTTTATAAAATTCATACAATTTTTTTATTTCAGATAATTCATGGCATCTAAAAGATTGCTCACACCGACCAGCTTGATACCTTTTACTTCTGTCATGGATTTTCTGCAGACTTCCGGTAGAATACAGACCTCAAAGCCAAGTTTTTTTGCCTCCTGCACCCGCTGTTCTGCCATATTTACCGCGCGGACCTCACCGCTTAATCCGACCTCGCCAAAACAGATGGTTTTCTCATCGATCGGTTTGTCCTTGTAACTTGAGATCAATGCAAGAACAATGCCAAGGTCGATTGCCGGCTCATTCATTTTGATTCCTCCTGCGATATTCACATAGGCATCACAGTCACCCAGCTTTAAGCCCAGTCTTTTTTCCAGAACCGCCATCAAAAGATTGACACGGTTAAAATCCGTTCCTGCCGCTGTTCTTCGCGGAATACCAAAATTACTGTGACATACAAGTGCCTGCACCTCCAAAAGGATTGGTCTAGTCCCTTCCATGGAACATGCCACAACAGAGCCGGACGCTCCCTCCGGCTTGCCGCTCAACATATATTCAGACGGATTTTCCACTTCCACAAGACCATCCTGCCGCATCTCGAACACACCGATCTCATTTGTGGAGCCAAAACGGTTTTTTACACCTCTTAAAATACGGTAAGCCGCATGCCTGTCTCCCTCAAAATAAAGCACGGTGTCTACCATGTGTTCTAACACCCTCGGTCCTGCCACCACTCCCTCTTTCGTCACATGTCCCACAATGAAAATGGAGATTCCCATTCCCTTTGCGATCTGCATCAAAACACCTGTGGACTCGCGCACCTGTGATACACTGCCCGGTGCCGAGGAAACCTCTTCGTTGAACATCGTCTGGATGGAATCGATCACAACGATCTGCGGTTTTTCCCGGTCAATGACTGCCTTTATGGTGTCAAGATTTGTCTCACACAGCAGTTTCAGACTGTCCCCGAAATTTCCGATGCGCTCCGCACGGATTTTGATCTGCTGCAAAGATTCCTCCCCGGAAATATAGAGCACTTTTATGTTATGCTCCGACAGATTCCTGCACACCTGAAGCAGCAATGTGGATTTTCCGATTCCGGGATCGCCTCCCACTAACACCATGGAACCCTGCACAATACCGCCGCCAAGTACACGGTCTAATTCTTTCATGTCTGTTGACACACGCTTGTCATAGGTCATCTCGATCTGGGACAGAGGCAGTACCTTTGCCTCTGACGCTGTCGCTTTCTGCTTTGCCAGTGTGCCCGCGCTCTTTTTGTCCACCACTTCTTCTACAAATGTATTCCATTCCTTACATCCCGGACACTGCCCCATCCATTTGGACGATTCGTATCCGCAGGACTGGCAGAAAAAAATACTTGTTTTTCCTTTTGCCATATAACCTTCCCTATCAAAAAAAATAACCGGAAACTCTGCAAATAGTTCCGATTGACATTAAAAGGAGTTGCCGTTTCTGACAACCCCTTATCATTTCTTAGCATTTCTGAATCTGAACTTCTACCGGTTTCTCTCCAAGTTCCACACTGACGGTCAACTTGCCACCGAGATTTGTTTTCATCTTACCTGCGCTTGCTCCGTCCACTGTAATTTCATACTCAGTCTCTTCTTCTAACTCCAGTGTGATCTGAGCATCTTCCGGTCCTTCCACGGAAAAAGAAATTCCTGTGTCCGTTGCATTCAAATGATATGCCGCTGTTCCCGGTACGGATTCATAAACAAACATACCATTACGCTCCAGCTTTGTGATGTCTTTGTAAGTTTTTACCTTATAAAGATCTCCCTGATGCCCGAAGTTATCAAGCTTTGCCTTTGCATCCAGAGTGTAATCTCCAAAACTGATTGTTCCATCTGCTTCTGAACGGATTAATTCACTAATAGCGCTCATCTTTTCCTCCTGTGGTACAGTCCTTCTCTGCCTGCTGCACCGTAAAAATTTTGTAAAATCATTATAGCTCAACTACATTTCGATTGCCAGCATTTTCATCATTTTTAAGGATTTTTTTATTTTTGTGTTACTGTTCCTTTACTTCAAAAACAACTGCATTCTTTTTCGTAGTGACGATCACCTCATCACCCTTTTTCACCTTGCCGTCTAAGATTTCTTCTGCAAGCTGATCCTCGATCTCATTCTGGATTTTGCGGCGGAGTGGTCTTGCTCCATATTTCGGTTCGTATGCTTTTTCCACAATATAATTTTTCACGCTGTCACGCACATGAAGTGTGATATCCATCTGGCTCTTACAACGGTCTGTCAGATCTTTCAACATTAATGTGACGATCTGTTTCATATCATTTTTGTTCAGTGAACGGAATACGATGGTCTCATCAATACGGTTTAAGAACTCCGGTTTGAAAATCCTGCGCACTTCCTCCATCACACTGTTTTTCATGCGCTCGTAATTCTGCTTTTCATCATCAGAAGATGCAAAACCAAGTTTTTTCGGTTCCACAATGGACTGTGCTCCTGCATTTGATGTCATGATAATGATCGTATTTTTAAAGTCCACCTTGCGTCCCTGGGAATCCGTGATATGTCCATCGTCTAACACCTGGAGTAAAATATTAAATACATCCGGATGCGCTTTTTCGATCTCGTCAAACAAAATCACGGAATACGGATTCCTGCGCACTTTCTCGCTGAGCTGACCGCCGTCCTCATGTCCGACATATCCCGGCGGGGAACCGATCATTTTAGAAACACTGTGTTTCTCCATGTACTCCGACATATCAACACGTATCATCGCCTGTTCATTGCCGAAAACAGCCTCCGCCAGCGCCTTGGAAATCTCCGTTTTACCTACGCCTGTAGGTCCTAAGAACAGGAACGAACCGATTGGTCTTCTCGGATCTTTTAAACCGACACGTCCACGTCTCACCGCTTTTGCCACAGCCGTCACAGCTTCTTCCTGACCAACGACACGTTTGTGCAGCGTTGCCTCTAATTTTTTCAGGCGGGCTGCCTCGCCTTCTGCCAGTTTCTTCACCGGAATTTTTGTCCAGCCGGAAACAACATCTGCCACATCATCCTCTGTGACAGACAGATTCTTTCTGCGGATCTCACGCTGCGCTTTTTTTGTCTGCTTCTCAAGCTCTGCTTCCAATGCTTCTTTTTCTTCCTTGCACTGTTTTGCAAGCGCAATATCGGAATTGCTCAGAGCATCCTCTAACTGTAATTCTTTTTCTGTGATCTGATTTCTCAATTCCGCAAGTTTCTCTGTATGGTTAGACACGCCAAACCGCACTCTTGCTGCTGCTTCATCCATCAGATCAATTGCCTTATCCGGCAAAAAACGGTCATTGATATAGCGCGCTGACAGGCGGACTGCCGCCTCGACTGCCTCATCCGTGATCTTTACATGATGATGTGCTTCGTATTTACCGCGAAGCCCTTTCAAAATTGCAACTGTCTGTTCCTCGCCCGGTTCCTCCACCGTCACAGGCTGGAATCTTCGCTCTAGTGCAGCATCTTTTTCTACATATTTGCGGTATTCTGTGATTGTCGTTGCTCCCATGATCTGAATCTCACCACGGGCAAGTGCAGGTTTTAAAATATTAGAGGCATCGATCGCGCCCTCTGCGCCACCGGCACCGATGATTGTGTGAAGCTCATCGATAAACAGCAAAACATTTCCTGCTTTTGTCACTTCCTGAATCACTTTTTTGATACGCTCTTCAAATTCTCCACGGTATTTTGAACCAGCCACAATACCGGATAGGTCTAAAGATACCACTCTTTTTCCCTGAACAGAGTCCGGTACAAGGCCGGATACGATACGCTCTGCGATTCCTTCCACGATAGCCGTTTTACCAACTCCCGGTTCTCCGATCAGACATGGATTATTCTTCGTTCTTCTGCTTAGAATCTGAATCACTCTCTGGATTTCTTCCTCACGTCCAACCACCGGATCCAGTGCTCCTTCCGTTGCAAGCTGTGTCAGATCTCTGGAATACTGATCCAACGTCGGGGTTCCCTCATTATTTTTCTTTTTTCCCGGACGGCCATTCTGAAATTCTTCGCGGTAAAGATTTGCATCTTCCCCCATCGCAATGAGAGTGTCCACAAAGACTTTCTGCATATTGACGGACAGCGTTGTCAGTAATCTGGATGCAACACAGTCTGTCTCTTTGATCATGGCAATCAGAATATGTTCTGTTCCAATGGCATCTGCATGGAATCTGACTGCCTCCTTCTCTGCATTCTCAAGAACTTTTGCTGCTCTCGGTGAATAACCATCTGATTCTGCTACTGCTGTTCCCTCCGCCGGAGCGATCAATTCTTTGATCAGATCTACAATTTTATCTAACTCTACACCATTCTCATTCAGAATTTTTGCCGCTACTCCTGAATTTTCCTTCAATAGCCCAATCAGTAAGTGCTCGGTTCCGATATAATTATGATGTAATGATTTTGACATTTTGCCGGCGATATCAATCGCTTTTTTGGCTTTTACAGTGTATGGTAATTGCATGTTGTCTCCTCATGTTATTTATTAGGTGATTGCAAACTCTCCTTAATCTATCTCAAATTGTTCAAAATCAACAAAATTTTCGAAAACACGCTTCCACAGTGTTTTCTCAAGCTTTTGTTGATTTTTCACAATTTAATTTACGTTATGAATAATTTTCGCAATTACCTACATTCTATTTTATATTATAAATCATTTAGGTCGAAAACTTCCATTCCTTTTTCATTTTTCACAGAAGTTTCATTTTTTTGCGGCACATCCATTTTTTCATTTTCTATAGGTGATTTTTTCTCGGACTTTTCTTCTGTCACTGATTTCTCAGAAGTGGATGGAATTTCATCCTCATAATCATTCCATTCGCGGTAAGCCCTGTTGATCGGATGATCTTCCTCGATGTACTCTTCCTCGTCATCGAAATAATCGTCCTCATCCTCATTTTTTTCTTTTTTGCGGAATCCATGAAATTTTCCCAAGAGAGGTTTTTTCTCGGTTTCTGTCTCTTCGTTTGCTTCGTCGTCCACGTCCTCTGGCTCGTCAAGCTCCGGATCGTCGTCCTCTGAGAGTTCGTCTTTTCCTTTTTTCTTTCTGCCAAAGAGCATGATATTCAGTATGACCACAACTGCGATTGCCAATACAAAAATAAGCACAGCGATCATGTTTCTGGAAAAGGATTTTGCATCTTTATATTTCTTTGAGAGTTCATCATACTCACTCTGCAATGCCGCAAGGTCATCCGAAGAAGAATCTGCTGTCTCGGTGATATTTCCATTGACACGCTGGTAAGTACCTTCTGCCGCATCATACTGATACCAGCCCTCGGTTCCGTCCTGATTTACTGCATAAAACACATAAAAGTCCGAAGCTTCCTCTCCCTCTGCTGCCGGAAGCTGATACGCCGTCATTACCGTGCTTTCCGGCATCTGCAAAGACACCTGCACATAACTCTCCGGCAGTACCGAATCAAGCGGTGCCAGAAGTGGGATCGCATAACTGCTCTCACCTGCAGTAAACTTCATAAAATCATAGACAACATCCCTGGTCTCATCATAAATAAAGAATCTGCCGGTCGTTGCGTCCACATTGTCTGTTTCCAGATAGATCAGAGAAATTGTTCCTTTGTCAAACGTCAGACCTCTGCATTCCGTTCCACGGAAATTAACTGTTGCTTCTGTGAAATCAGCCGGAATCTGTTCCTCTGTAAAATTGTCTGCGATATGGTAGGTCGTGTTATTGATCACAACATCTGCCGCTGATACCGGAGTTTCCGTTGTGTCCACTTCCTCAGTATCTTCTGGAGTCTCGCTGTCACCATTTCCGTCGTCTCCGTTTTCACCGCCTGTAGTTGTCGTCTCACTTCCGGTGGTTCCTGCAGCCTGTCTTGTCACAGTGATTTTATAAGTGGCTGTTGTACCATTTTCTGCTTTTACGACAATCTGAACAACGTTTGCCCCAACTGCAAGATTTGTATTTCCAGTCACAGACTCAATCGTTGCCTTTTCATTGACCGGTGTTGCACTCACTGCAATACTTGTCACGGAATTATCAACCGTTGCCGTGTACTTTGTGGTGCTTCCCTTAAAAGCCGGAGACAATGTTCCCGGTGAAATCGTCAGTGCTTTTAACGAATTGTCTGCGGATAAAGCCGCTGTATTCGTATTACTTCCAGTATTGTTATTACTTCCTGTGCTGCTGCCTACTGCTTCGTTTTTGACCGTCACAGAAGTGCTGCTGCCAGCCATGGAATCCAATTCTTCCGCGGTGCTGAAAATAACGCCATCCGTAGCAGAAAGTGAAATAGAAGCTTTTCCTGCACTGATTGCTTTTAATGTTACACTAAAGCTGTCGTTCGCTACCGAAATACTTCCACCGCCGCCACCATAGGTTGCCGTACAGCTTACAAATTCGAGAATACCCGCATCATACGTCAAAACCATATTGGCATATGCACTGTCCCCGGATGCACTTAGTGCTTTTGCCGTTACGGTCACGGTCTGTCCGATATTAATTGAACCGGATGATACAGCAATCGTTGTTTTTCCGGAAGCCGCCTTGGCATGCATCTGCGGTGTCATAAGGCAGATGCATAATGTTAACAGTGTAATGATCACACCTAATTTCTTTTTCATTTTACTCTCCATTCTTATGTGTGAAAATTGTATTTTCTCACTAAAATAACTCTTTCTATCCACACAGCCCTGTTACTGTCCAATCTGTGCTGCATTTATAATATGTTTCTGCAAAAGCACAAGGTCTTTTACGGAAACTTTTCCATCTCTGCTTATGTCCGCAGCCGCTGCATACGCACCGGAAAGCTGTGATGTTCCAAGAATCTGTTTCTGCATCATGACCAGATCGACCACAGAGATTTTTCCATCTCCATTGATGTCACCGTAAATGACAACGTCATACTGCTTCACCAGTGTTCCATTTGCATATACTGCAATTTTATTACCTGTTCCGACTGCACCGGTATTTTCTGTGCCATCTGCTTTCAGCACTTTGACCGTGCCGCTTCCCGCTGAGATATTGGCAAGTACAGAAGAAGCGCCTGTTCCCGGTGTAATACCTGTGATCACGGTATCTCCCAGTTTATAGGAGGTAGAAACGGATACGCCGTCCGCAACCGTTGTTCCACCACTTTCTGGTGTCTGGGTATTGTCTGCTGCCGGCTGCTGTCTTACCACATTGATCGTGTAGGTTTTTGCCGAACCGCTCTGTGACACACAAGTTACGTTGATCGCATTATTTCCATAATTCAATGCATAAGTGCCCGCCCCGGAAACTCCCGCTTTCGGTGCAACTGCCGAAGCACCTACATTGATCGAGCTTACCTCGGTTCCAACGATCACGGAATAATCGGTTACTGCTGCCTGGAAAGACGGTGTCAGTCCATATCCGCTTACGCTGAGAGAAGAGAGCCAGTTATTCGGATTACCACTGTCTGAAAACGTCACTGCTGACTCCGGCATATTGCTATACACCGGAATACGGAATATAAATCCCTGTGATTTATCCGCATAAGCGGTGCTCATTGTTTTTCCTTCTGACATTGCCGCCTGCACATTTGTCATGTACTGATGTGAGTATATGCTGTTCATATTCACCACATTAAATTTCTGGAAATATAAGGTGTTCTGCCCTTTTTTCACATAATTATTTCCAACGATACCAGCTCCACCATTAAGTGATTTGTAAATAGAATTCCAGTCGTTATTTTTCGCATAAATCAATCCGTTGACCGTCGCAGACGCAGACGATGTCGTATATGCTCCGATATTAAAGTAATTGTAATATCCATTATAGCCAGAGTAATTGCCAGAGATCAAAGGACTTGTCCCCTTATTTCCCTGCTCCTGCTTACATCTTGCAGCTAGATGATAAGGACTGACACTCAAGTTCTGTCCCACTTCCATGAAAGTATCTGCATAGCTTCGCGATGCTCCGTCTGTATCGCTATAGTTTCCACTCATGAAACTGCCTGACAGAATATTTCCAACTCCTGTCACGTTCTGATATGGCGCATATTCTAACGTTTCAAACTGAAAAATATACGTGTCATTCAGGTAATTTCTCGGATCCATGCAATATGCTATGTAATTGGAGGAGGCACTTACCCAGCCTGCTCCGTCATAACCATACCATTTGTTGGTCGCCCAGTCATAAGCACCCGTCTCCGTTGACTTTCTCGCATCATTGGAAGAACTCTGCACCAGATTCCTTCCGACAACACTCTCATTTGCAATGACGGTATTCCAGTCCAGTCCGGTCTGTACCGGAACGAACTGCCAGTCTGGATACTTCTGGTGCAATGCCAGAAGCGAATTACAGTAACTGTCCGGAAATCCCGCTGCTTTTAACGATGCAACATACTCATCATCCGTCACCGTTGTGGTGTCTCCCTGCGATCCATCCGTAGAAGTCTGTCCGGTTACCGCAAGGTATGTTCCACAGATCCACCCGGCATAATCCACCCCATCTTTATTAAACGTCACATTATACCAGATTGTCCCATTCGTCGTTGTCTGTCCCAGCACATTCACCGTCTGGTCTCTTTTTACCATGGTCACCGGCGAATATGCCGTGCTTGCTCCGGTTCTCACGTAAACGTTGCCATTGGTGTTCGTGACCACTCCGGCCGCTCCCTGTGCCGAACTGTCTGTGATTGCACTTCCGGAAGAGGTATCTTCTGTTGAAAGCGTGATAAAATCTGACCGGATATATCCGGTGGATGCCATTCCATTATAGGAAATCTGTACCTTGTACCATTTCATTCCATCGGAGCCATCCACTTCATCTATCACACGGACTGCTGTACCCGCAGCTAAAGATGTGATCTTGTCCCCATCTACCGGAGTCTTTCGCATCTGTACCGGTCCATCATTCAAAACACCTGCCGTCTCCGTATACGCATAACTTTCCAACGGTTTTACCGTAATGACCGCAGTCGCTGCTGTCACACCAAAAATCGTTGCAAAGATAAAGCTCCGCCATTTTCTCTGTTTTATATTAAGGTTTCTTCTCATTTTTCCTCCAAATGCCTTCGGTATTCCCCAAAAAGACACAGTAAATCATGCTTATTATATGTAATTCACGATAGAGCGTCAACCTTAATCTGGTAAATATGGTAACTGATATGTATGATACAGCAAAGTGCTCAGATACTGCCTGCGCAGTAACGATGTTTTGTCCTTTTTTCCACCTTATCATTGGTGAACTACCCATTGTCTTAATCCAATGGGCTTCCTGCTTCATCGACCTCGTAACCTACTATCTCCACAGGCGTTAATTCGGGCAGTCCCTGCCCTATATATTTCTTTATGCTATTTGTCTTAATCCCTCTGTCAGTATATTTTTTGCGGCATTGATATCCCTGTCATGTTCCGCTCCGCATTTCGGACATATCCATGTCCTCACTGACAAATCTTTTGTATCTGGAT
>ERZ791815.1302-NODE-1302-length-15606-cov-3.724648_pt1 | contig 15606 bp, 7 predicted proteins | sample MGYA00510302_ERZ791815 | MGnify/ENA primary metagenome ERZ791815 (study PRJEB30046, sample SAMN00791995) | human gut metagenome | study: EMG produced TPA metagenomics assembly of the A metagenome-wide association study of gut microbiota in type 2... | reverse complement strand
GTCAGCTGCAGTAATGTCATTTACCCGCTTATCCCCGAAATACGGGAGAATTTTCAGCTCCACGATATACTTTTTCGTTCTCATGGTATGCTCCCGCAGGCGAGTCTCCATATCTGCACAATTCATCTTCCAAAAATCCTCAAACTTCATATCAAAGTCCGCTTTTTGCGTAATGAGGAAATTTCTAAGCCATTCCTCCGCCTCTCTTTTGGTCGCAAAACCTCTTTTAGTGGATTTCCGGCGTTTCCCCTGCCAATCCGTATAACGATACTGAATCAACCATTTCCCTGTTTTCTTGTCTTTTTCCGCTTTCATTCGACCACCTCCTATGCACTGAAACCATACCAGCGTTTTTCAAAATAGCGTCTGGGAACTTTACCTGCAATCACCAGAAACCCTTCTTTTTCCAGTTCCTGATTCAGTGCATCTTCTTTAGCGACAATCAAACGATACCAAAGAAGAATGGCAACCCAGGTCGGAATGCCAAACAACAAACGAAAAGGGATGGTAGATGCAAAAGTGATATAGGGTATACCGGCTATCCTTGTTACAATATCGTAAACCATAAAGCTGCCGGCTATCCAGATCAGTATTCCTGCCACCAGAGTAATGACTTCCGTCTGAAAGATAGAGACTACTCCGACAACAAACCAGACCAAATAACCTAATGCCATCAACCAACCGATTGTCGCTATTCCGTCTATGACAGCAGGCACATAGTCCGCACCTGTGTATACACTCATTATCATTACCTGAGCTACCACCAGAACCAGCGCTACCACCAGTATCGGCACCCAACGATAAGGATAATCTATAATCGGATGTGTTTTCATACGTTAGTCTTTAACTTCCAGTCCGCCAAAAGAAAGCCTTCCCCGAATGACTAATACACTTTCCTTGTTAATATTCCCGTTTTGCCAGCGTTTGTCATCACAACCGCCAAAGAAAGCATTGCACTTAAATACTACTTTCCAGTCAGAAGGGACATATATTTCGATGCCTCCCCAGCTGCAATCCAAATCGATGTATGTTTCTCCCGGTGCGATATGAGTATGGCGCAGGTCAATCGTTGTTCCTCCACAAGAGGTACGGACGACTGCTCCTTTAAAAAGTTCATCAAGCACAACATGACGTGCAGCTCCAAAAGTGTTATCAGAACGCAGAAAGCCATCTTCCGATTCACTTTGCTGCTGATTGTTGGCAAAGTTCATGCCCGCATGACCATAATGTCCATGTTTCATCCATTCTCTATGGTCACGAAACATACGCTGTTTATCATTCCATGGTCCTCTGTGTCCGGATTTAAAAAGAAATAAAACTCCGGCTATGATCAAAGCTAAGGGCCAGACCATTGCCTGAGAATTCTCAGGCAGCCATGAAAGACCTCCTAGCAAAAAATAAACACCTATCAATACAAGGATAATTCCACCAACAAAATGACGGCGTATCATCGAATAAATTCCCATTATAATAAAAAGAGAATACCATGATACTATTATACTAAATAATTCAGCAGTAATCCAACCCATATTGCGGGCGAACAACAAAATCCCTGAAAGGATAAATAATGAAGCTACCAAAAGTTTTCCTGAAAAACCTGTAGAAGATGAGAATTTAGATTTCTGTTCCATCGTTTCTATGATTAATGATTGATGGTTCAAAGATACATCATTTCTTTGTGCTCTTACAGGCTTTTCAGATGATTTCCGGTCAGTAAACCGATGAATACCGGATAAAAATCGGTGAATGGAACAGAGTAAAGCGCAATAAATTATGCTCTAATTGAATCTAATAACAAAAAATACAATGTGAAAAACAAATATTGCACACCGACGTCTTTTCTTCCCTATACATTTGCAATCATATAATTAACACAATACGTGAGTACAACCAATATTTTAAAGAACTAATGCCATGAATAAAACTTTTTTAGGAGCTTTTCTTGCATCTGTCTTCATATCATTCACAGCCTGTTCGGAAGAAAATCTCGAACAGGACACAAATCCTCCAACAGAACAGCCGGGAGATTCTACTGATCCGGATGATTCGGGAGAGGATCAGCTGCCGGAGTATCCGACTCCCGACCGTTCGACAGTCGCAGCTTTTCCCGGTGCCGAAGGAGCCGGAAAACGAACTAGTGGTGGAGCCGGAGGAACAGTATATACAGTAACTTCTCTCAAAGATGACGGTTCAGAAGGTACTCTCCGTTGGGCGATAGAGAAGTCGGGCAAAAGAACGATTGTATTCGCTGTAGGTGGAGTCATCCCTTTAACCAAACAGTTGCAAATAAAGAATGACGATATAACCATTGCAGGTCAAACTGCTCCCTACCCCGGTATTTGCCTGAAAAATTACACTTTACGTGTCAACGCAAACAATGTCATTATCCGATTTATCCGTTCACGTATGGGGGATGAATGTAAGACGGAAGATGATTCGATGAATGGGTATCAAGATTCTTATCCCGGCAAAAGGAATATTATTATCGACCATTGCTCAATGAGCTGGAGTACGGACGAATGTGCTTCATTTTATGGAAATACCGACTTTACCATGCAATGGTGTATCATCAGCGAGAGTCTGACAAATTCTCTTCATAACAAAGGAGGACATGGATATGGCGGAATATGGGGAGGAAGCCCTGCAACCTTCCACCATAATCTGCTGGCTCACCATAGTAACCGCACGCCCCGCCTCTGCGGAAGTCGCTACTCCAACAGAGAGGATATGGAAAAAGTCGATTTATGCAATAATGTAATCTATAATTGGACTGGCGAAGGGGCCTATGCGGGAGAGGGAGGTTCTTATAATATCATGAATAACTATTATAAACCGGGACCTGTTAATGCCGTAGCGAAAGTACATTGCCGTATTTTCACCGCTTATCTGGATGATGGCAAGAATCAACAGGCAAAAGGAGTATATGGAAAATTCTATGTAAACGGGAATTATTTCGAAACACATGAGAAGTTATCTAATTCACAAAAGACAGAATTGGCCAATGCAAATGCAGATAATACCTCCTCAACCGCTTTTTGCGTAAAAAACAACGAAGTTTCAACAAAAGATTTGCTTGTATCTTTACGTTTTCCTATCTTAGATGATTATTCGTTCGTTCAGTCTGCACAAGATGCCTATCAGTCTGTATTACTATACGCTGGTGCTTCCAATCTGCGTGACAAGATTGATAAACGTATTGTAAAAGAAACCCAGGAAGGCACTTTCACATACACAGGCTCAAACGGAGGAACGAACGGACTGATCGATACACAAGCTGATGTGGAAGGATGGAGTGAATACGCATCCACTACCACCGCACAGCAGGATAGTGACAAAGACGGGATACCGGACGAATGGGAAACAGCCAACGGACTGAATCCCAACGACAGTAGTGACGGAAACAAATATAACTTAAGCAAGGAATATACCAACCTTGAAGTCTATCTGAATAGTTTGGTAAATTCCTTATACCCAACCAATAACTAAGTAGCTATGAACAAAAAAATCCTGGTAGGGCTATGTGCCTTATTTATGCTCCCTTCTATCCAAGGGAATACAAATACTGACAATTCGTACAAAGAGAATGCTACTCCCGACCGTTCAAAAGTTCCAGCCTTCCCGGGTGCCGACGGTGCAGGGAAATATACAACAGGAGGTGCCGGTGGAACAGTATACACTGTAACTTCACTGGCAGATGACGGTTCGGAAGGAACTTTCCGCTGGGCTATCAACAAAAAAGGCCCCCGTACAATCGTTTTCGCAGTCAGCGGCATCATTGAATTGCAGAAGCCTTTAAAACTCAGCAATGGAGATGTGACAATCGCAGGTCAAACAGCTCCCGGAGATGGCATCTGTCTGAAGAACTACACCTTTTCCATTCAAGCAGACAATGTGATTGTCCGCTTTATCCGTTCACGTATGGGAGCGGACATCAAGCAAAAAGGTGACGATGCAATGAACGGTACCAAAGGAAACAGTAACATAATCATAGACCATTGCTCTCTGAGCTGGTGTACGGATGAATGTGCCACTTTCTATGATAACAGTCAATTCACCCTTCAATGGTGTATCATCAGCGAAAGCCTCGCCAACTCTATTCATGAGAAAGGAGCACATGGCTATGGTGGCATCTGGGGTGGACAAAAAGCATCCTTCCATCATAATCTGCTGGCACATCACACCAATCGTACTCCACGACTCTGCGGCAGCCGTTATACCGGCAAACCGGAAGAAGAAAAGGTGGAATTATTCAATAATGTAATCTACAATTATGGTAGTGACGGGGCTTATGCCGGTGAAGGCGGTTCGTACAACTTTCTCAATAATTACTATAAGCCGGGTCCCTATAGTGCTACCAAAGGTTCATACCGACGCCTGTTCACCGCTTATGCAGACGACGGCAAAAATCAAAATGAGGCAGGGGTACATGGAACCTTCCACTTCAAAGGAAACTTTATGGACGCCACCTGTCCCAGCCTGACTGACAAGCAGAAAGAAGCTCTTTATAAAGTCAATATGGATAATACATTTGGTCTGATCGTCAAGAACGACTTCGCACCGGAAAAGAATTTATTATCCAAAAAAGCATTTGATATAGCAGAGCATACTTCATTGCAACCGGCAAAGAAAGCCTATAAAGATGTACTGCAATTTGCCGGAGCTTCTCACCGCCGCGATGCCGTAGACCAACGAATCGTAGAAGAAACCCGCAAAGGGAATTACACTTATGAAGGGTCTCATGGAAGCACCAACGGAATGGTTGACCAACCGATAGATGTAGGAGGCTGGCCCGAATATAAATCCGAACCGACCCCAACCGACTCCGACGGAGATGGCATACCGGACGAATGGGAGAAAAAGTACAATCTGAATCCGAATGATCCAAGCGACGGCGCACAATATGGTTTGAGTAAAGAATACAGCAATCTGGAGGTATATCTGAACGAGCTAGTGAATCATCTGTATCCTGCGGATTCTAAAAAATAAAACTAAAAGCCCGAATAAACAGTTATAAAAGATTAAGACGAGAGTACATTTCCCCATAAATCCTCGTCTTTATCCATTTTATGCCGGAAAAACAAAAAATACTATCGTAAAAACAAATATTACACATCCCACAAGCCCCAAAAACATAATTTTGCACCAGTGAGAACTCTAAGAGTGGACACACTCGAATATTAATAATCTAATATAAAAGAACAAAAGATGCCTAAAGGAATGAAAAACATGCGCACATTGCTGCTAATGATTTTCGCAGCATTATCGCTCAGCGTATCAGCGCAGACTATTACCTTAAATGGTAATGTGAAAGACACAACCGGAGAACCGATTATCGGTGCTTCCATTGTAGAAAAAGGGAATACTACCAATGGTACAATTACTGACCTGGATGGAAATTTCTCTCTAAAAGTTCCTGCCAACGCCACTGTAGTTATTTCATATATTGGTATGAAAACGCAGGAAATCGCAATCAAAGGAAAAAGCAAGATTGATGTTACACTATCAGATGATGCAAAATCGTTGGATGAAGTTGTAGTTATCGGTTATGGTACTGCCAAGCGTAAAGACATAACAGGATCAGTAGCATCCGTTAATTCAGAAACTTTAGCAGCCATTCCTGTAGCGTCTGCGACTGAAGCATTGCAAGGAAAAATGGCAGGTGTACAAATTACAACTACAGAGGGCTCTCCTGACGCACAAATGAGTATTCGCGTACGTGGAGGTGGTTCAATCACACAAAGTAACGAACCTCTCTTTATTGTAGACGGATTTCCAGTGGAAAGTATCTCAGATATTCCACCTACAGATATTGAATCAATCGATGTATTGAAAGACGCTTCTTCAACTGCTATCTACGGTGCACGTGGTGCTAATGGTGTAATTATTGTTACTACCAAGAGTGGTAAAGAAGGCAAAGTCAGTGTTAGCTACAATGCTTATTATGCGTGGAAAAAAGTGGCAAAAACATTAGATGTACTTTCCGCAAGCGATTATACCAAATGGCAGTATGAACTGGCTCAACTTACAAATAAGAATGATGATTATATCAAGTATTTTGGTAATTATCAAGACCTTGACATGTATGACAACGTAGCTACCAATGACTGGCAGGATTTAACTTTCGGACGTACCGGACATTCATTTAATCACAATCTAAGCATCAATGGTGGTAGCGATAAGTTCAAATATTCGTTCAGCTACTCTCATATTGATGATAAAGCTATCATGCAAATGTCTGACTATGCACGTGATAACCTCAATTTAAAATTGAATCACAAGCCTCTGAAGAACGTTTCTTTAGATTTTTCAGCACGCTTTTCCAAAACCAAAATCAATGGTGGAGGTTCCAATGATGCCAACAGTTCATTGAACACGGACAAACGCCTGAAATATTCTTTGTTGTATACTCCATATCCTGTACCTGGTATCTCTGATGCACTCAATGCAGACGAAGAAGATGCCAATTCTCTATTGATTAATCCGTTAATCTCCCTAAGAGATAATGACACCCGCAAAGAACGTATCAACTATAACCTTGCCGGCTCTATCACTTGGGAAATAATCAAAGATTTAAAACTAAAAGCAGAAGTTGGTTATGACGATTATCGAAATAATGCAGACCGCTATTATGGTGTGACTACTTACTATGTAAGAAATAACGTAGACGATGAAGATAAGAGTAAACCTGCTATTTCTTTTACTCGTGGTACAAGAACTGCCTTCCGCAGTACAAACACCTTAAGTTATGACTTCAAGAAGTTCTTTAAGAATAACAAAAACCATTTAAACCTATTGGCTGGTCAAGAATATATTGTTACCAGAGAGAGAGAATTAAGAAACGTTGTACATGGCTTCCCGACTGAATATACGGCAGACGACTGCATCAACTATTCCACAAAAGGAAACCCATATGAAGTGACCAATTATGGTTATCCGGATGATGTGTTGTTCTCATTCTTCGGACGTGCAAACTATGACTTTGACAGCAAATACTTGTTTAGCGCCACTTTCCGTGCCGATGGTTCTTCGAAGTTTGCCAAAGGTAACCAATGGGGATTCTTCCCTTCTGCCGCTGTCGCATGGCGTATATCTTCTGAATCATTCATGGAGAATACCAAAAATTGGTTGGATGACCTGAAGCTCCGCTTTAGCTATGGTACAGCCGGAAACAATAATATTCCTTCGGGACAGATCTCTCAATTATATGAGTTAAATAAAACTCCATGGATCAATGGTGTCAATTCCTACATTGCTCCAAGCAAATATATGGCAAACAGCGATCTCACCTGGGAAACAACCATTACAAGAAATGTCGGTTTGGATTTCACTACTTTAGGAGGCAGATTAAGCGGAACAATTGAAGGCTACTGGAATAATACAAAAGACCTGTTAATTATGTTCCCGACATCCGGAACTGGTTATAACTACCAATACCGTAACATGGGCGAGACTGAAAACAAAGGTCTTGAAGCCAGCGTCAACTGGGTAGCCGTTGATAAAAAGAATTTTGGTCTGAGCATTGGAGCCAATATCAGTTTTAATAAAAATAAGATCAAATCTCTCGGTTCTTTACAGAAGCTTACTAACGAACAAGCACAATCTTATTGGGCTTCTACAGAAATAGGTCAGGATTTCTTGCCGGAAGTAGGTGGTTCTGTTGGAAAAATGTATGGTTATGTAAGTGCCGGACGTTATGAGGTTTCCGATTTTGAGAGTTATGATGCAACAACCGATACCTGGACTCTGAAGAAAGACGTCAACAAATCTTCTGCCGTAGGAACTGCGCGCCCAGGTATGATGAAACTAAAAGATTTGGATAATAGTGGAGATGCGAATGGTGAAAAGGATAAAACGATCATTGGCGATGCCAATCCCCTGCATACAGGTGGATTCAACATCAATGCCCGCCTATATGGTTTCGACCTGGCAGCCAACTTTACATGGAGCTATGGTAACGACATCTATAACGCTAATAAGATCGAAACAACTTCTACTTCCAAGTACTTATACAGAAACATGACTTCTGAAATGTCCGCTGCAAAACGTTGGACTAATATTGACGGAAACGGCAATTTGGTAACAGACATGAACCAATTGGCGCAAATGAACGAGAACACCACGATGTGGTCACCTTATATGAGCAAATTCGTATTCTCGGATTGGGCTGTTGAAGACGGTTCATACCTTCGTCTGAGCACTTTGACATTGGGATATACTCTGCCTGCTCATCTAACCAAGAAAGTTGGAATCAATAACCTTCGTTTCTATGTAACGGGATACAATCTGTTCTGTATCACGGGATATAGCGGTTACGATCCGGAAGTTTCTACTTGCCGCAGAAATGGCAGCCAACTGACTCCGGGTGTAGACTATTCAGCATATCCTAAGAGCCGTCAGTTTGTAATCGGTTTGAACCTTAATTTTTAATCAGTAAAACTAGTAAGTAATGAAAAAAATATTATATACAGCATTAGCAGCATCACTATTTGCTTTTTCTTCTTGTGATGACATATTAGATACTTCCAAAAAGTCATCTATGGAAAAGACAGAAGTTTTTTCTAACGAGGCTTTGGTCAATGATGTAGTGATGGGACTGCACCAGTCATTCGGTGAAACAAACTCTTATCGTGGACGTTATATTGCCTACTTCGGAGTCAACAGCGACTGTGAAATCTGGAATAATACGGGGAAGAAAGGAGCTTTCACTGATAAAGAAGGAGCCTTGGTAACATACAATGCCACTACCGATAATCAATACATGAATACGGACAACAACGTTTGGGCCAAACTTTATGAAGCCATAGAACGTGCAAACAGCGCTATAACCGGTATGGACGAGTACAGCGATATGAGTAACGCCAATATGCGCCAGTTTTACGGTGAACTATTGACCTTAAGAGCTTTTATCTATTTCGATCTGATTAAAGCGTTCGGTGATGTCCCTGCCCGTTTTGAGCCCAACACCACAGAAACAATCGACTTGCCTAAGACCGACCGTATGGTTATCATGAGAAGACTGTTGAACGACTTACTTATAGCACAAGACTACGTAGGCTGGCCTAACGAAAACAGCTTTACTAAATCAACAGAACGAGTAAGCCAAACCTTCACCAAAGGATTACGTGCGAGAATTGCATTATTTGCGGCAGGTTACTCACAACATCCGGATGGGATCCGTTACAATACAGAAGATGCAACAGAAAGACAGGAACTATATACAATTGCAAAAAATGAATGTCTGGACATCATCAGCAAAGGCTATAACACATTAGGCACATTTGAAGCTAACTTTAAAGCACTATGTGCTGAAGGAACAATTGCAGGAGCAGAATCTATTTTCGAGATTCCATTTTCGGCATCCCGTGGACGTGTCATCTACACTTGGGGAGTGAAACACGAAAAGAAAGACCAATGGACAAAACTAGCCAAAGGAGGCATAAACGGCCCTATTCCGACTTTGTTTTATGATTATGATGTAGAAGATGTTCGTCGTGATATCACTTGTGTACCTTTTAAATGGACAAGTGACAACGATGGAGACATTGCCTGGAAAGCACCCAATAAATGCTGGGGTGGATGGAGTTTTGGTAAAGTTCGTTTCGAGTGGATGAACCGTGTAGTTGACTCTTCAAATGATGATGGCATGAACTGGCAAGTAATGCGTATGGCTGATATTTATTTAATGGCAGCAGAAGCTATCAATGAACTGGAAGGTCCTAAAGGATCGTCTGATGCAGGAAAATATTTGAAAGCAATTCTCGACCGTTCATACCCGGCCGAAAAAGCAAGTGCTATATTAACGAAGGCAAAAGCCAGTCAGAATGCATTCTTTAACGTAATTGTAGACGAGCGTAAATTTGAATTTGCAGGAGAAGCAATACGCAAAGTCGACCTGATCCGTTGGAATCTTCTAGGAAGTAAAATGAATGAAGCCAAAGAGAAAATGACACGATTATATAACCGTGAAGGTGAATACGCTGATCTTCCTTTGAAAATCTATTATAATGAGGGCTTGGATGGAACAGATGCAACTTCCTACAAAATGTATGGATTAAACCATGGAGATACAGATGAAATAGGACAAACATTAGGCTACTCTAAAAGTAAGGAATGGATTGTACCGAAAGAATCTGCAGACCAGGCTGCTGCTTTGCTGCTTATTGACCAATTGTATGATAACAATCCCGATACCAAGCAATTCTGGCCTATCTGGAAAGTATTTATAGACGGAAGTAACGGTGTGCTAACAAACGATTATGACTATTAATGATGAATGAATTATGAAAAAGAATTATATATATACAGTATTATTTAGCCTGGTTCTGTCTGCCTTTACAGTAAGCTGTTCAGAACCGGATGACGAAGTCACGACGGGAATATTTGACCGATTATTCTCACCGACAAATGTAGAAGCTGTTATCCAGAAAAAGACAAATGTAAAGTTTAAATGGACAGCAGTGACAAATGCCACATCATATACGATCGAGCTTTATGAAAATCAAGATATGACTTTCGAAGGTACTCCGAAAACATATGAAGGGATTACGGACAACACATATACTGTAGAAGGACTATTGGGTGAAACTCAATATACAGCAAGAATCAGAGCCTTGAGTGAAGAGATCAATGAATCAAAATGGTCGGCTGTTTCCTTCATGACAGAAGCAGAGAATATCTTCAATTCTGTGAAAGACGAAAATATAGAAGCACATGCAGTAACGCTTACATGGGATGCTATTGATGCAACGGCAACCAAAATCGTGCTGAGTGCAGATGGAAAAGCAGACATAACATATACTCTGAAAAGTACAGATATAGCCAACAAAAAGGCTTATATAGACGGACTGGAAGAAAGCACATCGTATACAGCCAAGTTATACAATGTAGATAAGCTCCGTGGTACCGTTACATTTAAAACAGCCATTGACTTTCAGGGAAAGACTCCTGTATATGAAGGTGATGATCTTGCTACCGTACTCGAAGGAGCAGCAGATGGTGCAAACATCGTTCTTGTATCCGGTTCGTTTGTTTTGGGAGATTATGCACTAAACAAATCTGTTATCATCAGCGGTTATGACAAGGCAAACATGCCTACCATCTATGGCCGCTTACAACCTGAAGCCGGCGCTTCTTCCATAGAAATCAACAATGTAATTTTCCGTGGTGACACTCCGGGAGCAGAAGAGTTGGTTTCAAACTTCATAGAGTTGCAAGGTGGAGCTAATATTTCAACTTTAACAGTCAGCGGTTGCGAAATCAGAAACTATAAGAATCAGATTCTTTACTGTAATGTAACGGCAACTTTAGGAACAGCCTTGTTTGAGAACTGCTGGGCAGATAATATTACAGGTTCCGGTGGTGACGGCTTCGACCTTCGAGCCAATACGACATTAGGAACATTAACTATCCAAAACTCAACCTTTAGTAATGGTATACGTACCTTCCTACGTTGTAATATGACATCAGCTACTGTAAGTGTAACCAATTGCACTTTCTACAAAGTATGCTCTTATGATGGAGGCAGCAATAATAATGGATTGTTCTTAATGGATAAGGTTTCTACTTCTACAGGCAAATTAACTGTTGAGAAATGTGTATTCTCCCAAATCGGTGTCGGAACATTAGGATACTGGGCAAAGAAGGGAAAGATGAAAGCTCAGGCTAGCTATTCTAAGAATTACTACCATAACAGTGCAAACCTATGGGATGCAACCAATGGACTTTATACAGACCCGTCAGCATGTAATGCTACAGAAATAGACCCTAAATTCACAAATCCTGAAAGTGGAGATTTCACTGTTGGAGCTGAAGATATCAAAGATTCCAAAGCTGGCGACCCTAGATGGATTAAAGAATAAATCTGATAATTAATAAACCCTAAGTGTCTGTTTCAGACACTGTATATAAAAAAATAGCGATGTCCGGATTCGAATATCGCTATCTTTTTATATTCTTCCAAAGAAGTGCATGATTCACTCCCGTCTTGTACATCATTCATCCAATTCTTATACATCTTTTCCTTAAATCTTCTACATCCTTGGAGTGACTCTAGTACATCATCATAACAACTCTTGTACTTCTTTCTATTTACTCTAATACAAATTTATAAAAAAGCCTGCCTGTCAGGCTAACAATGAAAGAATCAGCCACCTACTAAATAAAGTTGAAATCCAGGTATTCAGTTCTTTCAGTTATCTCTGCAAAATCCCTGTCAGAAGGAGATACAGCTGAAAGCAGTAGTCCCCGAAAAGAGATTTCAGCATTCAGCTCTTTCAGTTTCAAAAACAGAGCCTGCATTTGTTCCAATCAGAAGTTCTATTTACTAAAAGTCAAAGGTCTGTTTTACTTAAACAGAGGCTCTATTCATTCATCATATTGCCAACACTGTCTCTATCATTCCCACCTTATTTGTCAGCAAACCTAAGCCTACACGTCAGCAAGCCTGAGCCGACGGGTCAGCAAGCCTTTGCCCGTACGTCAGTCAGCCTTTGCCTACATATCAACCAGCCTTTGTTCAGAAATTAAGATATACATAGCTTATCGACTATAAAAGCAGAAACTCAAACTATAAACCTGAAAGAACTGAAACCACGCCCCCCCGCTCAGAGCACGTCTACGCAAGGGTACGAAATGGTGCCTTCAGCCGCTATCACCTTCTATCAAGGCTTTTCCGAAGAAAGCTGAAACGGCTGAACGCTATTTATTCAATGAAACTTCTAAGGAGATAAAACAGCAAGAAGCTCCAATTACCGACCGACTTTCTCCCGATACTCTGTCGGAGTCATACCGACCTGCGCCTTAAAACATTTACTGAAATAACGCGGGTCATTGATACCGACCATATAAGAAATCTGAGTCATATTAAACTCTCCCGTTTCAATCAATTGTGCGGCACGCTTGATACGCATTTCCTTTATGAACTCGATAGGGGCCAGTCCCGTAAGCGTTTTTAGTTTCTTGAAGAACACCGAACGACTGACAGCCAGTTCACGAACCAAATCATCCACTACCAATTCCCCGTTATCCATATTCTGCTCCATCAAATCAACCAGTTTATCCATAAATTTACGATCGTTAGGAGACATTTCCGGCATCGCAGGCTCTTCCGCTGCACTACTTACGGGTTCAGCAGATGCATGACCTGCTAAAGTCTCCCCTTGAGCAACCGGAATTTCAGACACCGTCACATGCGTCAGACTATCACGATAGAAATTTTGCAGTTTCTTACGCTGCATCAGCAGGTTCTCCACACGGGCCTGAAGATAAGTCGCACTAAAAGGCTTGGTAATATAATCATCCGCCCCATATTCCAGTCCTTCCAATTTACTTTCTATCGTCGTCTTGGCAGTAAGCAGGATAATAGGAATATGACTGGTCGTCATATCCGCACGAAGTTCACGCGTCATTTCGATACCGTCTTTCTCCGGCATCATGACGTCGCTGATAATAATATCCGGCAGATACTTCAAAGCCTTGCTCCATCCCTCCATACCGTCGGAAGCCTCTACCACCCGATAAGTTGAAGCGAAAATACTGCGCAGGAAGGAACGCAATTCCTGATTATCCTCTACCAGCAACATAAGCTCTTTCGAACTGCTTTCCTCAGCCTCTTCTTTGACAGCAGATACTTCCAGGTCCGGCGCATCTGCGATGGCAGCTTCTGTCTGAAGCGAAGAATTAGCGATATCCACAATACGTTCCATACTCAGCGGAGCAACCGAATCTTCGAGAATAAATTCCACTGAACTATTATAATGCTCTTTGCCCTTCAGAAAGTCCACTTTAAAACAACTTCCCTCACCGAGCCGGCTGTCAACGGAAATCGTAGCCTTGTGCATCTCTACCAGTTCCTTCACCAAAGAAAGACCGATGCCGGAGCTTGCCTGATTGAAAATATTCTTGTCCACCAAGTTCTCAAAGCGCACAAAGAGAGACTTCCGTTTATTTTCGGCAATACCAATCCCCTGATCCTGTACGCCGACAGACACCGTGCCCTCATCTTCACGGATAAAGACGGTGATCATTTTCCCATTAGGAGTATATTTAAACGCATTGGACAGAAGGTTAAACACAATCTTTTCAAACTTATCGGCATCCACCCAAAGATTCAAAGCCTCTTTCTCTGTCTGGAAAAGGAAATCGATGTTGTGTTCTTCCGCCACCGACTCAAAATTATCCATAATCTTGCGGACAAAGGCAACGACATTCAACTGTTGTACCTGCATCTTCATCTTCTTGTTCTGAATCTTACGGAAGTCCAAAATCTGATTGACAAGACGAAGCATACGGTTGGTGTTCCGTTCGACCACTACCAACTGTTCCCGTGCATCAGCCGGCAGTTTATCGTTCTTCAGAACTTGTTCCACCGGACCTGCAATCAGCGTCAGAGGAGTACGAAGTTCGTGGGATATATTGGTAAAGAAACGCAGCTTGATATCAGAAATCTGTTGTTCTACAGACACCTCATGCTTCAACCGATAAATGGTAAACAGGATATAAACCGCAACGAAAATGATCAGCAGCACAAAACAGACATACAGCACATACGCCAAAGGTGTTTCCCAAAAAGAAGGAAGGATTGTAATATTCAAGATGCGCTCATTGTCCACCCACACCCCGTCACTATTGGTAGAACGGACACGGAATATATAATCTCCCTTCGGCAGGTTAGTATAGGTCACACTTCTTTGCCGGTCGGCAAAAGTCCACTGCTTCTCGAAACCATCGAGAATGTATGCGTACTGTATGTTCTGCGGATTCGTATAATCGAGTGCAGCGTACTGAACGGAAAAGATATTCTCATCATGAGAAAGCACCAGTTCCTGTGTATCATCCAAATCGACTTTCAATATGGACTTCTCTCCCGGAATTACATCTTCATTCGCTACCATCAACTTAGAAAAGACTACAGGAGGCACATAGCTACTCTTCCGGATAGAATCCGGACTGAACATGAATAATCCGTTACTGGTTCCAAACAACATATCTCCGCCGGATGTCAGCGTAGAAGCCGCCTCACTGAAACGGACTCGGAAACTGATACTGCGTTCATCGTAATTCTCAAAACGTTCGCCGGAAGGAACAAACTTACAGATTCCATTTTCCGTACTAATCCAGAGATTCTGTTTATGGTCTTCACGGATGGAAAGCAGGACGTCCGAAGAAAGTCCGTCGAGCACTGAGTAGGATTTAAATTCACCGTGACCATCTTCGCTGATAGAAATCAGTTTATTCAGTCCCCCTCCGAAAGTCGCCAGATAGAGTTCCTTCTGCTGGGTAGCGATAATCCAATGCACGTCATTATTACTTAGACTCTTCGTATCGTTCGGGACACGCGAGAAGTGGTGGAACTGTATATCTTCCGGCTTTTTGAAATTCTCATCAAAGGCAACGGCGCCTGTGGTAGTACCTACCCAAAGACGTCCGTTATTATCCGAAGTAATAAAACGCGTTTTGTAACAGACGTCAATCGGATATCCTTTCAGGTTATTCCGGTGATTGATAAAGACGGTCTCTCCATGTTCTCCCTGAGAAATATAATTGATACCGCCTGCAAAAGTAGCCGCCCAGATACGACCATGATGATCTTCATAAACACAATATACA
>ERZ791815.1287-NODE-1287-length-15765-cov-2.681031_pt1 | contig 15765 bp, 11 predicted proteins | sample MGYA00510302_ERZ791815 | MGnify/ENA primary metagenome ERZ791815 (study PRJEB30046, sample SAMN00791995) | human gut metagenome | study: EMG produced TPA metagenomics assembly of the A metagenome-wide association study of gut microbiota in type 2... | reverse complement strand
ACATCAAGCAAGACGTCGAAGCAGAAAACAATCACACAGCAAAAGGAAGAGTCGAGCAGATGGGAACGCCGACAGAGATTTATAAAAATCCGAAGACACCGTTTGTGGCGCAGTTTATCGGAGAATCAGCAGTTATTGCGGATTATGACAGACTGAAAGGATTTCATCTGTATCCGGGATGCAGCAGGGCAATCATACGGCCGGAATTTGTAAAGGCGGTCAGATATGGAACAGAAAAGAGATACCAGAGCCTGTATGCGGAAGGTATCGTGGAACAGAAAAGTAGAGGTCATTGTATACCGTCTGTATGCGGTGGATGAGAAAGAAGCGCATCTGATACAGAATGAAGGATTCCAGGAAAATGAGATGTTTTATATATAGGAAAAAATTCTGTCCGGAGTGGCGGGCATTGTAAAGATGACGCAGGTTGTAGTTTTTGTTGGAAAACAGGGAGGATGAAAGATGAAGAAAGAAAAAAGAAAAAAGAGTCATACAGGTAATTATAAAAAGTGGTCTGATCACATGGGTTCTGCTGCTTTTGATCTGGCAGACCGGTTCGTTATTTTACAGCGATGATTTTCTTCCGGGACCGGTTACCACATTTGCGGGAGCGGGAAAACTGGTGGCAAGCGGAGAGCTTTTCCGGGATATTTTAATCAGTATGCAGCGCGTGTTAAAAGGCTGGCTGCTCGGAGGGAATCGGATATCTGATCTACACATCAAGACTTTATTATAAGACAGACTGGATCTTTATCGGTATTTTTACACTCGGTATCATTGGTTTTTTAGCAGACAGGATTTTGCAGTTTGTGGGAAGAAAAGCATTGAAACGGTTTTGTGTGAGATAAAACCTTGACGTTTCCCGCAAATTGCGCTATAGTACTCTCTACTTTGCAAAAAACAGTGTAGAAATGGAGAGTACTATGACATTTTATCAGGAACTTCAGCTCAGTTCGACAGGTTCAAAACAGCTCATCAAAAATACAACAGACAAAAAAGAAAAGAGACGTCATATCTTAATCTATAACTTTAAGGTCTATCTGGTGATGGTATTCTGTGTGGCGGTTGTGACCTTATACAGTAAACTGACCGGATCGGAAAACAGTGTGGTCGGAGTGACCGTTCTTTTGGCAGTGCTGGTGCTGCGCCAGGCAGATTTTGGGATCAAAACCACGCATGGACTGCTATCAATCGCCGGTATTTTTGGAATACTGATCGCGGGACCAAGGCTTAGCAATATGCTTTCGCCCATCCCGGCATTCTTTGTAAACGTATTCTGTATCATGCTTCTGATGATCTTAGGATGTCACAATGTGATCATGTACAACCATTCTACGTTTGTACTCGGTTATCTGCTGTTACAGGGATATGACGTGAGCGGACATGCGTATCTGCTGCGCGTGGAGGGACTGCTTGCCGGAATGGTGATCTGTATGGCGATTTTCTATAAGAACCAGAAAAACAGACCATACCGGAGAACTTTTTTGGATCTGTTCCGGGAATTTGATCTTTCCTCTGCCAGAAACCGCTGGTATGTAAAACTGACTTTCATTGTTTCCTCTGCGATGCTTGTGATGTCTCTTCTGGGACTTCCAAGAGCGATGTGGGCGGGGATAGCCTGTATGTCAGTCTGCCTGCCGTTTACCGGTGACTGCATGGGAAGGGCGGAAAAAAGAGGTCTTTTTAATATCGTGGGAAGCCTTGTTTTTGTGGCATTATATCTGATCCTTCCGGAATCCATGTATCCGTATATCGGCATGATTGGAGGAATCGGAGTTGGTTATTCTGCCGGCGTTCAATACGTTTGGGGCGTTGTCGATTGCGGCAGGATTGTTTGGACTGCAGAATGCAGTGATTCTGCGTATCGGGGCAAACATTTTTGGAAGTGTGTATACTGTGATCTGCAATAAAAGTCTGGACCGGCTGGCACAGGTGGTGGAACAGCGGAAAAAAGTAACTGCATAGAGGGCACTCACAAAAAATAAAAATCAAAGAATGAATCAAAGAAAATCCCCGTATACTGGAACAAGGGCATCCGTATACGGGGATTTTAGTGTGCTATGCAAAAAATCAGTCAGCTTGCTGCCACGGGGCAGATTCTGCTTCTTCTGGGGACACATCTGTATTTTACATTTCGTCTGCGGTTTATCCAGCGTAAGATCCCATGTGGGATCAGGCTTAGTTTTTCCGGGAAAAATAATACTTCCTACTCGGCACTTGCGACAGCGTTGGCGGCGACGATCGGGACGGGAAATATTATCGGTATCTCCACGGCGATCGCAGTCGGTGGGGCAGGTGCGGTGTTCTGGTGCTGGATCACCGGTGTGCTTGGAATTGCAACCTGTTATGGAGAATGTTTTTTGTCCATGAAATACCGCAAAACGGAAAAAGATGGAAAGAGGATCGGCGGTCCGATGTATGTGTTGGAGAGAGGCATGCAGCAGAAAGGACTTGCGGTCTTATTTTCTGTGTTTACGATATTAGCGTCGCTTGGGATCGGCAGCAGTGTGCAGGCACATTCGATCAGTGCGGCAATCACGGAACAGATACCGGTATCGCCGCATATCATCGGCATGGCAGCGGGGGTGCTTGCGGGGAAGGTGATCATCGGTGGCAGCCGGCAGATTGGAAAAGTATGTACCTGGCTGGTTCCTGTGATGAGTGCATTTTATTTAGGCGGATGTATTTTTATCCTGATGAAAAATTATACGGTGATCCCGGAGGCAGTAAAAATGATCGTGACCTCTGCGTTTGTGCCGGAGGCTGCCGCAGGGGGGGTGGTTGGGACAACGGTGATGGCGGGGTTAAGAACCGGGATTTCCAGAGGGCTTTTTACAAATGAGGCGGGACTTGGCTCAATTCCAATGGCAGCTGCGACGGCGCAGCATGCCTCACCGCGGGATCAGGCTCTTGTCTCCATGACAGGGCCTTTTTGGGATACGGTCGTCATGTGTGCAATCACAGGAATTGCTTCGGTTTCAAGTATGATTGCCCATCCGGGCAATTATGCGGGGGTGCCGGGGGAGCGGATGTGTTTTGCCGTATTCCGGGAACTGCCGGTGTGGGGCGATGAGATGCTGTCGGTTTCATTGGTCTTGTTTGCGTTTGCGACGATCATCGGATGGAATGTCTATGGCGAGTGCGCCGTGCGGTATCTGTTTGGGGAAAAGGGTGTCCGCATTTACCAGGTCGTTTATATGATGTGCGTTTATTTCGGCGCAGTGATTACTCTTGATGTGGTGTGGGGCATTTCGGATTTGTTTAATTTTCTGATGGCAGTGCCAAATCTGATCTGTCTTTTGGGACTGCGCCGGGAAATTGAAATAAAAGATACAAAAAAGAAATATTAATGTTTACGATACTAGACAAAACAGAAGCCGAAAGATTATAATAGGCAGTATGGTGTGCAGACAGCACATGTAAATATTAATAAGGAAGAAAGAGGTAACCGTATGTACATAATACAGTTTATCAGAGGATTTTGTATGGCACTCGCAGACAGTGTCCCGGGAGTATCCGGTGGAACCGTGGCATTTCTGCTTGGGTTTTACGATCAGTTTATCGACTCGATCGATGATCTGATCACCGGAAATATGGAAAAAAAGAAAACAGCGTTTTTCTTTCTGATCAAGCTCGGTATCGGCTGGGTAACAGGAATGATCCTTGCGATTCTGATCCTTGCAAATGTTTTTGAATCTCATATTTATGCGATCAGCTCATTATTTATCGGATTTATAATTTTTGCAATTCCGATTGTAGTCCGTGAAGAATCGGACACACTAAAAGGGAAATATGCATATTGCCCGTTTGTACTGGTTGGGGCAGCCATCGTGTGTGCCATCACCTATTTTAATCCGGTTGGCGGCGGAAACAGTGTAAATCTGGAACATCTGACAGTCACAACAGGAATTTATGTATTCATAGCAGGCGCAGTTGCAATCTGCGCAATGGTGCTTCCTGGTATTTCCGGTTCCACACTGCTTTTAATTATGGGACTTTACCTGCCGATCGTGACGGCGATTAAAGATATCCTGCATTTAAACTTAAAAAGTTTTCCGACAGTATTCGTATTCGGATGTGGTGTGTTAGTCGGTATTTTCAGTATTGTAAAGCTGATCCGTAAGGCATTAGAGCGTTTTCGGGCGCAGATGATCTTTCTGATCGTCGGACTGATGCTTGGTTCTATTTATGCTGTGATCATGGGCCCAACAACACTGGATACCCCACAGCCTGCAATGACGATCCACAATTTTTCCATCCTGTTCTTTATCATAGGTGGGGTAGTGATCTTTGGTTTGCAGCAGATGAAAAAAATTAAAAAATAAACATTTGAGGGCAGTGTGAAAATAAGATTTTCACACTCAAGTTTGTGCTTACGCCCAAACTTGTCATGCGTAAAGTGCAGCGTAAAAATGGAGAATACTATGAAAAAGTTACTGGTTTATTTAAAAGATTATAAAAAGGAAAGTGTATTAGGTCCACTTTTTAAACTGCTCGAGGCAACCTTTGAACTGATCGTGCCGCTGGTTATGGCGGCAATCATTGATACTGGTGTTGCGACCGGGGACAAGTCCTATATTATGAAAATGTGTATGGTGCTGGTACTGCTTGCAGTGATCGGTCTGACCTGCTCGATCACCGCACAGTATTTCGCGGCAAAGGCGGCAGTCGGGTTTGCAACAAAACTGCGCCATGCGCTGTTTGCACACATTGAGCGCCTCTCTTTTACAGAGATGGATACTGTTGGAACGGCAACACTGATCACGAGAATGACAAGTGATGTCAATCAGGTGCAGAACGGCGTGAACCTTGTGCTGCGTCTGTTTCTGCGTTCCCCGTTTATCGTGTTCGGCGCAATGGTCATGGCATTTACCATCGATGTCAAAGCGGCACTGGTGTTTGTCGTTACGATCCCGCTTCTTTCCATAATCGTATTCGGTATCATGCTGATCAGTATTCCGCTTTATAAAAAGGTACAGTCAGCGCTCGATAAGGTGCTTGGGATCACAAGAGAAAATTTAACAGGAAGCAGGGTGATCCGTGCTTTTAATAAGGAAGATGATGAAAAAGTACATTTTAATGAAAATAATGATCTTCTGACAAGGGCGCAGATCTATGTCGGAAAGATATCAGCACTAATGAATCCGCTTACCTATGTGATCATCAACGGTGCGATCGTGGTGCTTGTCTGGACCGGTGCAGTCCGTGTTGATAACGGATATATCACACAGGGTGAGGTGGTTGCGCTGATCAACTATATGTCACAGATCTTAGTGGAGTTAGTGAAGCTTGCAAACCTGATCATCAATATCAATAAATCCATTGCATGTGGAAACCGTATCCAGTCCATTTTTGAGATGCAGCCATCCATCACGGACGGATCAGGCCAGAAAGTGGATAAGGTGCAGACGGATACCGCTGACAGATCAGAAGAAGCAGAGTATGCCGTGGAATTTTCACATGTAGGATTAACCTATGCGGGTGCCGGAGACGAATCTTTAACGGATATTGATTTTAAGGTAAAAAAAGGCGAGACGATCGGTATCATCGGAGGAACCGGTTCCGGAAAATCTTCGGTAGTCAACCTGATCCCACGGTTTTATGACGTGACGTCCGGTTTTATTAAAGTGGACGGAAAAGACATCAAAGATTATCCGCTTGAGGAGCTGCGTGGAAAGATTGGTACGGTTTTACAGAAAGCCGTGTTGTTCCATGGAACGATCCGCGAGAACTTAAAATGGGGAAACCCGGATGCGACAGAAGAAGATCTGAACCGTGCCATTACAGTTGCGCAGGCAAAAGAGTTTGTCGACAACAAAGAGGGCAGACTTGATTTTGAAATCGAACAGGGCGGAAAAAACCTTTCCGGCGGACAGCGCCAGCGTTTAACGATCGCACGTGCAGTCGTAAAGAAACCGGAGATACTCATTTTAGACGACAGTGCATCCGCACTTGATTTTGCAACGGATGCAGCTCTTCGAAAAGCCATCCGCGAAATGGAAGGAGAGACGACCGTCTTTATCGTTTCCCAGCGAGCTGCTTCAATCCAGCATGCAGACCGCATCGTTGTGCTTGATGATGGAAAGATCGTCGGACTTGGAACCAGCGAAGAGCTGTTAGAAAGCTGTGAGGTATATCAGGAAATCTACAACTCACAGTTTAAGAAACAGGAAGGAGGTAAGACGGCATGAAAAAAGTAGTGACAGACCAGCAGAAGACAACAGTAAAAAAAGTGCTTGATTACATCCGGAGATACTGGTTTTACCTTGGCTTATCGATCGTGCTTGCGGCAGTTACCGTGGCACTGACTCTTTATATCCCGATCTTAACAGGACGTGCAGTCGACCTGATCATCACGAAGGGACAGGTTGATTTTGCAGGAATCCTTGTGATCTTAGAGCGTATGGCAGTGGTGATTTTGCTCACGGCAGCCGCACAGTGGATCATGAATGCATGCAACAATAAGATTACTTACAATGTGATCCGTGATATCCGGAAAGAAGCGTTTGAGCGGATCGAACATTTACCGCTTAAGTATATTGATTCCCATTCTTATGGAGAGGTGGTCAGCCGTGTCATCGCGGATGTTGATCAGTTTGCAGATGGTCTTCTGATGGGATTTACACAGTTTTTTACCGGAATCGTGACAATTTTCGGTACACTGATCTTTATGCTGACGATCAGTGTGAATATCACGGTTGCGGTCGTGGTCATCACACCGTTATCATTGTTTGTTGCAAGTTTTATTGCAAAAAAGACATTTTCCATGTTCAAACTGCAGTCTGAGACGCGGGGCGAACAGACCGCTTTCATCGAAGAGATGGTTGGAAACCAGAAAGTCGTGCAGGCATTTTCACATGAGGATGAGGCGTTAGAGCAGTTCGACGAGATCAACGGAAGACTGCAGAAATATTCACTGCGCGCGATCTTCTTTTCGAGTATCACGAACCCGGCAACACGTTTTATCAACAGCCTTGTCTATGCGACAGTCGGTGTCGTCGGTGCATTTCTTGCCATCAAAGGAAGCATTACAGTCGGACAGTTATCGAGTCTTTTAAGTTATGCGAACCAGTATACGAAGCCGTTTAACGAGATCTCCGGTGTCATCACCGAGCTGCAGAATGCACTTGCCTGTGCTGCCCGAGTGTTTGAACTGATCGAGGAGCCGGTCGAGAAGCCGGATGCAGAGAGTGCGAAAGTGTTAGAGAAAGCGGACGGAAGCGTAGAACTGTCCCATGTATATTTCTCTTATACGCCGGAACAGAAGCTGATCGAGGATTTCAACCTTTCCGTACAGCCGGGACAGCGCGTGGCAATCGTAGGGCCTACGGGCTGCGGTAAGACGACACTCATCAATCTTCTGATGCGTTTTTATGATGTGAACAGTGGAGAGATCCGTGTCAGCGGAACACCGATCGATGAAATGACCAGAAAGAGCCTCAGAAGCAATTATGGTATGGTATTGCAGGAAACGTGGTTAAGGAGTGGAACGATCCGTGAAAATATCACGATGGGAAAACCGGATGCCACGGAGGAAGAGATCATCGCAGCGGCAAAAGCATCCCATGCTCACAGCTTTATCAAGCGTCTGCCAAAAGGATATGATACCGTGATCTCGGAGGATGGCGGAAGTCTTTCGCAGGGACAGAAACAGCTCCTTTGTATCACGAGAGTCATGCTGTGTCTGCCGCCGATGCTGATCTTAGATGAGGCGACATCCTCGATTGATACGAGAACCGAGATCAAGATTCAGGAAGCATTTGCGCGTATGATGAAAGGACGTACCAGTTTCATCGTTGCACATCGTCTCTCCACGATCCGAGAAGCAGATATCATTCTTGTCATGCGGGATGGAAATATTGTGGAACAGGGAAAACATGAGGAACTGTTAGAGAAAAATGGATTTTATGCAAAACTGTATAACAGCCAGTTTGCAAAATAAAATGTAAGAAAAATAAGAACAGCCGTATTTTGAGGTGACATGTGATCGTCAGATAATGAAGCAGCGGTCAGAATGCCTCAAAGTCCGGCTGTTTTTATGAAGTTTATTTGAAGGTGTTTCTAAGATCAGTAGATCATGCGGTTTCCGCTGATACATTCTGTGGTGGAAGTTTCTATGTAATGGAGAGCACCGTCTACGTCCCTTGCACGGACGAAATTATAAATGGATAAGGCACTCTGGTATAATTCCTCGATGCTGTATTTTATTGCATAGCGCACCCACAGGCTGCAAACAAGGTCGCGGAAAGAGGTAAAAAACAGCGGCAGAAGCATATTTCCACTGATAAAACTCAGTTCGTGGCTGAATTCAAAGATCGATGCAGCGGCATCCTCCGGGGTGGAGGAATTTTTTAATTTGTCCAGATAAAAGGTAAGTCCCTCGATTTCAGCGTCACTTGCTTTTTCAATCGTAAGGCGGGCTGCAAGGTTCATAAAAAGAATACGCACTTCGAGGATGGAACGGATCTCATCACTGCTTAAAGAACCGCCATTATATTTCATAATGGAAACTAAGGTGTCCATAGTTCCATTTCTGCGGTAATCTTCCACGAACGTACCGATCCGTGGTTTTACCACGACAAACCCCTTCTTTTCAAGTTCGGCGATACCGGAGTTGACGACGGCACGTGAAACCTGCATGGATGAGGCAAGTTCACGTTCGGATGGGAGTTTCGTGCCAATCGGAAGTCTGCCGGAAATGATCATATTTTCAAGTTCGGATATAAATAACTCTTTGAGTGATGGTGCATTTAATTTTTGAAATTCCATAAAATTTATACCTCTATTGTGTCAAAAATATTTGTGGTATGGTCACATACCACAAATAATTTTAGGGTTTCCCGGAAAAAAAATCAAGAAAATGTTGTCGAAAGTGTTCAAAAAAACATACAAAAAATGAGTGATAATTTTTGACAATTTATGACAAAATGCATATAATAGAACTATATCAGAAAGAAGAGAGAGAGGATTGCCGATGAGGTCTTTACAGTCTAAATTTCTGGCTTTGACGGTAGGATGTGTACTTCTTTCAGCGCTGGCACTTGGATATGTTGGTTTTCTATATACGCATAAACTTGTAAATGAGGATTCCGCACAGTTCATGAATCTGTTTTGCGAGGATAAGGCAGAGGAGATCAATGCAACGCTGACAAGTATTGAACAGTCCGTGAATATGATTCAGGATTATACAATAGAACAGTATGGCGAACTTGGAAAAAACGGGATGGACAAAGACAATACCGATGTGCTGGTAAAGAAAGTGCAGGAGGTTGCCTTACATACTGTGAAAAATACAGAAGGATCACGCGGAGTCTATATGAGAGTGAATCCGGAACTTGCTGGTCCCCAGACAGGATTTTTCTGGTACAAGGATGAAAATGGCGAAGTTACTGAAGATTCCCTTGTCGATTTTTCAAAATATGCACAGGATGATAAGGAGCATGTCAACTGGTATTATGAGGCACTCGAAAAAGAAGAGGCGTTCTGGATGGAGCCGTATGACAATAAGAATAAAAATGACTGGATTATTTCTTATGTGGTGCCGATATACAGGAATGAAGACTTTATCGGTGTTCTGGGCATGGATATTGATATGGCACTGCTGAAAGAAAAGGTGGATTCTGTACAGATTTATGAGAGCGGTTATGCTTTCCTTGCAGGAGCAGATTATGTAATTTATTATCACCGTGATTATCCGGAAGGACTTGATGAAGAAAATACACATGGAAAGATCAGAAAGGTCTTAAATTTACTGTACAAAAAAGGAACACAGGATAATCTTGTCGGTTATAATCTGGATGGCATAAAGAAGAAAATGACCGCCAGACAGTTAGAAAACGGTATGTTTTTTGTTGTCACCGCACCGGCAAAGGAGATCAATGCGTCGAGTAACCGTATTATCCGATTGTTTTTGGTTTCAACGCTGTCTATCATCTTTATATCGGTTTTGATCACAATCCATGTTACCAGGGAAATGACGCGTCCGCTCAAAGAACTTACGGAAGCTGCACAGAAGGTTGCCGGTGGTGATCTTGAGGTCAATATCGACTGTGAATCCAAAGATGAGGTTGGTGTACTTGCAGACAGCGTGCAACAGATGGTAAATCACCTGCGGCATTACATTGACTATGTGAATGAGCAGGCGTATACGGATGCCCTGACAGGCGTTGCCAATAAAGCTGCATATAAAGAGTATGTGGATAAGTTAGATAAACGTGCGGCTGATGAGAAGATCAAATATGCAGTTGTAGTCATGGATATCAATAACCTTAAAAAGATCAATGACAATTTTGGACATGAATTCGGTGACATGCTGATCAGGGATGCAAGCAGACTGATACAAAAGGGATTTAAAGACCATATCGTATACCGCATCGGAGGAGACGAATTTGTGATCATCATCGAACAGGCCGAAAAGGCAATATGTGATGAGTTGCTGAGAAATTTTGATGATGGCATTGTGGTTTTCAATAAAAACAATACAAAGTATGAACAGAAAATACAGATTGCGCGGGGAATCGCATTTTATGAGCCGGACTGCATAGATTCTTTTGCATCCGTATTCCGTGAAGCAGATCATGCAATGTATGAGAATAAGGTTATGCAGAAATCAATGCAGACTGCGCCGCCTGCTGCGGGACAGTCTTAGGTAATAAAAACAGATGGAGGATAAAAAAATGAGCGATGATAAAAAGATGGCATGGAAAAAACTGCTAAGCGTTTTTGGTGTGTTTTTCCTGATTATGGCAGTATGGCAGATTGTTGTACTTGAGCTGTTGAAAAATGGAGTGATCGGCACAATGGTTGCGATGATACTGATCTGTGCTGCAACAGTAATCATTTTCGGGTTAGTGTTTGCATTAATCAGGACACTTTTGGATGTTTTCAGACAGCTTATGGGCGAAGGCACAGAGGCAGGAGGTTCCGGTGGTGTTGCAGAGAAGGCAAATAAACTTGCGGAGAAAGATGGTGAGATCGGACAGCTTGTGCGTACATTTCAGGAGTCGATTACTTCATTTTCACAGGTTGTACTTGGCATTAAAAGGGCGACGAAGGAGCTTGGTGAGGTTTCGGAGGATTTCAAACATATCTTTAAGAGTATGACAACTTCTCTGGATCAGACCGAGCAGGCAGTTACCACCATTACCGATAATACAATATCCCAGGCAGATCATACCGTTGATATGAAAGAGAAGATCGACGCTATCAGCAGAACGATTGATGAAATTGCTGAAAATGTTTCGATGTTAGCACAGAGTGCAGAGCATATGAAAGAGAGCAACAAAGCAGCAGAAGCAATCATGGAGGAACTTGTAAATATCAGCAAAGAGAGCGGCATTGCGATTGAAAATGTAAGACAGCAGACAGATCTGACCAACCAGTCAGCGCAGGAGATCCGTACGGCAACAGAGATCATAGCCGGAATTTCTAATCAGACAAACCTTCTTGCATTGAATGCAAGCATTGAGGCTGCAAGAGCAGGGGAACATGGAAGAGGATTTGCAGTTGTTGCGGAAGAGATCCGTACGTTAGCAGATCAGTCAAGAGAATCAACAGAGCAGATCAACCAGATTGTCAATACATTGATTGACAATTCAAATATCAGTGTAGAGATCACGCAGAAGGTATCAGAAGCGTTTGTAAAACAGAATGAAAAGATTCATGATACAGAAGAGATTTTCCGTTCACTGAATGAGGAAATCAAGAATACAAGCGATGCGGTAGATGGAATCAGTGAAGAAGTAAGTGCGTTAGATGATCATAAGACTGTGATCGAGAGTGGAATCACATCTCTGACAGAGTTTGCGGAGCAGAATGCTGACAGCGCCAAAGTAACGACCGAGAATATGGAAGAATTCCAGCAGATCGTTGACCAGTGCAATCAGGCGACAGAGCGGATTGTGACAGTATCAGATGAGCTGGTAGGTTACCTCGGAAAAGTAAACGCAAATGTAAAAGATAAAATAGGTGGACGTAATTAAAAAATAAATCGGAAATGGAGAAAAGAGTACCGCATGAGCAATTGTGCGGTATTTTTCAATACTATGAGAACAGAACAGAAAACATCAGTAAAAAACAGCATAGGAAGACTTGTCTTTGTCGGAATCAGTGTCTTGCTTCAGGTGATATGGATCATCAACCTTTTCTTATGGCTGAACCGTTATTCAGCGGCAATTTCCCTTTTTTCCACGCTGATCGCAGTCTCAGTTGTCTTTGCAATATACGGAACGCATGGAAATATGGCATTTAAAGTGCCATGGATGCTTCTGATTGCAGCTTTTCCGATTTTTGGATTGTGTGTGTTTCTGTTATTCGGGCGTTCGAATCTGACGAGGAGCATGAAAAAACGTTATGAATTGATCGATGAGGAACTTTTTCCTTTTTTAAACGGTGATGATGAGGTCATAAAAGAACTGCAGGAAAAAGATTTGTCGATTGCAAATCAGTCGGATTATATCTGGAAATACGGGCATTATCCGGTATATCATAACACAGATGTAGCATTTTATGCGGATGCGTCACAGGGGCTGGAGGCACAGCTTGCAGAACTGAAAAAAGCAGAACATTTTATTTTTATGGAGTACCATGCAATCGAGCAGGCGGAATCGTTTGAGCGGATTTTAAACGTTTTGAAAGACAGAGCTGCACATGGTGTGGAGGTACGTATTTTTTATGATGATGTCGGAAGTATCGGTTTTATCAATCATGATTTCCGTAAACGCATGGAAGAAAATGACATTGCATGCCGTGTATTCAATCCGATTATTCCGGTATTGTCCGTATTTATGAATAACCGGGATCACAGAAAGATCACGGTTATCGATGGAAAGGTGGGATTTACAGGGGGATATAACCTTGCAAATGAGTATTTTAACATTACCCACCCGTACGGACACTGGAAGGATACCGGTATCCGCTTAGAGGGGGATGCGGTAAAAAGCCTTACTGTCATGTTTCTTGAAATGTGGAATGCCGTGAAAAAAACAGATCAGGATTATCAGAAGTATCTGCCAGAGACAGATTATCAGGCGAAACAGGATGGTTTTATCCAGCCGTATGCGGACAGTCCGTTAGATGACGAGCACGTCGGAGAGAGTGTTTATATGAATCTCATTGCACATGCAAAAAAGGAGATTTATTTCACAACCCCGTATCTGATCATCACAGATGAGATGAACCGGGCACTGGGACTTGCAGCAAAACGCGGGGTGGATGTGCGGATCGTCACACCGGGAATCCCGGATAAAAAACTGATCTACAAAGTGACACGTTCTTATTATGCAGGACTGGTGCGACAGGGGGTGCGTATTTATGAATACACACCTGGATTTATTCATGCAAAACAGTGTGTCTGCGACGGGGAAGCGGCAACCTGTGGCACGATCAATATGGATTATCGCAGTTTGTATCTTCATTTTGAAAATGGGGCTTTTTTGTACAACTGTGATGCGGTGAAGGAAATGCGGAAGGATTTTGAACATATTTTTGCCGAGAGTACGGAAGTGACAGAAAAATATAAGAGCGGGCGATCCGCTGTTTTGCGTGGAACCCAGTGCCTTTTACGGTTGTTTGCACCTTTGATGTAAAAAACGCACTTTCTATTATTCATGACAATAGAATGTTCGCAGAGTGTGCATTCTATTGTATGAAATCTTCACAGAAGTTTAAATAAATTTTTGGTAAAAGTATGGTAAAATAGTAATTAGAAGGTAACCGGTCAGGAGAAGCCGTTACAAAATAATGTTTCTAAGGAGAAAGTCAAATGGAGTACATGGATATTGAAACAGTCAAGGAACTGGATCATGTTTTTGGGGACATTGAGGAGTTACAGAAGTTTCGCTGTCTGATGATGCAGTACGAATGTGCGATGTTAGAGGTAAAGACAAAGCTGGATGTATTAAATACAGAGCTGTCGGTCCAGAACAGCAGAAACCCGATCGAGTCGATAAAATGCAGGATCAAGGAACCGGACAGTATCATGAAGAAAATGAAGCGTCAGGAGATCCCGTTTTCGGTGGACAACATTGAAAAAAATTTAAATGATATCGCAGGTGTCCGCGTTATCTGCTCTTTTCCGGATGATATTTATACATTAGCGGATTATCTGGAAAAGCAGGATGACATCAAACTCATCAAGAAAAAAGATTACATCAGCCATCCGAAGCCGAATGGCTACCGCAGCCTTCATTTGATTCTTGAAGTGCCGATTTTTCTGACCAACGAGAAAAAGATGATGCGCGTGGAAGTGCAGTTCCGTACCATTGCAATGGATTTCTGGGCGAGCTTGGAGCACAAGTTAAAATACAAAAAAGATATAGACAATGCACAGGTCATTTCACAGGATCTCTGCTTCTGTGCGGAGCTGATCTCACAGTTAGACGGCAGGATGCAGCAGATCAGGGAGCGGCTGGAAGAGAAGAAAGATGATACACAATCCAATATTACCGGGGTTTGATTCAGACCCCGGATGATGAGAAAGTCGATTTAAAGAAACTGCCGGTGCAAAGGGAATCCAGGTGCTATGGAGTGAGCCGGTTTAAACAGATCAGTCCTGAAACTCCCTGTAATGTTTCAAAAACAGATCCGCAAGATTTCCCTGAAGCGTTACCCCAAGATCGGTCAGGGTAGCGGAGAGTGCTTCTAAAGCAGGAACCATATGTTCTAATCTTGCATTTTCGCCCATGTGTCCGATACGGATCACTTTTCCGGACAATTCATCAAAGGAGCCGGCAAGCATAATGTTATATTTTGTGCGCATCTCATCTAAGATGGATTTTGCATCGGTACATTCCGGGATATCAAAAACCGTTACGGTGTTTGAGTAACCGCTCTGCAGATGAAGTTTTAATCCTGCTTCTTTGACGGCTGCCCTGGTGGCGGAACCGATCCTTGCATGACGCTCATACAGGGTTTTATCGCCGGCGATCAGGTTAAATGCAGCGCGCAGACCGTAGATATCGCTGATCGGCATGGTGTAAGGAAACCATTTCTTCTCATAGTAACCGTCGAAAGCCATCAGATTTGCATAGAAAGATGCAATCGGGGTTTTGCGGTTTTTCATTTTTTCTTTTGCATCATCACTCACCACAACAAAAGTAAGACCAGGAGGTGCAGAGACTGCTTTCTGGGAACCGCCGCAGAGAAGATCGATCTGAAAGTCATCGACGCAGACTCTCTCGCCAAACATACCGGAAACAGAGTCAACGACCGTTAAAATGCCATACTGTTTGAGCAGCGGACAGATTCTGCTGATATCATTTAACATCCCGCTCGGTGTGTCACAGTGGACAACGGTGGCATAAGCGTAGTCGTGATGATCTTTTAAGTATTCCGCGAGTGCGTCCACATCCAAAGTGTTCTCGTAATCGGCATGGTAAAGTTCCGGGATACCGCCGTACATGCTGGCAAAGTCGGCAAATCCTTTACCGTAGATACCGTTATCGATGACAAGTACTTTATCGCCCGGCTCTGTCAGGGAAGCGCAGGCAGCTTCCAGTCCTAAAATTCCTTCCCCGTCTAAGATCAGCGTCTCATTTTTCGTGCCAAGAAGGCTGCTGATCAGCTCGCAGGTCTCTTTGTAAAAATCATAAAATTCTTCATCCAGATCAGGATTTGTGCAGGCAAAACTGCGCGCACGCCTTACTGTTTCCGGCACCTGTGTCGGTCCGGGAGTCATGATCTTGTACATAATAATCTCCATTCTTATCCGTTTTTCAATGAAAACAACGTTTTCATTTGCATCTCAAGTTTGTGCGCAAGCACAAA
>ERZ791815.1278-NODE-1278-length-15880-cov-7.703381_pt1 | contig 15880 bp, 10 predicted proteins | sample MGYA00510302_ERZ791815 | MGnify/ENA primary metagenome ERZ791815 (study PRJEB30046, sample SAMN00791995) | human gut metagenome | study: EMG produced TPA metagenomics assembly of the A metagenome-wide association study of gut microbiota in type 2... | reverse complement strand
TGGTCATGCCCAGCGTGACCATCTGCACCTTCCTGACCCTGACCAACAGCTTCAAGCTGTTCGACCAGAACGTTGCCCTGACCGCAGGCGAACCCGCCAACGCAAGTGAAATGCTGGCTCTGAACATCTACAACACCTTCTACGGCCGCTCCGGTGCGCAGTGGAAGGGCATCGGTCAGGCAAAGGCTGTGGTGTTCTTCCTGATCGTGGTGGTCATCTCGCTGATCCAGCTTCACTTTACCCGCTCTAAGGAGGTGCAGCAGTAATGTCGAAACAGAAAAGAACTTGGGATGTCATCCTTGCTGTTGTAATGGTGCTTCTCTGCCTGCTGTGGATCTACCCCATCGTGCTGATCCTGCTGAACAGCTTGAAAACCGAGGGCAGCTTTACCACCTCTACGGTATTCCGCCTGCCCACCGCCGAAACCTTTGCCGGACTGCGCAACTACGTTTATGGCGTGACCAAGATGGACTTCCTCTCCAGCATGGGTTACAGCCTTCTGATTACTATCACCAGCGTGGTGCTGATCCTGCTGTGCTGCTCCATGACCGGTTGGTACCTGACCCGCGTGAACAACAAGCTGAGCAAGTTCATGAATCTGCTGATCGTGTTCTCCATGGTCGTCCCCTTCCAGATGGTCATGTTCACCCTGTCCAAGACCGCTGACCGGCTGAAGCTGAACACCCCTTGGAACATCTGCATCATCTATCTGGGCTTCGGTGCCGGTCTGGCTGTGTTCATGTTCACTGGCTTCATGAAGAGCGTGCCCATGGAGATCGAGGAAGCCGCCATGATCGACGGCTGCAACCCCATCCAGATCTTCTTCAAGGTCGTGTTCCCCATCCTGAAGCCTACCATGATCTCCACCGCTATTCTGGAGACCATGTGGGTATGGAACGACTATCTGCTGCCCACGCTGGTGCTGGATATCAAGAAATACCGCACCATCCCCATGGCCATCCAGTATTTCCGCGGCGGCTACGGTCGCGTGGAGCTGGCTCCCATGATGGCCTGCATCATCATTGCGATCATCCCCATTATTATCCTCTACATGACCTGCCAGAAGTACATCATCGAGGGTGTCGTGGCCGGTGCTGTAAAGGGCTAAGGAGGTGCACGTTATGCGTGCAAGTGGCATTTTGATGCCGGTGTTCAGTCTGCCGGGGCCTTTTGGCATCGGTACGCTGGGCAGTGAAGCGACCGCATTCGTTGATTTTCTGGCCGAGGCAAAGCAGACTTATTGGCAGATCTTGCCCATCGGCCCTACCGGCTATGGTGACAGCCCCTACCAGAGCTTTTCCGCCTTTGCCGGAAACCCCTACTTTATCGATTTCCGTTTACTGGCGGCAGACGGCTATCTGACCGCCGAAGAGCTCCCCGCCGCGCAGCCGGTGGACACCGTCGACTACGGTGCGCTGTACAACCAGCGCCCGGTGCTGCTGAAAAAGGCTGTTGACCGGCTGTTGGCGGCTCCCTCCCCTGCTTACGAAGCCTTCTGCGCAGCGCAGAGCTTCTGGCTGGAGGACTACGCCCTGTTCATGGCGGTAAAGGCCGAACAGGGGCAGGCTGGCCTTGCCGACTGGCCGGACGCCCTGCGCTGCCGGGAGCCGGAAGCCATTGCCGCCGCAAAGGCACGGCTGGCTGACCAGATCAGCTACCACAAGGCAGTACAGTTCTTCTTCTATACTCAGTGGAACGCACTGAAAGCCTATGCCAACCGCAAGGGTGTCCTGTTGGTGGGTGATATCCCCATCTACGTCAGCCCGGATTCCAGTGACCTGTGGACCCACCCGGAGCTGTTCCAGACTGACGGACAGATGCATCTGACCCATGTAGCCGGCTGTCCGCCGGATGCCTTTGCGGCAGACGGCCAGCTGTGGGGCAATCCGCTGTACGACTGGCCTGCCCACAAGGCCACTGACTTTGACTGGTGGAAGCAGCGCATGAAGTACGCCACCTCCATCTACGATGTGGTACGCATCGACCACTTCCGCGGCTTTGAGAGCTACTATTCCATCCCCGCCGGAAGCACCACGGCTGCGGGCGGTCACTGGGAAAAAGGCCCTGACCGGGACTTTATCCACGCCATGCAGCAGACGCTGGGCGGCGGTAATATCATCGCCGAAGATCTGGGCTACCTGACCCCGGAGGTAAAGGCCATGCTGACCGAAAGCGGTTACCCGGGCATGAAGATCATGCAGTTCGCTTTCGACAGCCGGGAATCGGGCAATTATCTGCCCCACACCTACCCCCGCAACAGCGTGGTGTACACCGGCACCCACGACAACGTGACCACCGAGGGCTGGCGCAGCAACGCCAGTGCCGAGGATGTTGCCTACGCCTGCCGGTATCTGCGCTGCACACCGGAGACCCTGACCGAAGGCATGATCTGCGCCTGCCTTGCCAGCGTTTCGGATACCGCCATCATCCCGCTGGCAGACTGGCTGCATCTGGGCAGCGAGGCCCGCATCAATACCCCCAGCACACAGGGTGCAAACTGGCGCTGGCGGCTGACGCAGCCCCTGCCCGCAGCATTGGCCGGGCACATCGCTGCGTTGACCACGCTGTATGAGCGTGTACCGGAAAAACGTTAAACGTCCACTCCCCTTTTGCTTTCTATCCTGCAAAGCCACAAGGCATCTGCTTTCCCTGCTGTATCCTGCGCAGCGGGCACGGGCAGATGCCTTTGTTGTTTTTTATTTTTACGGTCCTGCTTTCCTCTACAACATTTTTTCACTGTGATAAAAACGGTTGTTTTTTGTATTTATATCGTATCACAGTCTATTTTGTAAATACTCATCACAATATATTCACAAATGTATCATGATTTTTAAACCCGCGCTCTCTTGTCATTTTTGTGCAGATATGCTACAATTCAGTTACTAGATGAACTGCCCCTTGGGGAGTTCTGTGTGCGAAAGGAGTTTTCCATCATGGATCATACATATCAGCGCCCTCTGCAGCTGCCTGCCGGCTACGCTGTGCTCTCTGCCGAGGAGATGACCTACACCGAGGGCGGTGCCTTTTCCATCAATATCACCCCGCAGCAGGTCATGGCCTTTGGCATGACCGTTACGATAAATCTGCTGGGCGTGATGGGGCGTTATGCATTCCAAGGCGCTGTCTCCGGTATGCAGAATGCCCTGAACGATGGTTTGGACGTTGGTGATGCCGTGGGGCACTACTGGGGTCAGCTGAACACCTGGAGCAAGGTAGCTTCTATCGGTCTGGCCGGTCTGGGCGGCTACTACGCCTATATTCAGGCCCGCAGCATCTATCTCTCCATCAAGAATCTGGTGACCGCCATCAAGGAGTCTGTTGACGAGTATAAGGCCAACAAGAACGCTGCACAGGAGACCGAGCAGCAGAACTGCCTGCCTACGCTGGTAGCCCTGTGCTAAGTTTTTATCGTACCTGAAAGGAGTGTTCCTCTTTATGAAAAAGCTTCAGCTGCCTGCTTCCTATGCAGCGCTTTCTCCAGAAGAGCAGCGCACTGCCTTTGGCGGAAGCGAATTCGGCGATGCTGTCGGCAGCTTTTTTGATAACCTGCACTTCGGTGATTTCTTCTGGGAGGGCGGGCTGCTCTCGTTCTCCTTCACCTTTGTGCCCATGCTGTTTTTCCGCATGATCAAGGTAGGCGTACAGACCGGCATCAAGCTGTACCAGCAGTTCGCCCGTTTGCTTGGTGTGACCAGCGAAGCCGCCACCACTACCGTCCAGTATCTGGACAGTATCCAACAACAGAGAAAGGATCGTCCCGTTACAAACTCTCTCCCCCAGCCCTTTTCTCTGCAGCAGTAAGCCATAAAAAAGCCGTGCATCCCGGAGCTTTCCGGCCATGCACGGCTTAATTTTTATGTTCAGATCACCCGGACTGCCCCCTGTTCCCGCAGGCGCAGCACATAGCAGCTGCCCTGCCCGAACACCTGCTCGATGGCTGTATGGTACCGCTTGAGCAGCCGCCCGGGCACATAAGCCTGAATGGTACCTGCAAAGCCGCCGCCCTGCATCCGCCATGCGCCCTCACTGCCCTGCAAGATGCTCTGGCTCAGAGCCAGCGCCACCGACAGCCCCTGATGCCGCACATCCGCTGTGCAGTACACGTTCTGGCACAGCGCAAAGGAAGCTTGTCCGCTCTGTTTGACCAGCTCTGCAAACACCGGGAATCGCCTTGCATAAAGCGCCTCCCGCTGCGCCAGTGTACGGGCGTTCTCTTCAAAATAATGGATCGCCCGCAGCACCGCACGGTCTCCGCAGCGGCTGCGCAGGGCAGGCAGTGCCGCCCAGAACGCACTCTCTTCCACCTGACCCAGCAGCGGCTTGCCAAAGCAGGCAGCCACCTGCTCCATCTCCTGCCGGATGGCTGCAAACTCGCCGGTCAGCTCGCTGTGGCTGCCCCGGGTATCGGTGACGCAGAGGAACATCCCCTCCGGCAGCAGACCGTCCGCATGGAGCTTTTCGATCTTTGGGGCACGCGGATCGGCAAAATCTGCAAAAATAATACCGCCCACCGCACTGGTCAGCTGATCCAGCAGTCCGCTGGGCTTGCCGAAATAGGTGTTTTCCGCATACTGGCAGATGCCGGCCAGCTCTGCCGGGGTCAGCCCGGTGCTGTATTCCTCGTTCCAGATGGAGGCCATGCCCATCTCAAATGCCGCCGAGCTGGACAGCCCGGAGCCACGCAGCACATCGCTGGCGGTATAGGCGTCAAAGCCGCCGATCTGCCTGCCCACCGCGCGGAAGCCCTCGGCAATGCCGCGGATCAAGCTGGCCGAGTGGGTGCTCTCCCCTGCCTGCGGCTCTGCGGTGACAAGATCAATGACATCCAGCTTGTTGAAGCCCCGGGACTTGACCCGCACATAGCCATCCGTGCTGCGGGCTGCCACCGCCACCAGATCCAGCGTGACCGCAGCCGCAAGACCGCAGCCGCCCTGATGATCCGTGTGGTTGCCGCCCAACTCTGCCCGCCCGGGTGCAGAGTACACCTGCACCTGCCGTCCGGGACCGAAATATAACTCGAACTGCTCCAGCGCTGCCGCATAACGCCCGCGCTGCCGCTGCAGTACCGCCGGGTCTGCCCCGTAAAGTGCAGCAAGTGCGGCGTCCCAGCTGCCCTGCAGGATCTGTTTTCTGAGTTGTGCACTGGTGGCCATGACAGCTCCTCCCCTCAAGAATGAACGATTCTGCTTTTTTGCCTATTGTAATGCATTTCGGGCGATTTTTCAATTTATTTGCCTTAAAAATCCAAATTTCGGCGTCAGGCGCAAAGAATAAGATGTACTTTTGTTGAATTTGCAGGGTGTTCTATGGTATACTGGGTGCAGAATGTGACAGGACGGAGGTAAAGCTGCCATGCCAGACGTTTATAAGCAATCCTTTAAGCAGAATTACACCAACAACATTGAATTGTCCATCTTCAACTGCGGCCTGGAGCGGTGCGCTCCGGGGCAGACATGGGGTCCCGGCATCCGTGACCACTACCTGATCCATCTGGTGGTATCCGGCAAGGGCATCTTTGAGGTGGGCGGCCGCACTTGGGAGGTGAGCGAGGGCGATCTGTTCTTCGCCCGTCCCAGCCAGCTGATCCGCTATACCGCCGACGAGCAGCAGCCGTGGGAGTACAGCTGGGTAGGCTTCAACGGTGCCTGTGCCCACAAGCTTGCCGCGCAGCTGCCCTTTACGGACGATGCCCCTGTGCACCACACCAGCGACCCGGACGGGATGCGGGCAGCCCTGAACAACATCTACTCCTCCCGCGGGCTGCAGCCGCAGGACGAAGCCGCCATGGTGGGGTATCTGTACCTGTTCATCGCCGCTCTGATGCGGGAGACCAGCGCAGGCAAGCCCCACACGGCCTCCTCCTCCAGCCAGTATGTGCTGAACGCCATCAAGTACATTCAGTTCAACTACTCCCACGACATCTCCATTGACGATGTAGCCAAGAGCGTGGGGGTTTCCCGCAGCCACCTGTACCGGGTGTTCATGCTGAATGTGGGCAAAAGCCCCATTGACTACCTGACCGAGTACCGCATCAACGAAGCCTGCAAGCTGCTGCGCGCCGGCAGTCTTTCCATTGCAGAGGTAGCGGTGTCGGTAGGCTTCTTCGACCAGTTCTACTTCTCGCGGGTGTTCAAGCGCGCCAAAGGCGTGCCGCCCAGCAAGTATTTTGCCGCCCAGCAGGACGCCGACCCGGCAGACCCTGCCCAACTGTAACCTGAGCCCATCACACAAGGAGAAACCATGCCTTTACAGAAAAACCAGATCCTGACCCTGCGCATCGAGCGCCTTTCCAGCGACGGCAGCGGCGTTGCCCACAGTGCCGATGGCGAGGCCGTATTCGTGCCCGGCACTGCCCCGGGGGACGAAGCCCGGGTGCGCATCGTGAAGGACTGCGGCCGGTATGCCTTTGGCATTCTGGACGAGCTGCTCACTCCCTCGCCGGATCGTATTCCGGTGGACTGCCCGGTGGCAGGTCCCTGCGGCGGGTGCAGCCTGCGGCATCTGGCCTACACTGCCGAGCTGCGCGCCAAGCAGGAAAGCGTAGCCGATGCCTTCCGCCGCATCGGCGGGCTTGAGGTGCCGGTGCTGGATATCCTGCCCTCCCCGGAGGTAGACCGCTACCGCAACAAGGTGCAGTTCCCTGTGGGCGTGGACAAGAACGGCGTACCCTGCATCGGCTTCTACGCCGGGCGCACCCACCGCATCGTCCCCTGCCCGGACTGCAAGCTGCAGCCCGGCGTGCTGAACGAGATCGGCAATGCGCTGTGCGCCTTTTTTGCACAGCAGGGCATCCGCCCTTACGACGAGCAGAGCGGCAAGGGGCTGGTGCGGCACATCTTCCTGCGGCGCGGTGCGCACAGCGGGCAGATCATGGTGTGTCTGGTATGCACCCGGGCAAAGCTGCCCCATGCAGAGCAGCTTTGCACCGCACTGCGGGAGCAGTTCCCTGCCATCAGCACCATCCTGCTCAACGTCAACGCCAAAAACACCAATGTCATTCTGGGCAGTGAGAACCATATCCTGTACGGCCCGGGCTACATCGAGGACACTCTTTGCGGCGTACCGGTGCGGTTGGGGCCGCTGTCCTTCTATCAAGTCAACACGCTGGCTGCCGAGCGGCTGTACGGCGTTGCCGCGCAGTACGCGCAGCTGACCCCGGACGACGCGCTGCTGGATCTCTATTGCGGCATGGGCACCATCGGCCTTTCCATGGCAGATCAATGCCGGGAGCTGATCGGCGTGGAGATCGTGCCGGAGGCTATCGAGAGCGCCAAGGCCAACGCCGCCCGCATGGGCGAGGCCGTAGCTGCCAAGAGCCGCTTTTTCTGCGCCGATGCCGGACAGGCTGCCACCCAGCTGGCCGCCGAGGGCTTGCACCCAGACATCGTGATGCTGGACCCGCCCCGCAAGGGCTGCGATGAAGCCACTCTCTCCGCTGTGGTGCGCATGGCCCCCCGCCGGGTGGTGTATGTCAGCTGCAACCCCGCCACCGCCGCCCGAGACGCCGCATGGCTGGAGCAGAAGGGATACCATGCAGAGAAGGTACAGCCGGTGGATCTGTTTCCAAGGACGAAGCATGTGGAATGTGTCATTGCACTTTCCAAGGGTGAGATCGACTCCAAAAAAGTCCGTGTAGAGTTCTCCTTGGAGGGTCTGGATACATCTGGATTGCAGAAAGGTGCGACCTATCCTGAAATCAAAGCCCGCGTGTTGGAACAGACTGGGCTGAAGGTTTCTTCCCTGTATATCTCGCAGGTCAAGCAGAAATGCGGTCTGGAGGTACGGGAGAACCACCACAAGGCGAAGTCCGAAAATATAAAGCAGCCTCAGTGTCCGAAGGAGAAAGAAGATGCAATTGTGGAAGCATTGAAGCATTTTCAGATGATTTGATTTACAGTTTGCCCGTCTGGTTTTCAGGCGGGCATTTTCTTTTGCCGGAATATGGTGTTTATACTTTTATCGTGGTACAATAGATGCAAGAATCATTTTTAAGAAAAGCCCCCCTTCCATCCAATTTATAGGACACCTATTGTTGTAAAATCAGGATGTCCACCTATCACAAAAAACAAGGAGCAACGTATGCCAAACGATAAGATCGCCGCCGTAGGTGCCAATATTGCTGAAAAAGCCGCCATGATCTGGAACGTAGCCGATATGCTGCGTGGGCCGTTCAAGCCCCACGAGTACGGTCTGGTCATTCTGCCCATGACCGTGGTGAAGCGGTTCCACGACTGCCTGCTGCCCACCCATCAGGCAGTGCTGGACACCTACGAAAAGGTGAAAAGGCTGCAGGTCATCGACGGCTTTTTGCAGAAGGCCTCCGGCTACCAGTTCTATAACACCAGCCGCTTCACCTTCGAGACTCTGCTGGCAGACCCGGACAACATTGAGTCCAACTTCCGGGATTACCTGTCCGGCTTCTCTGCCAACGCACAGGACGTGCTGGCAAAGTTCGACTTTGACAACATCATCAAGCGGATGGTGGAGAGCAACACCCTCTACCTCGTTATCAAGGAGTTCGGCTCTGAGAAGGGCTATCTTGGCCCGGACAAAATCAGCGCCGTGGACTGCGGCTATATCTTCGAGGATTTGGTGCGGCGGTTCTCTGAGAGCTTTGGCGAGGAGGCAGGAGCCCACTTTACTAGCCGGGATATCATCTATCTGATGACCGACCTGCTGCTGTCCGAAGCCGACCTTGACACCAGAAGCATGACCGTTTACGATATGGCCATGGGAACCAGCCAGATGCTGAGCTGCATGGAGGAGCGCATCCACGAGCTGAACAGCGACATTGAGGTGACCTGCTTCGGGCAGGAGTTCAACCCCTCCACCTTTGCCATCGCCAAGGCAGACATGATGATCCGAGGCGGCGACCCCAACAATATGCGGTTCGGTGATACTCTGTCGGAGGATCAGTTCCCCGGGTTCACCTTCCAGTACATCATCTCCAACCCGCCCTTCGGCATCGACTGGAAGCGGGAGCAGAAAGCGGTGGAAGCCGAAGCCGCCCGGGGCGAGATGGGGCGTTTTGCGCCCGGTCTGCCCAAGATCAGCGATGGTCAGCAGCTTTTTGTGCTGAACGGTCTTGCCAAGCTGGCAAACAAGGGCAAGATGGCCATTATCCAGAACGGCTCTCCCCTGTTCAGCGGCGATGCCGGCAGCGGTCCCAGCAACATCCGGCAGTATATTCTGGAAAACGACTGGCTGGACTGCATCATCCAGCTTTCCACCGATATGTTCATGAACACCGGCATCTCCACCTACATCTGGGTGCTCAGCAAGGATAAGCCCGCCCACCGTGCGGGCAAGGTGCAGCTTATTGACGCCAGCCACTGCTTTGAGCCACGCCGCAAGAGCATCGGCACCAAGCGCAACGACATTACCGATGCCTGCCGGGAGCTGATCGTCACCGCCTACGGCGAGTTTGCCAACGGCAAGGTGTACGGCGACAAAAACGGCATCTACTGCGAGAGCAAGGTGTTCGAGAGCGTGGAGTTCGGCTACAACAAGATTGTGGTGGAACGCCCCCAGCGGGACGAGGCGGGCAACATCATCCTGAAGCGCGGCAAGCCTGTGCCGGACACCAGCCTGCGGGACACCGAAAACGTGCCGCTGGTGCAGGATATTGACGCCTACTTTGCCCGGGAAGTTCTGCCCTACGCCCCCGACGCATGGATCGACCACAGCAAGACCAAGGTGGGCTACGAGATCCCCATGACCCGCTATTTCTATGAGTATCAGGCACCGGAAGCCGTGGAGGATATTGTAGCACGCATCACCGCACTGGAACAGGATATCTCCGCCGGGCTGGCAGAGTTGTTCCATAAGGAGGGCTGACCATGGCACGGAAAATGAAAGACAGCGGTATTGAATGGATCGGGGAAATTCCAACTGATTTTTCTCTGTACAAACTAAAATATCTTCTTTCTTCTCCTCTTTGTTATGGTGCAAATGAAAGCGGCACTTTGTATTCAGATATTCTTCCTCGATATATTCGAATCACTGATATTTCCCCAAATGGCACATTAAAAAATTCGGGAATGCTTTCCCTAGATGAATCTTCAGCTCAAAACTATATGCTTCATGAGGGCGATATTCTTTTTGCTCGGAGTGGTGCAACTGTTGGAAAAAGTTTTATCTACCATAACTACTATGGACGTGCCGCCTATGCTGGCTATCTAATTAAAGCATCCTTCAATAGACTAGTTCTTCCAGAATTTGTATATTACTATACTTGTTCCTCTGCCTATGAAATATGGAAAAATTCTATTTTCATTCAATCTACCATTCAAAATATTGGAGCAGATCGTTATTCCAATCTGCCCATTTCGGTTCCAAACAGTATTGATAAACAACTAAGAATCGTTCGCTATCTCAATAATTTTTGTTCCAAGTTTGATGCTATAATTTACAATCTTCAAACCAATATTGAAGATTACAAAAAGCTCAAGCAGGCAGTTATTACGCAGGCTGTTACCAAAGGCGTGCGTGGTGAGCGGGAGATGAAGGATAGCGGGGTTGCGTGGATTGGGGAGATTCCAGCAGAGTGGAGCAAATGTCATCTAAAAAATATTTCTTCTGAGATTGGTGACGGTCTTCATGGAACTCCAAATTTTGACGATAATGGCGATGTTTTCTTCATAAATGGGAATAATCTCGGTGGAGAATATGTCGAACCAAGAGCGGATACCAAAAGAATAAATTCAGAAGAATTTCTCAAATATACTCGTCCATTTTTTTCAAATCAAACTATCATGATTTCTCTCAACGGATCTTATGGCAAAGTTTCCCTTTACAAAAATTTTCCGATGCTTTTAGGAAAAAGCGCCGGATATATAACATTATTACCTTCTATTGATTGCCGGTATATCAAATACTATTTATCAAGCACCCCTTCCCAAATAATGATGACACTAAGCTTAAACGGAACGACCATTCCTAATCTTTCTTTAAATACACTTCGCAATTTTTCTATTTTCTTACCAGTTTTATGTGAGCAAAAAGAAATTGCCGACTACCTTGATGCTAAGTGCGCCGAGATTGATGGCCTAATTGCAAAGAAGGAGCAACTGGTAAAAGAGCTGGAAAGCTATAAGAAAAGTTTGATTTATGAGGTTGTAACGGGAAAGAGGGAGGTGTAATATTGAGATATTACGGAATAAAACACAGAAGATTCAAAGAAAACTCATATTATTCTTTTCAAAAGACCCTCCGCTTTCTTCAGCTTTATCTTCCTGCTTCTAAGGAAAAAAGGCAATGGAAAAAAGATTATTATGAATCCAATTTTACAGATGAAGGATTCTCAAGTTTTAGAAGAAATTATAACTTGTCAATTTCTGATGGGAAGTATCTTCGCCCTTTTTGCTTAATCACCTCTGATCTTTTTTCTAAAGAGAATCTTCCAAAATTAAAAAAGGGCATCAAAAAACTAATACTGAATTGCACTTCAAAAGATTATCTTTCTTCCGGAGATTCTATTGAAGAAATTTTTCACAAAATTGATAATATGGACTCTATGCTTTACAGCCACTTTTCTGGTCTCCATATTTATCGTCTTGTTTTTGATAGTTGCAAGGAACTAAAAGATAAAATCGACTATTTCGATTTATATCTTCACGACTTTAATTCTTCATATCTTGCCATTGAATTTCATCTCGCTCTTTCTGATTCTTATAAAAAATATCTTGAAAGTTTTATTGCATCAGATTATCATTGCAATCATGGAATCATGCGAAAATATTTTAGTGGCAGTCGCAAGAAAAACGGTGGTCGTGAAAGAGAAAGCGTCACTTTTTATAACGAGGGCTTATTAAAAAGTGATGTTCTTTATGAATCACTTTGTTGCCTAAAATGGGATTTCTATAATGAGCTATTCAAATATTTCCCGACACTTATTCATTCTCTCAATAAAATGCCTCCCGCTATTTTTCTATTTGAAACCAACATCTCCTACTCAGACAACTATAATTACGCTTTCTGGGAATCCACAGGATTAGAGCGACGAAACGGGCAATCTATAGATGAAAACCTACGTTTTTATTTCAGCATCGAATTGAGTGGTAGGTATTCTTCACCATATATAGATACCGCTTTTCTCGTTAATGTCGAGAACTATCATTTATATCCCGGTTTTTACTCCGTTCAAAACCAGTTGGATTGGGAACTTTCTCAAGAAGCCACACCCTATATTTTTCGCTTTTTATTATTACGAGCTTTAATACGTGCTACCGAAAGAAACGTTCTTTTTTATGCCAAAAAGCTCAATCATATCAAATTGAAAAAAGGAAAATTAGGCAAGCTCCTAAAACTTCGATATAACTTCGAGTGTTCTATTGACTACTACGAACGATATATCAGTAATTCTCACCCTTTTAATGCTGCAAAAGTGAGAATTGAAAAACTTTTTGATTGTCGCACTCAATTATATTCGCAAGATTATCGCAATTTAACTATTGGCTCCCTCAATGCACAAAAGAACTTAAAATCGTATACCGACAGCCTTCGTCAAGAATTTGATAGCAAAACCGCCATCATTGAGCATTTAACTGATTATAAAAATGAATCCAGAAATCTGCGATTTACCATTATCGGAATCGTTCTTTCTCTCATTGCAACTATCATTGCCGCAATTACACTATATTTTACTCCCATTCCATCAGACTCTATAAGTTTTTCTAGTTTTATTTCTTTTCTTTTTTCAAAACTATTTTATTGAAATTCAAAAGGAGGTCTAACCATGCCCCTCAACACCACCGAAAAGCAGTTTGAATCGGACATTGCGGCAGCGCTGCTCTCTCCTGCCGGGGGCTACACCCGCAACGGGGATTGCTACGACCCCAAGCTGGGGCTGTTTGTGGATACCCTGATCCGCTTTGTGCAAAAGACCCAGCCCAACGAGTGGGCATTTTTTGAAAAGCAGAACCCGGTAAACCCGGTGCGGAAGTTCTGCACTGCCTTTAACAATGCCTGCGATGCGGACGGAATGCTTTCGGTGCTGCGGTATGGGTTCAAGCACCGGGGACGGCGGTTCCGGGTGTGCTATTTTCAGCCGGAGTCCGCGCTGAACCAGAAGGACGCCCAGCGCTACGCCCAGAACGAGATCACCTGCAACCGGCAGTGGTTCTACTCCGACACCACCCACAACTCGGTGGATATGGTGCTTGCGGTAAACGGCATCCCGGTGTTCGCCTTTGAGCTGAAGAACCAGTTCACCGGGCAGACCGTGGAGAACGCCAAGCAGCAGTGGATGCACGACCGGGACCCGCGGGAGGTATGTTTCCAGTTCAACAAGCGCATTCTGGGCTACTTTTGCGTAGACCTGACCGAGGTGTGGATGGCCACCCGGCTGGCGGGTAAGGACACCCGCTTTCTGCCCTTCAATCAGGGCTCCAACGGTGCCGGGCGGGACGGCGGCGCAGGCAACCCGCCCAACCCCAACGGCTACCTTACCGCCTACCTCTGGGAAGAAGTGTTCCAGAAGGACAGCATGATGGACATCCTGCAAAAGTTCATGAGCCTGCAGGACGGCAAGACCCTCATCTTTCCCCGGTACCACCAGCTGGACGTGGTGCGCAAGCTGGTGGCAGATGTGCGGCAGAAGGGTGCCGGGCAGCACTATCTCATCCAGCACAGCGCCGGGTCGGGCAAGTCCAACTCCATTGCTTGGACGGCGTACCGGCTGGCTTCCCTGTTCAACACCGAGAACAAGCCGGTGTTTGCCAGCGTCATCGTGGTGACTGACCGCACCGTGCTGGACGCACAGCTGCAGGAGACCATCTCCGGCTTCGACCATACGCTGGGTGCGGTGGAGGCCATCGGCGAGGACAAAAACTCCGGCGACCTGCGGGATGCCATCAACAACGGCGCACGCATCATCATCACCACGCTGCAAAAGTTCCCGGTCATCTACACTGAGGTGAACAGGACTGCCGGGAAGAACTATGCCGTCATCATCGACGAGGCGCACTCCTCCCAGACCGGCACCTCTGCTTTGAAGCTGAAAGCAGCCCTTGCCGACACCGAGGATGCGCTGCGGGAATATGCCGAGCTGGAAGGCAAGGCGGAGGACGAGATCGACCCGGAGGATGCACTGGTGAAGGAGCTGACCTCCCACGGGCGGCACAAGAACCTGTCCTTCTTTGCCTTTACCGCCACCCCAAAAGCCGCCACGCTGGAACTGTTCGGCACCGAATACCCGGACGGCAGCCACCACCCTTTCCACATTTACAGTATGCGGCAGGCTATTGAGGAAGGGTTCATTCTGGATGTGCTGCAAAACTACATGACCTATTCCACCTGCTTCAAAATCGCCAAGACCATCCCGGACAACCCCGACCTGCCTGCCAGCCGGGCGGCAAAGCTTATCCGCAAGTACGAAGAGCTGCACCCCTACAACATCAGCCAGAAGGCAAAGATCATTGTAGAAACCTTCCGGGAAACCACCAGCCACAAAATCGGCGGGCGGGGCAAGATGATGGTAGTCACCTCCTCCCGATTGGCAGCGGTGCGGTACTTCCACGAGGTCAAGCGCTACATTGCCGAGCAGGGCTATGACGATGTGCAGATCTTAGCGGCATTTTCCGGTGCCGTACCGGACGGCGGCGTGGAGTACACGGAGCAGTCCCTGAATGTCCGCGCCGACGGCAGCCACATTGCAGAGAGCCAGACCAAAAAGGAATTCCACAACAACTTCAATGTGCTGATCGTAGCAGAAAAATACCAGACCGGCTTTGACGAGCCGCTGCTCCACACCATGATCGTGGACAAAAAGCTGAAGGGCGTCAAGGCGGTGCAGACCCTCTCCCGCCTGAACCGTACCTGTCCCGGCAAAACCGACACCTTTGTGCTGGATTTTGTGAACAAGGCAGAGGACATCCGGGAGGCCTTCCAGCCGTTTTATCAGGAAACCTTTCTGGAGCAGGAGGTCAACACTGACCTCATTTACAAGACCCAGAAGGATCTGCGGAGCTTTGCCGTCTATTCTGATGCAGACGTGGAAGCCTTTGCCAAGGAGTATTTCCGCAGCACCAAGCAGGATAAAAACGCCGTGGGCCGCATGAGCAGCGTCTTGAAGCCGGTGGCAGACCGCTACAACCAGAAAGCGCAGGCCGAGCGGTACCAGTTCCGCCGCCTGCTGCGCAGCCTTGTCAAGTGGTACGGCTACGTTTCACAGGTGGCACGGATGTTCGATGAAGAGCTGCACAAGGAGAACGTATTCTGCGCTTACCTGCTCAAGCTGTTGCCGCCGGACGAGGTCTCTCCGCTGGATCTGGAGGGCAAATTGCAACTAGAGTATTACAAGCTGCAAAAGACCTTTGCCGGTGCCATCGAGCTGGAACACGCCAAGGGCGTCTACGAGCCAGTCACCCAGAAGGGTGCTCTCGGCCACGACCCCAAGGAGCCGCTGGACGAAATCATTTTGAAGATCAACGAGAAGTTCAAGGGCGAGTTCACCAATGCCGACCGGGTGCTGCTTACCGCCCTGCATGACCGTCTGCTGGCCGACCCGAAGCTGGCAAAGCTGGCGCGCAGCTCCGACCCGCAGATCTTTACCGAGAGCATCTTTCCCAAGGCTTTTGATACTGCCGCACAGGACAGCTATCTTGAAGCGCAGGACACCTTCTCTTCCCTGTTTGAGGATACCAGCAAGTACAAGGCTATTATGTCGGCGCTGGCAGAGTGGCTGTATGGAGAATTCCGCAAGAAATAAAACAGTTTTCCCTTTTTATTTGCTTAAAACAGCCTGCATCCACCGGATGCAGTTCAGGGGTTTGGGTGTTCCCCAACAAGCGTTTTGCAACGCAAATGGTGTTTGTATAGACAGACACATTGCTTGCTACAATGGTGTTGGTTCTGAGAAGCTCACAGCCAGTGAGCTATA
>ERZ791815.1277-NODE-1277-length-15895-cov-2.225821_pt1 | contig 15895 bp, 26 predicted proteins | sample MGYA00510302_ERZ791815 | MGnify/ENA primary metagenome ERZ791815 (study PRJEB30046, sample SAMN00791995) | human gut metagenome | study: EMG produced TPA metagenomics assembly of the A metagenome-wide association study of gut microbiota in type 2... | reverse complement strand
AAAAGTTAATGTAATTTAAGACAAACAAAAACGACTGTTTTGAAACAGTCGTTTTTTTATATCTTTATGTAACCTAACTTTACTAACATATTCATACAATCAACTACAGCGGCAAAATATACGGTACGTAATCTTACATTATCAATACCCTGTATATTTTCAAAAAAATACTGTATACGCTCCTCATATCCTTCAGGTATACCTTTTCCGCCGTCATAATAATGGTGAAACATATCCGAAAGAGTTGCACTGAGTTTGTTAAATACCTTGTTATATTTACTGTCGTTGCCCTCAAGATGTAACATTGCCACTTCAATACGCTCGTCAAAAAATTGGTCATTAAATCCAAAAATCTCTTCCATAATACAAACCTCCATAAAAAAAGTGCGTGGCAAAACCACGCACTAAAAACGCAGCTTTGCTTGTATTCTTGCGACAGAAATTACACCAAATCAGTATATATCAAAGAAAGCTTACGTTTTTTACTAACGTAAACTGATTTGGTATTAAATATTCATTTCTATCGCAAAATTATTATATCACACTTTTCTATTTTTGTAAACACAAAAAAGACGGTTCATGCGAACCGTCTTAATATACAATTAATTAGTCTACAAGCTCAAGAATTGCCATAGGTGCACTGTCACCGCGACGAGGACCTGTTTGGTAAATTCTTGTGTAACCGCCGTTTCTGTCAGCGTACTTAGGAGCTATTTCAGAGAAAACCTTTGTTACAACGTCTTCTTTTGTGATAAACTCCAATGCCTGACGACGAGAATGTAGTGTATTTGTCTTACCAAGAGTAATCATTTTCTCTGCCATGCTCTGAGTTTCTTTCGCTCTTGTTAAAGTAGTTTCAATTCTGCCATTTTCCAAGAAGCTTGTTACAAGGTTACGCAACATAGCTTTTCTTTGGTCTGTTGGGCGATTTAACTTTCTTGTTCCCGGCATTACTGTTACCTCCTATTAATCTTCTTCTTTTTTAAGGTAAAGACCTAAACCATTCAATTTGTTTATGACTTCTTCAAGCGACTTTCTACCAAGGTTTCTAACCTTCATCATATCTTCTTCAGATTTGTTTGTAAGGTCTTCAACCGTGTTAATACCAGCACGCTTTAAGCAGTTATATGAACGAACTGATAAATCAAGTTCCTCGATAGTCATTTCAAGAACCTTTTCCTTCTTGTTCTCTTCCTTTTCAACGATGATTTCAGTATTCTTAGCGTCATCTGAAAGGTCTACGAACAATGAAAGTAGGTCGTTCATTATCTTAGCAGCCAAAGACACAGCCTCATCAGGCTTAATTGTTCCGTTTGTCCATAGCTCAACTGCCAACTGTTCTCTATCTGTATATTGACCTACACGAGTGTTTTCTACTGTATAATTAACCTTTGTTACAGGAGTATAGATAGAATCCACAGGGATTACTCCGATTACCGGCTGCATTGCTTGCTTGTTCTTATCAGCACTTACATAGCCTCTGCCCTTTGATAGAGTAATCTCAATATAAAGATTTGCATCATCATTAAGTGTTGCGATATGAAGATCCGGATTAAAAATCTCAACATCTTCGTCACGCTTTATGTCACCTGCTGTAATTTCCTGTGCGCCCTTTGCCTCGATGTAAACAGTCTTTGGAAGATCACCGTGAATCTTCAAAGCAAGCTTTTTAATGTTAAGTATAAGCTCTGTAACATCTTCTGTAACACCGGGTACAGTTGAAAATTCGTGCTGCACACCTTCAATTTTAATTGAAGTAGCAGCCGCACCAGGCAATGATGAAAGTAAAATTCTGCGTAGTGAGTTACCAAGAGTTGTGCCGTAACCGCGCTCAAGAGGAGATACAACGAATTTGCCGTATCTGCCGTCGTCACTCATTTCAACGCATTCTATATTAGGCTTTTCCATTTCTATCATTTCAGAACCCTCCTTCATAATTAGAGATGACTTCGGAGCAGTCTAAGCTCCGAAATCTCTCGAAAAAACATATATATATATCCACGTACCGAGGGTAACATATAATTATTTAGAATAAAGTTCGACGATAAGGTGTTCCTCAACTTCGTAGTCGATGTCATCTCTTGCAGCCAATGTGATAACCTTACCTGTAAGTGTATTCTTATCCATTGAAAGCCACTTTGGAACAACCCTGTTTGCGTTTGTTTCAACGATTTCCTTAATTCTAACAGAGTTCTTACTCTTTTCTCTAACTGCTATTACATCACCCGGCTTAACAAGGTATGACGGAATATCAACCTTTTGACCGTTTACTGTGATATGACCGTGATTAACAATTTGTCTTGCTTCACGTCTTGTATTAGCCAAACCTAATCTGAAAACAACATTATCAAGTCTTGACTCAAGGATTTGAAGCAACATTTCACCTGTGATGCCCTGTTTCTTTGTAGCCATTACATAGTACTTTCTGAATTGCTTCTCAAGTACACCGTATATAAACTTAACCTTTTGCTTTTCATTAAGCTGCAAGCCATATTCAGACTGCTTTTTTCTGCCTTGCTTTGGGTTTCTGTTTGATGACTTATCAATACCCATTGTTGCAGGGTTAATGCCCAAAGTCTTGCATCTCTTTAACACTGGTTGTCTGTTTATTGCCATGTTAATTTTTCCTCCTTTACAATAATATACAAATCAGACTCTTCTTCTCTTTGGTGGTCTACAACCGTTATGAGGAATAGGAGTTACGTCCTTAATCATTGTAACATCAAGACCTGTTGCTTGAAGTGCTCTGATTGCAGCTTCTCTACCTGCACCTGGGCCCTTAACGTAAACTTCTACTGTCTTCATTCCATGTTCCATAGCTGCCTTAGCTGCTGTTTCTGCAGCTGTTTGAGCAGCGAAAGGTGTGCTCTTTCTTGAGCCGCGGAAGCCTAAACCGCCGGCACTTGCCCAAGATATAGCATTACCAGCTGTATCTGTAATTGTAACTATTGTATTGTTGAAAGTTGAACGGATATGAGCCGCGCCTTTTTCAATATTCTTTCTATCACGACGTCTTGTACGTGTAGTCTTCTTTGCTACCTTAGCCATTTAGCTTAGTCCCTCCTTTATTTCTTCTTACCTGCAATCGCTCTTGCAGGACCCTTACGGGTTCTTGCATTGTTCTTTGTGTTTTGTCCTCTTACAGGAAGACCTCTTCTGTGACGGATACCTCTGTAACATCCGATTTCCATAAGTCTCTTGATGTCAAGAGCCAACTGTCTTCTAAGGTCACCTTCAACTGTGTATTCAGCGTCGATAACTTCTCTTAGCTTACTTACATCTGCTTCTGTAAGATCCTTTACTCTTGTGTCTGGGTTTATACCTGTTTGAGATAGAATCTTTTGAGAACTCTTTAGTCCAATGCCGTATATATAGGTAAGACCAATCTCTACTCTCTTTTCTCTAGGTAAGTCAACACCTGCTATTCTTGCCATACTTTTCTACACCTCCATTAAAAGATATCATCAAAAAATTTTTATAGTGTTGTATTAAAACTCATTCAGGCTGTTCGCCTGAACAAGTCATAAACAAATTTTAATGCAGTGCTTTTCACTGCGTTTTGCAAAATAATATATAAATTAGTATCCTGTGATATAACCTCTCGGCTATTTTAATCAGTTCAGATTTGAGTGCAGTCCAAAGCTTCTTTCAAACTGCCGTGTACTTAGTGTACACAAAGTTCGAAAAAGGTTCGGAATGTGCAAAATATGGACTGATTAACCCTGTTTTTGCTTATGCTTTGGGTTCTCACAAATAACCATTACTTTGCCTTTTCTCTTTATGATTTTGCACTTTTCGCAAATTGGTTTTACTGACGGACGTACTTTCATATCTATTACCTCCTTGTCGTCACTTATCTGACCGAAGTAAATTATTTACTTCTCCATGTAATTCTGCCCTTATCAAGAAGGACTCATTTCAAGAGTTACCTTATCTCCCGGTAGAATTTTTATGAAATTCATTCTCAGTTTGCCTGAAATATGTGCTGTAACCTGGTGCCCATTTTCAAGCTCAACTCTAAACTGTGCGTTAGGCAAGTTTTCAACAACCTTACCTTCAACTTCTATAACATCTTGCTTAGACATATGTTATAAACCTCCTTTAGATACGCTTTCAGGTTTAATTAAACTCCGCTAATGCTTTTCGCACCTCTGAATTTGTAACCTTACCCACAGTTGCAAGTTTGTTACTTACAAAATCCGAAACAGAGTTTGTACCCTGAAGGTGCTTGAGCTTTTTCTTTTTCGGGTGATCCACTTTTCGCAATTCACCGTTTGCAAGATAAATCGCCTTCTCTTGAAAGGACGATGAACAAATCACCCTTGTCACGTCCCGCAATGGAACGCACGATTGAACCCTCTATAATTTCCATATAATACTCCTAAAGTGTTAATATTTCACACCCGTCTTTTGTAATCAATACGGTGTTTTCATAGTGGGCTGACAAACTTCCGTCATCAGTTACAACTGTCCAATCATCATCAAGTACCGCAACATGATAATCACCTGCATTAACCATAGGTTCAATAGCAATTGTCATACCTGCGGCAAGCTTTACGCCATGACCGGCTTTGCCAAAATTCGGTACGCTCGGATCTTCATGAAGATTACGACCAATTCCATGACCGACAAGGTCACGCACTACGCTGTAACCATGCGATTCAACATACTGCTGAATTGCTGACGAAACATCGCCTAATTTGGCACCGTGCTTTACATATTTAATTCCCTCAAAGAAACTTTGACGTGTAACGTCTATAAGATTTTGTGCCTCGTCCGAAATCTTTCCGACTCCAAATGTTCTTGCGGCATCACTGTGCCATCCGTCAAGTATAGCGCCCATATCAATGCTGATTATGTCGCCCTCTTTCAAAATGGCTCTCTTACTTGGAATTCCGTGAACAACCTCGTCATTGATTGACGCACAAATTGTTCCCGGGAAACCGTTATAATTAAGGAAATTAGGTTTTGCACCTTGTGATATAATAAAATCATATGCGATTTTATCAAGCTGCGCCGTTGTTACACCCGGTTTGATGTGCTTCTCAAGAAGCTCAAGCGCACCTTTTGTAACCTTTGCTGACGCACGCATTTTTTCGACTTGTTTTGCTGATTTAATAGTTATCATAACTCACACCTCAAGTCCCAAAGCCTTAGCAACATTGCTTGTTGTATCTTCAAGCTTATCCTCGCCCTTTGCAGTAACAAGAAGTCCAAGCTTTTCATAATACGCTTTTATCGGCTCTGTCTGTTCGTGATAAACATTAAGTCTGTTCTTGATTGTTTCAGGAACATCATCGGCGCGCTGAATAAGTTCGCCTTTACATTTATCACATATTCCTTCAGTTTCAGGCTTGTTTGATATGATATTGTACGGTGCTCCGCACTTTGAGCATTCACGTCTTGATGACAAACGCTCGATTATTGCCTCATCGGCAACTTCAAGAGAAAGCACTTTATCAATTTTTACGCCCGATTCTGTCAATGCCTCAGCCTGAGCTGTTGTGCGAGGGAATCCGTCAAGGATAAATCCCTTTGCACAATCAGGCTTTTGCAATCTTTCTTTTACTATAGAAACAATTACGTCATCCGGAACAAGTTTTCCATCATTGATATACTTTTTAGCAATCTTTCCGATTTCTGACTGTTCCTTGATGGCGGTTCTCAGCATAACACCCGTTGAAATTGTGTTTATATCCAATCTCTTAGATAAAATTTCACCTTGAGTGCCTTTTCCTGCCCCCGGAGGGCCCATTAATACCAAATTCATACTAAATACCGCCTTTCCTGAAATTATTCAAGGAAACCTTTATAATGACGCATTGTCATTTGTGATTCAATTTGTCTGACAGTTTCAAGAGCAACACCTTCCATAATTAGAAGTGATGTACCGCCGATTTGAAGTGCCGTTACATTGAATATCGCACCGACAATTACAGGTAGGATTGCGATAATTGCAAGGAAGAATGCACCTACAAGATTTAATCTTGAAGAAATCTTTCCTATATAATCGCTTGTCGGCTTACCAGGTCTGATACCCGGAATGTATCCTCCACTCTTCTTCATATTATTTGCAAGTTCAATCGGATTGAACTGAATTGAAGAATAGAAATATGTGAAGAATAGTATAAGCAACGCATAAAGAATTGCGTATACAAGACTGGTCCACCATGCTGACGCATAGCCGGCTGATAAACAACCAAGGATATAATATCCAAGACCGGCTGTCGGCATATTACCGCCTGAAACCAATCTTACGATTGTTGCAGGGAATGCCATGATTGAAGATGCAAAGATGATCGGCATAACGCCGCCTGCTGCAACTTTAATCGGAATGTTTGTGCTTTGTCCGCCGTACATTTTTCTTCCAACAACACGCTTAGCGTACTGAACCGGAATTCTTCTTTCAGCCTCTGAGAAGAATACAACGAACGTGATAGCAGCTATTGCCACAACAATGATGGCAGCTACGAATATAAGACCCTTTGCATTTAATCCTGCTCCCAAGAATTGATTATAAATTCCGTATGCAGCTGATGGTATTCTTGATACGATACCTGCAAAGATAATTAGTGATACGCCGTTTCCAAGTCCCTTTTCTGTAATAAGTTCACCCAACCAGATAATAAATGCTGTACCTGCTGTGAATGTAAGAACTATTACGAAAAATGTTAAAACGCTTGGATTTTTGATTGCGTCAAGACCGTTTGTAACGCTCATATTGTAAAGTGTTACATAAAGTCCGGCACCTTGTATGAATGCCAACGCAATACCAAGGTATCTTGTAATCTTGTTAATTTTCTTTCTGCCCTCAAGACCTTCTTTAGCCAGACGCTCAAGAGAAGGTATTGCGACAGTAAGAAGTTGAACGATAATAGATGCGTTGATGTATGGTGAAACACCCATTGCCATAACGGTTGCGTTTGAGAACGCACCACCTGTGAATACATCGAACAAGCTGAACAAGTCAGTTCCGCCGTTTCCAAGGAACGCTTGCATAGCGTCAGCTGTCAGATACGGTACAGGAATATGTGCACCGAATCTGAAAACTATAAGCATCATTAATGTAAATAGAATTCTGCGACGTAGGTCCGGAATTTTCCAAGCATTCTTTAGTGTCTGTAACACGATTACATCACCTCAGCCTTTCCGCCTGCCTTTTCTATTTTTTCCTTCGCAGAAGCGCTCATCTTAGCTACCTTTACAGTAAGCTTTTTGTTAAGCTCACCTCTGCCAAGTATTTTAACACCGTCAAGTGTTTTGCTGATTATACCGTTTGCCTTTAGTGTTTCTGCTGTAACTTCTGCTCCGTCCTCAAGCTTATTAAGCTCCTCAACGTTAACAGCAACATACTGCTTTGCAAATATATTCTTAAATCCACGCTTAGGAAGTCTTCTGTATAATGGCATTTGACCACCTTCAAAGCCCGGTCTAACGCCACCGCCACTTCTTGCGTTTTGTCCTTTATGACCTTTTCCCGAAGTTTTACCTGTACCGCTTCCGATACCTCTGCCCACTCTCTTAGGAGCGAACTTTGAACCTTCAGCAGGTTGCAATTCGTTTAAGTTCATTTGCTACACCTCCTTACTAATTAGTTTTCTTCAACTGTTACAAGGTGAGATACCTTGTTAATCATTCCTCTGATTTGAGGTGTGTCATTGTGTTCAACAACACTTCTTATTTTCTTTAGTCCAAGAGCTTCAACAGTAGCAATTTGGTCTTTCTTTCTGCCGATTGTACTCTAAACTAATGTAATTTTTAGCTTAGCCATATTACTGTGTGCCTCCTTATTAACCTCTGATTTGGTCTACAGTCTTGCCTCTTAGCTTAGCAACTTCTTCAGGCTGCTTTAACTCTGACAATCCCTGTATAGTAGCACTAACTACGTTTCTCTTGTTATTTGATCTCAAGCTCTTTGCTCTGATGTCTTTAACACCTGCAAGTTCAAGAACCGCACGAGCAGCACCACCTGCAAGCACACCAGTACCTTGTGCAGCCGGCTTAAGAAGAACCTTACCTGCACCTGAAATACCAACAACTTCATGAGTAATTGTTGAACCTACAAGAGGAACAGAAATCAAATTCTTCTTTGCGCTTTCAATACCTTTTCTGATTGCGTCAGGTATTTCAGCAGACTTACCTTGACCGAAGCCAACGTGACCATTTCTGTCACCAACAACGACCAAAGCGCTGAATCTCATTGTTCTACCGCCTTTAACAGTCTTAGCAACACGGTTGATTGCTACGACATTTTCCTCAAGCTCTAAAGCTTCTACGTCTATTCTTTCAGCCACTTATCTCTTCCTCCTTCTATTAGAATTCCAAGCCGCCTTCTCTTGCGCCTTCTGCAAGAGCAGCAACTCTGCCGTGATATACATATCCGCCTCTGTCGAATACTACTGCTTTAATGCCTGCTGCAAGAGCCTTTTCAGCCACTTTCTGACCGATTGCCTTTGCACCTTCAACGTTTCCGCCGTAGCCTTCAAATTCTTTGTCCATGCTTGATGCTGAAACAAGTGTAACACCCTTTACATCATCAATAACCTGAGCATATATATGTTTTGCACTTCTGAATACGTTTAGACGAGGTCTCTCCGCTGTGCCGGAGATGTTCTTTCTAACTCTTGCGTGGCGTCTAACTCTAGCCGCTTTTGTATCTATCTTCTTAATCATTTAAGAACACTCCTTTCAATTATTTCTTCTTAGCTCCTGTTTTACCTTCTTTACGTCTGATGTGTTCATCAACGTACTTAATACCCTTACCCTTGTATGGTTCAGGCTGTCTGTACTCTCTAATCTTCGCTGCTGTTGCACCAACGTCTTCTTTGTTGGCACCTTTAACGATGATTTTGTTTGGAGCAGGAACTTCGATTGTTACGCCTTCCTTTGCTTCATACAAAACAGGATGTGAGTAACCAAGACTCAAGTTAAGAGTCTTGCCTTGCATTGCAGCTCTGTAACCAACACCGTTGATTTCAAGCTCTTTTGTAAAGCCTTCTGTAACACCGATAACCATATTGTTTACAAGTGTTCTTGTAAGACCGTGCAATGACTTGTGCATCTTATCTTCTGAAGGACGCTCTACTGTGATAACTCCATCGTTAAGCTTAACGATCATATCAGGATGAAGTTGTCTTGAAAGTGTGCCGTTCTTACCTTTTACTGTGATTTCGTTTGTATCACTGATCTTTACCTCAACTCCGGCAGGAACAGTGATAGGTAACTTACCTATTCTTGACATAGGGATTTTTCCTCCTTAACTTAAATTTGCTCTGTTTTACACACAGCCGTGTGTTTCCACAGGTTTTCAGTTATTTTTTTATTAATATTAATTACCAGATGTAAGCAAGTACTTCGCCGCCAACGTGCTGCTTTCTTGCTTCCTTATCTGTCATAATACCCTTTGATGTTGAAACGATTGCGATACCAAGACCCTTAAGAACTCTTGGAAGTTCGTCAACGCTTGCGTAGAATCTAAGACCAGGCTTAGAAACTCTCTTAAGACCGCTTATAACTCTTTCCTTGTTAGGTCCGTATTTCAAAGTAATTCTGATAACGCCTTGTTTACCGTCTTCGATTACTTGAAAATCTTTTATATAACCCTCATCATTAAGGATTTCAACAATCGCCTTCTTCATGTTTGAAGCAGGAACATCGACTGTTTCATGCTTTGATGAGCTTGCATTTCTGATTCTTGTAAGCAAATCTGCGATTGGATCAGTTATTTGCATTTATTTTACCTCCTTACGCTCTCACAAACCGCAAGCGGTTTGCCTTATGCTACGGTATTTGATGTCTCGCATCAAATACCTGCTTCAGCTATAACTTGCTGTGCAAGTCACTTTACCTCTTTCGGATTTTTGTAAGTCCGAATTTTATCATATATCTAAAAATCAATTCGTTTCTTATAAGAAACGCTCGATTTTACCAGCTTGCTTTTCTTACGCCAGGGATTTGACCTTTGTAAGCCAATTCTCTAAAGCATATACGGCAAATACCAAACTTTCTAAGGTAAGCATGCGGTCTGCCGCAAATCTTACATCTTGTATAAGCTTGTGTTGAATACTTAGGTTGTTTCTGTTGTTTTAAAACCATTGCTTTCCTTGCCATGTTAAATCCTCCTTTTTAACTATGAACGGAACGGAGCGCCCATTAACTTTAGAAGTTCACGAGCTTCTTCGTCTGTCTGTGCAGTTGTGACAATGTTGATGTCCATACCTCTGATTTTGTCAATCTTATCATAGTCAATTTCAGGGAATATAAGCTGTTCCTTAATACCAACAGAATAGTTACCTCTACCGTCGAAACCGTTAGGGTTGATACCTCTAAAGTCTCTTACACGTGGAAGAGCAACATTGAAAAATCTGTCTAAGAATTCATACATCTTGTCAGCTCTAAGTGTTACTTTACAGCCGATATTCATTCCTTCTCTTAACTTGAAGTTCGCAACTGACTTCTTAGCCTTTGTTATAATAGGCTTTTGACCTGTTATAGCAGCCAAATCTCCGCAAGCAGCCTCGATTGCCTTAGGGTTGTCTTTAGCTTCACCCATACCGATATTTATAACGATCTTGTCGAGCTTAGGGATTTGCATTGTACTTTTATAGCTGAACTTCTCCATAAGAGCCGGAGCAACTTCTTTATTATATTTATCTTGCATTCTACTCATTGTTAGAATCTTCCTCCTCTCGAAAATTAATCGTTAAGTTCTGCATTACACTTCTTGCAGTATCTCATCTTTGAACCGTCATCAAGAACCTTAACACCTGTTCTTGCAGCTTTACCGCACTTTGAGCAAACTCTCATTACGTTTGATGCGTCGATTGGCATTTCCTTATGGATAATACCGCTTTCCTGACCTTGAACTCTTGCCTTTTGATGTCTCTTAGCAACAGCAACGCCTTCAACGATTACCTTACCGTCAGCCGGAATAGCTGTGATAATCTTGCCCTCTTTACCTTTATCTTTGCCGGCGATAACTTTTACAGTGTCGCCTCTTTTTACATGCATCTTTTTCATTGTATCAATTATCCTCCTTAATTAAAGAACTTCCGGAGCCAATGATAGTATCTTCATGTACTCTTTATCTCTAAGCTCTCTTGCAACAGGGCCAAAAATACGAGTACCTCTTGGGTTTTTGTCATCTTTTACGATAACTGCTGCGTTCTCATCAAATCTGATGTATGAACCGTCAGCACGCTTTGACTCTTTAACCGTTCTGACTACAACAGCTTTTACAACGTCACCTTTTTTTACAACGCCGCCCGGTGTTGCCTTCTTGACACTGCAAATGATTTCGTCGCCAACTGCTGCATATCTTTTCTTACTGCCGCCCATAACTCGGATACACATAACTTCCTTTGCGCCAGTGTTATCAGCCACTTTTAAAAGTGTTTGTTGTTGAATCATTAAAACTTCCTCCTTACGCTTCACAAATCGCAAGCGATTTGCTTACTACAACTTGCAAAGCAAGTTGTTCCACTCTTTCCGGGAACGCTATATTACTTAACTTTTTCTACTATTTCAACGAGTCTCCATCTCTTGTCCTTTGATAGAGGTCTTGTTTCCATAACCTTTACCTTATCGCCGATAGAGCATACGTTTTCTTCATCATGTGCCTTTAGTTTGTAAGTTCTCTTAACGATCTTACCATAAAGCGGATGCTTTTTATTTTCTTCAATAGCAACAACGATTGTCTTATCCATCTTATTGCTGATTACTTTACCGATCTTAACCTTACGGCTGTTTCTTTCTTCCACAGATAAGTGCCTCCTTCCGCACGTTTCTAATAATCTTCTATCTGCTCAATTTGTACCTGTCAAACAAGTACCGGCATTACATCGCACTGCCTTGTAGTTCTCTTTCATGAATGATGGTTAAAATACGAGCGATAGTCTTCTTTACATCACCAATTCTCTTTGGATTTTCTAATTGGTTAATAGCATTCTGAAATCTCAAGTTGAAAAGCTCTTGCTTGCTTTCTGCAAGTTTTTCTTCCAATTCAGCTGTTGATAAATCTCTTAGCTCATTTACTTTCATTCTTATTCACCATCCTCTGCTTGACGTTTTACAAACTTACACTTGATTGGTAGTTTGTGCATAGCAAGACGCATAGCCTCTCTTGCTACTTCTTCACTTACGCCTGCCATTTCAAAAAGCACTCTGCCAGGCTTAACTACTGCTACCCAATACTCTGGAGCACCCTTACCTGAACCCATTCGAGTTTCAGCAGGTTTTCTTGTTACCGGCTTATCAGGGAATATCTTAATCCAAACCTGACCGCCACGCTTTGTATATCTTGTCATAGCTATACGGGCTGCTTCAATCTGTCTTGAAGTAATCCATGCCGGCTCAAGAGCCTGAAGGCCGAACTCGCCGTGTGATACAACGTTACCACGTGTTGCCTTACCCTTCATTCTGCCACGCATAACTCTTCTGTATTTAACTCTCTTTGGTAACAACATGATTATCTGCCTCCCTTCGGTCTTCTATCGCCGCGTCTTCTGTTATCGCGTCTGTTATTGTCAGCCGCTTGTTGAGCAGCTTCCTTTCTTCTGCCGTCAGCAACGTTTAGGATTTCACCTTTGTAAATCCAAACCTTAACGCCAAGAATACCGTATGTTGTATGAGCTTCAGCGAAACCATAGTCAATATCAGCTCTCAATGTCTGTAGAGGAATTGTACCCTCGTGATATTGTTCTGTTCTTGCGATTTCAGCACCGCCTACACGACCTGCAACTGCAGTCTTGATACCCTTAACGCCAAGACGCATTGCTCTGCCCATAACTTGCTTCATTGCACGTCTGAATGAAATTCTTCTTTCAAGCTGTGCAGCAATGTTTTCAGCAACAAGCTGTGCATTTGTATCAGGAGTCTTAACCTCCATGATGTTTACGTTAACAGTCTTTGAAGTAAGCTTTTCGATTTGAGCCTTTAGCTTATCGATTTCAGCACCGCCTCTACCGATGATGATACCAGGCTTAGCAGCATGAATTGTGATAAACACTTTATTCTGCTTTCTTTCAATACCGATCTTAGCAACACCTGCATCATAGCAAGCCTTCTTAACGAACTTTCTTATATTATAATCTTCAACCAACTGGTCTCCGAAATCTTTTTTACCTGCAATCCACTTAGAATCCCAATCTTTTATAACTCCGACTCTAAGTCCGTGTGGATTAACTTTTTGTCCCATGAGTGAACCTCCTTTTCGATTAGTCTTCCATTTCCTTTAATACTAAAGTGATATGGCTGGTTCTCTTTAAAATCTTGAACGCTCTGCCTTGAGCATGAGGCTGAATTCTCTTTAAAGTAGGACCTTGTGTTGCGTAACATTCTGCAACGTATAACTTATTCTTATCCATATCATGATTGTTCTCTGCGTTTGCAATCGCTGACGCAAGAAGCTTTGTCAAATACTCGCTTGCTGCTTTAGGTGTGTTGTTTAGAATACCCATTGCAACGTTAGCAGGCTTGTTTCTTATTAGATCAAGCACTATCTTAACCTTTCTAGGTGAAATACGAGCATATCTTAACACTGCACGTGCTTCCATGTGGATTCCTCCTTTTGCAATATTAGTAACGGGATTTAACATCCCTCTGTAAATCTTATTTCTTTGCTTCTAAGCAATATCATAGATATTACTTAGAAGTTTTAGCTCCGGCATGACCTTTGTATGTTCTTGTAGGAGCGAATTCGCCAAGTCTGTGGCCTACCATGTCCTCACTGATGAATACAGGAACATGCTTTCTGCCATCATGCACTGCGATTGTGTGTCCAACCATTTCTGGGAAAATTGTGGAAGCTCTTGACCATGTCTTTACGACCTTCTTTTCATTAGCTGCGTTCATAGCGTCAATTCTCTTCATAAGACGCTCTTCAACGAAAGGTCCTTTCTTAAGTGATCTGCCCATTAAATCTTCCTCCTTTCAATCTATATCAAAATTAAATATCTATTATTTAGCGTTTCTTCTCTTAACGATGAACTTGTCAGTTCTGTTCTTAGTCTTTCTTGTCTTAAGACCAAGTGCTGGTTTACCCCAAGGAGTAACCGGTGCAGGACGACCGATTGGTGACTTACCTTCACCACCACCGTGAGGGTGATCGTTAGGGTTCATAACAACACCACGAACTGTCGGTCTCCAACCCATGTGACGCTTTCTTCCGGCTTTACCGATAGATACGTTTTCATGCTGTTGGTTACCTACAACACCGATAGTTGCTTTACAATCAAGTCTGATCATTCTAACTTCGCCGCTTGGAAGTCTAACCTGTGCATAGTCGCCTTCCTTAGCCATAAGCTGTGCACTGTTACCTGCACTTCTTACAAGCTGAGCGCCCTTTCCAGGATACAATTCAATGTTATGAATTAGTGTACCAACCGGAATATCTTTTATAAACAATGCGTTACCCGGCTTAATATCTGCACCTTCGCCCGATACTACGACGTCACCGTCTGTAAGACCGATAGGAGCGATGATGTAAGCCTTTTCGCCGTCTTCATATTGAACAAGAGCGATATTGGCACTTCTGTTCGGATCGTATTCAACACCGATAACTGTTGCCGGCATACCGTCTTTATTTCTCTTAAAGTCAATAATTCTGTACTTTCTTCTGTTGCCGCCGCCTCTATGACGAACAGTGATTCTACCGTATGAGTTTCTGCCGGCGTGCTTGTCTTTCTTAGCAAGAAGTGAACGCTCCGGTGACTTCTTTGTGATTTCAGCGAAGTCTGAAACTGTCATAAATCTTCTGGCAGGCGAAGTAGGATTATACTTTTTAATAGCCATTATCCTTTACTCTCCTTATCTATAAATTAATAACGATTAAATATCGAAGAATTCGATAGTTTTGCTGTCAGCTGTAAGAGTAACGATAGCCTTTTTCCATGAAGGACGTCTTCCTTCGTTTCTGCCCATTCTCTTAACCTTACCAAGAACATTCATTGTGTTTACCTTAGCAACCTTAACGCCGAATGCTTCTTCAACAGCTTTCTTTATTTCAACCTTGTTCACAGTCTTTGGAACTTCAAAGGTATATCTCTTAATCTCGTTACCTTCTCTGTCTAAAACAGTTTCCATGCTGCGTTCAGAGATGATTGGTCTTCTTAGAATATCAAATGAATTCATTATGCAAGCACCTCCTCAATCTTTGCAATGGCATCCTTTGAAACGATGAATGCATCGTTGTTAAGAACGTCATATGTGTTAAGTGTACCAACGTGAGTCGGTGTAACACCCTTAATGTTTCTTGCTGATTTATAAACCTTTTCATCAGCATCTGCTGTAACGATAAGAGCCTTTGAATTAACGTCAAGTCCCTTTAGAAGAGCTACGATCTTAGCAGTCTTGATTTCGTCAACAGCAAGTTCATCTATAACAAATATTTTGTAATCAGCATACTTAGCTGAAAGAGCACTCTTAAGAGCGATTTTCTTAATCTTCTTGTTTACGCTGAATCTGTAACTTCTTGGCTTTGGACCAAGTGCTACGCCACCGCCAGTCCACTGCGGAGCACGGATACTACCTTGTCTTGCACGACCTGTACCCTTTTGTCTCCAAGGCTTAATACCGCCGCCACGAACTTCTGTACGTGTCTTTGTAGACTGTGTGCCTTGTCTTTGGTTTGCAAGATAGTTAACAACTACCTGATGCAAAACTGATTTATTCACTTCAGCAGCAAAGATAGCGTCTGATACTTCCATATCGCCTGTCTTTGCGCCTTCCATGTTATATAAAGCCACTTTAGCCATTATATTTCCTCCTTTCCAATAACCTCGATTATGCCTTTACGCTGTTTCTGATTGTAACAAGTCCGCCCTTGTTTCCCGGAATTGCACCTTTTACAAGGATTAAATTCTGTTCAGCGTCGATTTTAACAACCTCAAGATTCTGG
>ERZ791815.1263-NODE-1263-length-16137-cov-5.255627_pt1 | contig 16137 bp, 11 predicted proteins | sample MGYA00510302_ERZ791815 | MGnify/ENA primary metagenome ERZ791815 (study PRJEB30046, sample SAMN00791995) | human gut metagenome | study: EMG produced TPA metagenomics assembly of the A metagenome-wide association study of gut microbiota in type 2... | reverse complement strand
CACACACAAAAGTCCTAAAATTGTCTGCTGGCTTGCGCACACAGTCCGTAGAGTGCTCCAAACTTGGAAAGACATGGATCATCACGGATACCAGCTGCGGCATGGTTAGAAATACCGGATTTTGCGGTCAGAATTTGTCGCCGCATGTTTATCTGGAACTTTTAAATATCTGTTTCTTATAATATTACTTATCAAAGCAAAGAACGATATGCTTTATTGCGGCAATTCTATTTTATGAAGGATTCCTAATCTCCTCAAACTTCTCCCAAAATCCTTCGACAGTCTCCCCGCCGGAGCAGATCTTATCCGCCAGTGTCACGATCCATGCCTCCCTGCAGCACGGCGGAATCGGATTGAGCGGAAACATATGCCGACGGATCGTCTCCTTCTCAATCTCACTCAACGCAAAATCTTCCATCGCATTCTGCAGCGCTTTTCCTGCATGATAAAATCCATGCCACTTATGGGAATCGTCCTTCTCATGCCAGTCGTATAGAAAGTAATCATGGAGCAGTGCTCCCCGGATCAAGGCGTGTTGATCTACACGAATCCTGTACTTTTCCGCAATGTAAAAACTGACATACGCCACCGCCACACTGTGACGGAAAACGCTCGTAGAACCATGCTGCACAAAGCGGTTGGAAGAGAGCAATCTGGAATTTTTGCATACCTCCGTAAGAATCTCCCGAAAGACTTTCTCATTCTCTTTTGACAAATGAATCTGCTTCTTTTTTCTGTTCATCTTTCCTGCACTTCCTCTGTCAGATCTAACCTGATTATATTCCAATCTTCATGCAAGCACAATGAAAGAACACAGTTCCTTTACCAGAAACTGTGTTCTTCCTTATTTGTCCGGTTCGATTGTGATTGTAATTCCATCTCCCGCATCTGCCTCAATCGCCGCCTGTACTGCTCCAAGTACCTCTTCGCTAAGCGCATCCTTATGGGAAGACGTCGCATAAAGTTTTATCTCCGGATTACCGAGACCTCTCACATCATCCCACGTAAATTCAGCCAGATTGATCCCGGTCGGGTTGTTCAAAATCTCCAAATCATCCATATCACAGTAGAGTTCCATTCCATGCAGTGTGCACACTGCTCCAAAATTCTGGGAGTCTCCGTTTTCATCCTCATACTTATACGTTGTTGTCGTGCTGCGTATCAGACGCTCAATCTCATAGATAATCTGCCCCCATACCTGTGATGCCATCCAGTCGTCATCCTCGTATGTTCCGTTTGCGACCAGATACGTGCTGATATACCATGTATGTGAATTGTTATATCCGTAATCAATGCTGTAATAATCATAGGTGTCGTATACGTATCCGTCTAAGGTAGGCTGATTATTGCTGGTATAATAGTGTTCTCCGTTTACCTTATCTTCTTTCACCGTTTTTGTCAGTTCGTATCCATCTGGTAAGAACGCTTCCAGAACATCCCCGTATTTCGCTTCGATATTATAGCTTTTATGATAGCCACATCCGCCAATAAGACCGAATGTGATCAGACATGCCAGCGTCAATACTACGCTGTATTTGCGGTGCAAAAAATGTTTTTTCTCTCTGCTTAACTGCATCATTTTCTCTTCCTGTCCTATACGTTATTGTCTAATATACTTCGGCTTATTTTAACATATCTAATTACAAACGTGCAAGTATAACGCACAAAAAGGACCGCAGTCCATGGAAACATGAACTGCGATCCTTCTATGCATTACACAATCTGCTGATCGGGCTGATTATTTGTACAGCTCTACCAGTCTCTGTAAGTGCTCGTAACGAGCCTTTGCGGCTTCCTCGGAAGCCTTGAACAGTCTTTCTGCTCTCTCCGGGAATGCTCTGGTCAGACGGCTGTAACGTGTCTCGTTGTTCAGGAAATCCTGATAAGAACCGTCGCCCGGCTTGGATGTCAGAGTGAACGGATTCTTGCCCTCTGCCTTGAGCTGCGGATTGAAGGAGAAGAGGTTCCAGTAACCTGCTGCTACTGCTTTCTTCATCTCATCCTGGCAGTGGTTCATACCACCCTTTACACCGTGCAGCTCACATGGGGCGTAACCGATGATCAGAGACGGTCCGTTGTAAGCCTCAGCCTCAGCGATAACCTTGACAGCCTGAGCCATGTTTGCACCGAGAGCGATCTGTGCTACATATACATAACCGTAGCTCATAGCGATCTCTGCAAGGCTCTTCTTGCCAACTTCCTTACCAGAAGCTGCGAACTGGCAAACCTCACCGATGTTGGAAGCCTTGGAAGCCTGACCACCTGTATTGGAGTACATCTCGGTATCGAATACCATAACGTTTACGTTCTCACCGGAAGCAAGTACGTGATCCAGACCGCCGAATCCGATATCGTATGCCCAACCGTCACCACCGAAGATCCATACGGACTTCTTAGCGAGGTAATCTTTCTTCTCAACTGCAGCCTTTGCATCCGGGCATCCGGCTGCTGCTGCCTTCTCTAACTCTGCTACAAGAGCTGCTGCTGCAGGAGTATTTGCCTTTGTATCGTTCTTTGTCTCAACGAACTTGTCAAATGCTGCCTTTAACTCAGCGCTTGCCTTGTCAGATGTTGCGCACTTCTCTGCAGAAGCGATTGCCTGCTCACGAAGTACCTTCTGACCGATTTCCATACCAAGACCATGCTCAGCGTTATCCTCGAATAAGGAGTTTGCCCATGCCGGTCCCTTCTTGGAATCTTTGTTTACCGTATATGGTGATGTAGCTGCCGGACCACCCCAGATAGAGGAACATCCGGTTGCGTTACTGATGTACATATGCTCACCGAACAGCTGTGTGATCAGACGAGCGTAAGATGTCTCAGCACATCCTGCACAGGAACCAGAGAACTCAAGCAGCGGCTGGTTGAACTGGGATCCCTTTACAGTGTTGTCTGCCGGCATGCCAGGCTTCTTGCCTACGTTTGCTACCAGGTAATCGAATACCGGCTGCTCTTCTGCCTGAGACTCCTGCGGAACCATCTCGATTGCGCCTACCGGGCAGACAGTGATACACTCACCGCATCCCATACAGTCTAACGGAGATACGCTCATGGTGTACTTGTACTCGCTTGCCTTCGGCTTTGTATCTGCAAGCTTGATGTTGGAAGGAGCTGCCTTCACCTCATCCTCGCTCAGCATGAACGGACGAATGGTTGCATGAGAACATACAAATGCACACTGGTTACACTGGATACACTTCTCAGCATTCCATGTCGGAACGGTTACGGCTGTACCACGCTTCTCATATGCAGCAGCGCCAAGCTCGAACTGTCCGTCCGGGTTCTCCTTGAATGCGGATACCGGAAGGGAATCGCCATCCATTAAGGAGATCGGCTCCATTAAGTCTCTTACCATCTTAACAGTCTTCGGAAGACCCTTAAGCTCTGCAGGAGCTGCGTCTGCCTCCGGATTCTTCCAGGAAGCCGGAACCTCTACCTTATGTACTGCGTCTACACCGGCATCAATTGCCTTGTAGTTCATCTCTACAACTGCGTCGCCCTTCTTACCGTAGGACTTCTTAGCTGCAGCTTTCATGAACTCTACTGCCTGATCGATCGGCATAACGTTTGCAAGTTTGAAGAATGCAGACTGTAAGATCGTGTTGGTACGCTTGCCCATACCAATCTCGATTGCCTTGTCGATTGCGTTGATTGTATATAACTGAATGTTGTTCTCTGCGATGTACTTCTTCGCATCTGCATTCAGATGATGAGCTAACTCTTCATCAGACCACTGGCAGTTGATCATGAATACTCCGCCCGGCTTAACGTCCTGAACCATCTTGAATCCCTTGGTTACATAAGACGGGTTATGACATGCAACGAAGTCTGCCTGGTTGATGTAGTACGGGCTTCTGATTGGCTTGTCACCGAATCTTAAGTGGGAAATGGTAACACCACCGGTCTTCTTGGAGTCATACTGGAAGTATGCCTGGATGTACTTGTCTGTGTGGTCACCGATGATCTTGGTGGAGTTCTTGTTCGCACCAACAGTACCATCACCGCCGAGACCCCAGAACTTACACTCTACAGTACCTTCTGCAGATGTGATCGGAGCCGGCTTAACCTCTGGTAAGCTTAAGTTCGTAACATCATCTACGATACCGATTGTGAAACGAGCCTTCGGAGCATCTTTCTCCAGCTCTTTGTATACAGCGAATACACTTGAAGGAGGTGTATCCTTGGAACCTAATCCGTAACGTCCGCCTGTCAGGACAACAGTGTCGAGACCAGCCTCACGGAGTGTGGTTGCAACATCAAGGTATAACGGATCACCAAGTGCACCCGGCTCCTTTGTTCTGTCAAGAACAGCAACCTTCTTAGCTGTCTTAGGAAGAGCCTTTAAAAATGCCTCTGATACCCACGGACGATACAGACGAACCTTTACAAGTCCGACCTTCTCACCCTTAGCGGTTAAGTAGTCGATTACCTCTTCAGCTACGTCGTTGATGGAACCCATAGCTACGATAACGCGCTCTGCGTCCGGTGCTCCGTAGTAGTTGAACAGATCATAGTTTGTGCCAAGCTTCTCGTTGACTTTCTTCATGTACTTCTCAACGATTGCCGGGAGTTCATTGTAAGCTGTGTTGCAAGCCTCACGATGCTGGAAGAAAACATCTCCGTTCTCGTGGGAACCACGCATAGCCGGATGCTCCGGATTCAGTGCATGTGCACGGAACTCTGCAACTGCATCCATGTTGCACATCTCTTTGAGATCTGCATAATCCCACTTCTCGATCTTCTGGATCTCATGGGAAGTACGGAATCCGTCGAAGAAGTTGATGAACGGAACCTTACCCTCGATTGTAGCAAGATGAGCTACCGGGCTTAAGTCCATAACTTCCTGCGGGTTGGTCTCGCACAGCATAGCGAAACCGGTCTGACGACAGGCGTAAACATCGCTGTGATCACCAAAAATATTTAAAGACTGGGTAGCTACGGTACGCGCGGATACGTCGAATACACAAGGAAGCTGCTCGCCTGCGATTTTGTACATGTTCGGGATCATAAGTAACAGACCCTGAGATGCTGTAAAGGTTGTGGTCAGCGCACCTGCTGCAAGGGAACCGTGTACGGCACCTGCTGCACCTGCCTCAGACTCCATCTCTACGACTTTGACCTGATTGCCAAAAATATTCTCCTGTCCTGCTGCAGACCACTGATCTACGGTATCTGCCATCGGGCTGGAAGGTGTAATTGGGTAAATAGCTGCAACATCTGTAAACGCATAAGCTACGTGAGCTGCCGCTGTATTACCGTCCATTGACTGTTTTGCTCTGGACATTATTATTCCTCCTTAAATTAAAATAGAGTGTCATATTCCGACTTAAGACTAATTTTAGCATTTAATTTGTCGATTGTAAAGGTTTCAGACTGTACGAAAACGTGTGCAATCTACATTTGTCATGTTCTGTTTGTCCCTGGTCAGATATACTTTTTTTCAAACTCCTCCAGGGGCAGCGGGCGGTCAAAATAATAGCCCTGACCGTAGTTAAAACCGCACTCCATCAAAAACGTCCGCTGCTGCTCCTCCTCGATTCCCTCAAAAATCACCTCCTCCTTTGCCGACTGGATGAACTGCCCCATCTGATAGACAAAAGCACTCTGTCCGTTCTGGTGGATTTTGTCGGTAAAGCTCTTGTCGATCTTCACTACATTCGCCGGGATTTCCAACAGCACGCTCAGCGACGAGTAGCCGGTTCCAAAATCATCGATGGCGATGCGGTAGCCGAGTTTGCCAAGTCTGGTAAGACACGCCTTTAAGCTGTCTAACTTCTCCACAATCACACTCTCCGTCACCTCGATCTCTATGTAGCACGGATCAATCCCGTACCGCTGCAGGGTATTCTGCAGGCGTTCGATAAAATCGTCGCCGCCGTTCTCAAAATTTCTCCTGGAAAAATTGGTGGAGATCGTAAACAGTTCTCTTCCGGAATCCCTCCAGCGGCGCATTGCCCGAAGCAGCTGTTCCAGAATATAAAAATCCAGATCCACGATATAGCCTATATTTTCCAGTGCAGGAATAAACCGTGCGGGAGACAGAATCTCGCCGGATTCCAGACGCCAGCGTGCAAGCGCCTCGGCGCCGTAGACCCGCTCCTCGCGGAGCAGGAACTTCGGCTGTAAATATACCTCGAACTCGCCCCGCTGCAGTGCCGCGTAAAATCTTCCGGTAATCCGGATTCCCTCATCACGTTTTTTCCTCATGTCATCCCGGTAAACGACCGCTCCCACATTCTGCTCCTTGGCAAGCTTTCGTGCCAGATTGGCTCCCTCCAGTATCTTCTCAAACGTCTCTTCCCCGTCATCGATAAAGCAGATTCCAGCCGAAAGCTGCATGGCTCCCGCCGGATAGCGGATCTTTAACTGTTCGCCAAACATCTGATCCTCTCTCTCCACAAGCCCCAGAATGTTCTTTTTGTCCGTTCCTCTGACCAGCTCAATGAAATAATCCGAATACATTCTACAGGCCTCCACGACATGGGACTCGCTGCGGATTAACGCTGCAAGCTCCTGCAGAATACTGTCGCCGGCCTCCTGTCCATAATTTTCATTTACATAGGCAAAGTTGTTCACGTCCAGATTTACCAGCGCGTACACCATGTTCTCATCCTGCGCAAGCCCACCGCTCTTTAATTTTTTCCGGATCAGCCTGCGGAATGTGTCCAGATTATACAGTTCCGTCAGCATATCCTGATTCTGCAGATGCCGTATCTCTGCCTGGTCATCGCTCTGCCTGCTGCGAAGGGAGACAAATACAGCAACCACCCGCGCGAGTTCACTGAGCATCCCTGCTTCCTCTTTGGAAAATCCCTCTGCACTGCTGCTTCCCACACACAGGCAGCCACTTCTGTTACCGGAAAATTCAAACTTTACATTTCCACAGTTTTTGATGGAAGTTCCATGATATTTCTCCGCCCCCAACTGGGGAACCTCCGTTAATATATCTTCCGTTGGCGTCGAGACAAAACGCCCGATTTCCGCCTCCCGGAACACTGTAACCGATTGTGGGAATACCTGTTGTTCCACCCGGCTGCCATCCCGGTTCCAGTAATTCATCAACACCATTTCCTGCTGTTCTTCCCGGTACTCAAACACCATGGCAAAGCCCAGCCCGTATTTTTTCCCAATCTGTTCGATCAGCACGTTCAAAGATCCGTTGATATCTTTCGCATGCGAGAGAAGGCTGAACGCAAAATTCAAGAACTCTTTATCCACCTTCTGCCCGCTTTCCGGAGCATATTCAATCCTGTCGCGCCTGCGCTCCCGCTCTGCTCCCTCTTGCTGCTTTTTGCCCGCAAACGAATAGTGGTCTTTTCCTTCCCGCTTCGTGGCATACATCGCCCGGTCAGCCATCGCAAACAGGGTCTCATAATCTCTTCCATCCTCGCCGTATACTGCCATGCCGATGCTGAGCGTCACCTCAACGATGGCGTCGTCGCCGATCAGCTTTTTTCTGGCTTCCCGGCCCAGCGCCGCGGCGCGCGCTTTTGCCTCCTCCGGCGTCGCATCCCGCATCAGCGCCAGAAATTCATCTCCCCCGACTCTTGCGGTGACATCCGTCTCCTGAAACCGGCTTTGCATCACACCGGCAATATCAGTAATTACCGTATCTCCGACGGTATGCCCGAATGTATCGTTGATCCGCTTAAAATTATCAATATCGATCAGGAACAGCACATGCTGTTTTTCCGGCTCACTTTTTAAAATCCGTTCTACCTCTCCGGATGCCGCCACCTTATTATAAAGCCTTGTCAGCGGGTCGCGCTTCGCCTCCTCCGACAGTTCCTCCTGAATCCTGCGGTCGGAGCTGACATCGTAGCTGCGTCCGATGATGCGGATAATCTGTCCGTTGTCCCCGACAATGCTCCGGTAAATCGTCCGGTACCACACATATACAGGTTCCTCCCCGGGAGCCGCCACATTCATCCGGTAATCAATACTTCCTGTCTGCACATCCCTGCTGGCTGCCTCCAGCACCCTGGCATACGCGGCACGATCCTCCTCGCAGATATCCGCGAGCATCTCCTCATAATCCATATATCTGCGCCCTGCCGTTCCCGGCTGCCCGTTCCCGCGATATTTGCGCGGCACCCTGAAACGCCGCTGTGCAACGTCGTACTCTAGCGGGAATTCATCGGTGACCTCTTCTAACATGCTGTACTGCTCCTCCATCAGGCGCAGTTCTTCCTCCAGATTCTTCCGCTTGTCTATGTTCCAGCTTGCCAGGATATAGTAAGGTACCGCGTCCCGGTAATAATACAGTCTGCACCGCATCAGTTCCCAGCAGACGCCGCCGCTCTTCGTGCGGATGCGCAGTTCAATCTCCTCCGTGGTTCTTAGTTCCCGGCACACTTCGATGGCATCCTCGAACACACCGGTATCGTCCCGGTACAAATACTCCACAAACGGCGTATTTCCGGTCAGTTCCTCCCTGTCATACCCCTCTGCATGCAAAAATTCCCGGTTCACCATCTCAATATACAGCTCATTCCCGCCGCGGACTACCGCTATTCCGACCGGCATCTTGCCGATCAGATCTTTTCTCTGCCCCCGCTCCATGTCTATTGTATTTATTTGCGTATCCCCATACTCCATAAAATCAATCTCCTGAGATGCAATTTCCTCTGTCATACTTAAGATAACTCCGATTGCCTTCCCGTACATTATATCAAATTTTTAACGAAATCCAAACAATTTGTCACAGCGTGAAAGCCCTTTTTAATAAGAAGTTCCGGTTGCATTTCTCCGTATTTTTTAGTATGATACGAATTGGTGCAATAAAAGCAGGTGATTTACAAGAAAAGTTAGGAGAACATAAATATGATCAGTACAAGCAACATCACTTTACGAATCGGAAAAAAAGCTCTCTTTGAAGATGTCAACATCAAATTCACAGAGGGCTGCTGCTACGGTCTGATCGGTGCAAACGGCGCCGGAAAATCTACGTTCCTCAAGATTCTGTCCGGCCAGCTTGAACCGACGAGCGGAGAAGTCATCATCACGCCGGGTCAGCGTCTTTCCTTTTTGCAGCAGGATCATTTTAAATATGACGAGTACACGGTACTCGATACCGTTATCATGGGCAACAAGCGTCTCTACGATATCATGAAAGAAAAAGACGCGATCTACATGAAAGAGGATTTCACGGACGAGGACGGTATCCGCGCCAGTGAACTTGAAGCAGAATTCGCAGATATGGACGGCTGGAATGCCGAGTCCGATGCAGCCACCATGTTAAATGGTCTTGGCATCCCGACGGAGGATCACTACACACTCATGGCGGATATGCCAAGTGCCTTAAAGGTCAAGGTTCTCCTTGCACAGGCGCTCTTCGGCAACCCGGACATTCTTCTTTTGGATGAGCCGACCAACCATCTGGATCTCGATGCGATCAGCTGGTTAGAAGAATTCTTAATCAACTTTGAGAACACGGTCATCGTTGTTTCCCACGACCGCTACTTCTTAAACAAAGTCTGCACAAACATTGCAGATATCGACTACGGAAAGATCCAGCTCTACGCCGGCAACTATGATTTCTGGTATGAGTCCAGCCAGCTTCTCGTAAAGCAGATGAAGGAAGCCAACAAGAAAAAAGAGGAGAAGATCAAGGAGCTGCAGGAATTCATCTCCCGCTTCTCTGCAAATGCTTCCAAATCCAAGCAGGCGACTTCCAGAAAACGTGCTCTGGAAAAGATTCAGCTCGACGAGATCCGACCGTCCAGCCGTAAATACCCGTATATCGACTTCCGTCCGAACCGTGAGATCGGCAATGAAGTCTTGACCGTTGAGGGTCTTACCAAGACCATCGACGGCGTCAAGGTGCTCGACAATGTCTCTTTTATCGTCGGACACGACGACAAGATCGCGTTTGTCGGAAGCAACGAGCTGGCAAAGACAACGCTCTTTAAGATTCTTGCCGGTGAGATGGAGCCGGATTCCGGCACCTACAAGTGGGGCGTGACGACCAGCCAGTCCTACTTCCCGAAGGATAACACCGAGATCTTTGATACCGATCTTCTGATCGTTGACTGGCTGACACAGTTCTCCGAGATCAAGGATGCAACCTATGTCCGCGGTTTCCTCGGACGTATGCTGTTCGCCGGAGATGACGGTACCAAGAAAATGCGTGTCCTCTCCGGTGGAGAAAAAGTACGTGTCCTGCTCTCCCGCATGATGATTATGGGAAGCAACGTGCTGATCTTAGATGAACCGACCGACCATCTGGATATGGAGTCCATCACCGCATTAAACAACGGACTCATCAAGTTCCCGGGCGTTATTCTATTTGCCTCCCGTGACCATCAGGTTGTCCAGACCACAGCGAACCGTATCATCGAGTTCCTGCCAGACGGCACCTTTGTCGACAAGGTATCCACCTACGACGAATACCTCGAGAATGATGAGATGGCAAGAAAACGTCAGGTATACTCCATGTCATCGGATGACGAGGGCGACAACTAAGCTCCGGTCTTTTTTACAAAATCACACGGGAGCGCTGTGCCAGGAAAATCTCCGGCATAGCGCTCCCGTTTTCTGTTCTTCTAAATTCTGTTTTCACTCCCGCCGATTCCGCGATCCTGTTCTCCGGCGCCCCTACGCTTCCTTAGGCTTCCGGTACTCTGCCTCCCGCATACCGAGCGCAAACGCTCCCATAATACCCGGATTTTCTCCGAGTGCCGGCGGCACGAGATAGGTATCAATCTCTTTTAAGATTTTCTCATTAGAAATATACCCGCCCAGCAGTTCCTGCACTTTCGTGCGCACCATTGAAAAGAGCTGGCTCTGGTGCATAATTCCGCCCCACAGCACAATCTTCTGCGGAGAATACGTCAGAACATAATTTGCAACCGCCTCCGCGAGATAGAACGCCTCCATCTCCCAGACATCCTCCCGGTCCGCCAGTTCCTTTGCCGGTCTGCCCCAGCGCGCCTCCACCGCCGGACCGCTTGCAAGCCCTTCCAGACAGTTGGCATGGTACGGGCATTTTCCGGCGTAGGTGTCTTTCGGGTGACGCTGCAGAAGAAGATGTCCTGCCTCCGGGTGCACCAGCCCGTGCATGAGCGCCCCGTTACAGTAGACGCCCACGCCAACGCCGGTGCCGACGGTAATATAGATTGCCGTGTCGCAGTCTTTTGCGGCTCCCCAGGTAACTTCGCCAAGCACCGCCGCATTCACGTCCGTATCAAATCCGACCGGGACGCCGAGCGCCCGTGAAAAAATTCCCACCATATCGACGTTCTGCCATTCCAGCTTCGGCGTGCTGGTGATATATCCATAGGTCGGGGACGCACGGTGCAGATCCACCGGTCCGAAACACCCGATTCCGAGTGACGAGATTCCTTTTCCCTCAAAAAACGCAGTCATGCGCGGCAGGGTAATCTTGGGCTTCTCTGTGGGAATCGTCACACGCTCTGTGATTGTGACCTGATTTTCTCCCGGCTGTCCTTTGTCTGTCTGCACTTCCCCGATCGCGCACACCATCTTGGTGCCGCCCGCTTCTATTCCACCAATCCGCATCCTTCTCTTCCTCCCTTTTCTTATATATATACCACTTCGGAGTTCTCTCCGCCAGTCATATTTCAAGGAACCGGAATATTTAAGAGACAGCAGCCCTCACGGATGGATTAGAAAATTCTCCGCACCGCCAGCACGCTGCGGTAGGTTACCGGAGAAGTCAGCGTAATGCCTGTCTTTTCATTGCTCGCATGAATCAGTGTGTTGTTGCCCGCATAGATGCCGACGTGACCGCTGTAGCAGACAATGTCGCCCGGCTGGATTTCCGACAGGCTGACGGCATATCCCACACTCCGCTGTTCCGACGATGTGCGCGGCAGATTGATTCCAAATGCCGCATACACGCCCTTGACAAATCCGGAGCAGTCGGTTCCGTTTGTCAGGCTGTTGCCGCCGTATACATAAGGTTTTCCCAGAAACTGTCTCGCGTAATCGACCACCGCCTGACCGTTGGAGGAAGCCGTCTGCGCACTTTGCCCCGCACTGCTTCCGGAACCGCTTCCCGCGCTGCTGCCGGAGCCGCTTCCCGTGCTGCTACCGCCTGCTGCCGCACTGCTGCCCGCGCCGGATTTTTTCACCTCCTGTTTTTCTGCCGCTTTGCGGGTTGCTTCCTGTTCTGCTGCCGCACGTGCCGCCTCCGCCTCTCTGGCTTTGCGCGCTTCCTCCGCCGCACGGGCTGCCGCCTGCCGTTCTGCTTCCTCTCTGGCAAGCCGCGCCTCTTCCTCCGCTTTTGACTCTGCATGAATGTACTCTGTGGACAGTGTCACATAATCCAGTGCCACATAACCGTCACCGTCCGCGGTGGACACCTTCGCCCAGCCTTCCGTCGACTCGTCGGTTACCACAACGTCATCGCCGTCCGGCAGCATGGTAAGCACCTTCGCCTCGGTTGTCGGCTCCGTCCGCACGAACAGGGTCGTCGTTGTGACGGTCGCCAGGCGCGTTCCCACACTTCTGGCAAGCTCCTCATCCCCCACGACCACATATTCCGCCTTGACATATCCGTTCACATTTCCGGACGCAATCCGGTACCACCCGTCCTCCGTCGTCTCCAGCACAGTGGCTGCGGATTTGTCGTAAAGTTTTCCAAGAATTTCACTCTCCGTATCCGGTTCCTGCCGCACGTTGACATAGTGATTCACCTGCGCCACTGCAATATCCGCAAACTCCGATGCGGTCTGCGGAAGTTCATTTTCCGCAATCTCCGCCGTCTCCCACGCTTCCTCTGCCACCATCTCCGGTTCCATCATCCGCGCCACAGCCGCGTTACTTTGCAGTTCCTCCACAGCATCCGCCGTCTGTGCCTGCACTCCTCCCGCTTCCTTAAGCACCTGTGCCAGCGTCTGTGTCACGCCCGCCACCGGCACCTCCCGTTTTTCCTGTCCTGCCTGCACCATTCCATAGCTTCCCAGTGTGACGGCTCCCGCCAGCAGAAGCGCCAGTATTGTCATTCTTTTCTTCATTATGTAGAATCCTCCCGATTTATTCCATATGCTTCCATATTGTTACTTATTTGTTACAAAAATATTTCATTTCCGCAACAACCGTATTGTAACAAAGGAACCACATGGAATCTACAGGGAACTCTTTCCATTTTTCGCTCTCTTTTGTCCGGTCTGCCGCTTTGTCCCGCAACGCAAAAGGAACCCGCAGGTTCTTTCGTCCCTGCGGATTCCCTTCGTATTTTCCTTCCGGTTTAACCCAAACTTCCTTACTAATAGCAGAAGCTGTGTCCGCCGATCTTTTGGTCCAATCTCGGCGTCAACGGTTCCGTAGAAAAATATAACGTATCATTTCTTAATATATGTGTATTTCCATTCAATACCTCATGAATCGAAGTGTATTCCTTCTCCGTGGGGTTCGCCCGCTCTCTGTTCTTCCAAGAACAGAACTGCGTCGGGTTTCCCTGACTGAGCACGTCATACAAGGTATCTGGATATTTTTCGGAAGCCATCCGGTTAAAAACTACCTCGACCACGGCTTCCTGCCCTTCTGTCGGCTCGCCCTGCGATTCCAGCCAGACGATTTTTGCCAACAAATCTATCTCCTCCTGCGTCAATGTGATATTCCAGCGGTTCTCTGCACCGGTCGTCGTCTCTACCGTCGCAGGCTTGCTCTCTGCCGCCTCCGGTGCCTCTGCTTCCCCCGATGCTGCCTGTACTTCTTGTGCCGCATCGGACGGTGCCGCACTTGCTACCATTGTTCTGGGGTTCTTTGTGATTCCTGTCGCTTCATCTGATTCTGTCGTAAATGAATATCCGGATAAAACACTGCACACACCCGCAACCGGAACCTCAGTTCCGTCTGCCGCAGAAATTACATACGCGCTGCTGATCTCTTCTCTGCTCTCCCGTATCGTGTTCTTCTCCTCAATGTTGGCCGCAACCATAAGACAAATGCATAAAGTGCACAGCATTGTCACGTCCAATATTTTTCTGTTCATTTTGCTCCTTTCCTCAAGAATGATACTCTGTGAGCTGCTCTCGCACTCGTTGTTTCATCATACTAGATTCTTCCCAAAAGTCAAATTTCCCATTCACAAAATTCCAGAAAAATTTTCTTTACATTTTCCCAGAAATCCGGAAAAAGCATGTTCTGTCGTATCCAATACTTCCGAGGAATGCTTTGATGCGCTAAAATAGAACTGCCCAAACGCACAAAAAAAACATCCCGAAACGGGATGTTTTCTATATTCCTTCCAATCTTCCTACACGGCTTCTCCTGTCGCAAATCCCGCCATTTTTGTACCTTTTCCGGCACAATCTTCCTCTGCTACCGTGTGAGAAACAGTTCTTCAAACACCGGGATTTTGTGTTCCGGATCCGCCTGAAAGATCGCAACATGCGCGTCATCGGTGCTCCTGTCGGCAAATGCCGGGTATAAAAACCCGCAGACCGGCCGCCCCGGCTCGTACTCTCCCACCAACGGAGCGACTGCACCGATCAGATATTCATATACCTCCTCCGACTCCCCCTGCCGCTCCTTGTCCGATGCCTTTACCGGCACATCATAGCGGTCGTGAAAGACCAGAATCGCATACGGCTCCCTGCTACGGTACCGGGCACCCACGAGCTCATAAAACGTGTACAGCAGCGCATCGTTTTTCAGTCCGCACTCGCGCATTCCGTACAACAGCTGGCGCATTTTCCTCTGTTCTGCGCCATCCCCGAACGCGTAGCTGCGCAGGTTTACATTGGTTGCTGCAAACGGAACCGCCTTGGCAATCGCCAGATTTTTCTCCTTTTCCGCCTCAGACAGATTGAGAAAGTTCACATTAAAACTCTCATCGATCTCTCCGTCCGGCTCCATGTAGCCACCTGCCACACGTGTAAAGGAAGTGCGGCTGGGAGTCATTCTGCGCGTCAGTTCCAGCATATCTTCTCTGTTTATCATTGTTTATCATTGTTTCTCCCGTCCCGTGTTTTTATGACAGCCTTTCGTTACCGGCACATCCATGCTTGTCTTCGCCACACTTATGTTCCCCACAGGAATGTTCATGCTCATGATGAGAACATCTCACATCGGGATTGTAATCTAATTTTCCTGCAAGATAAGCTTCTACCGCTTCATCTGCCGCACCGGACACCCCGCCATACAGCTTTATGCCGGCAGTTGCAAGTGCACTTTGCGCACCGCCGCCGATTCCGCCACAGATCAGCACATCCACACCCGCCTCTGTCAAAAATCCGGCAAGTGCCCCGTGTCCCTGTCCATTTGTGTCGGCAATCTGGCATTTTACCACCTGGTTATTCTCAATATCATATAATTTAAACTGTTCCGTGTGTCCAAAGTGCTGAAATATTTCTCCATTTTCATAGGTAACTGCAATTCTCATCTGATCTGTTTCCTTTCTCTGAATATCATCTTTTCCGACGGATGTTGAGGTGCGCCTGCATATTTTATTGTAACAAAACAGGGCGGTTCCATCACACAATCGATAATTCCCGCCTGAAATCTCCAGTGTCTTTCCGTTTACGATGCTGTCTGCCATTTTATATCTGGCTGACTCGTAAATTTCGGTCACCGTTGTGCGGGCAATGCCCATCTGCTTCGCACATTGTTCGTGCGTACGCTTCTCAAGGTCTACAAGACGAATCGTTTCGTACTCATCCATCGTCATAATGACTTTTTCTCCTGCCGGAACACCCTCCGGGCAAAAATTATCATATGCCGCTTCCATACAGATTCTTCTTGCTTTTGTCGGTCGTGCCATCTTTTCTCCTCATGCCTATTTCCGTCATATGTCAAAAACTATTATACCGCAATTTTCCTTTTTTCACAACTCCCTATGAAAATTGATATACTGACCGTCTGCCGCCATCACAATGCGATCCCGTTTACAATCTGTAAGAATATGTAAAACGCCCGTATTGTGATCCCGCCTTTGCATATAACATGAAATGCAACATGGCATAAAAAAAACACCGAATTTACGGTGTTTTTAGAGCAGGGGATGAGAGAATCGAACTCCCACCAAAGGTTTTGGAGACCCCTATCATACCATTTGACCAATCCCCTATACTTATAAAAATGACGTAGCTAGTACGTCATTTACTATATAACAGAATTGTTATAATTGCAATACTTTTTTAAATTGTACCTTCAAAACTTCACACAGAA
>ERZ791815.1244-NODE-1244-length-16341-cov-5.378669_pt1 | contig 16341 bp, 19 predicted proteins | sample MGYA00510302_ERZ791815 | MGnify/ENA primary metagenome ERZ791815 (study PRJEB30046, sample SAMN00791995) | human gut metagenome | study: EMG produced TPA metagenomics assembly of the A metagenome-wide association study of gut microbiota in type 2... | reverse complement strand
TAATATATCATTCTATTAATTACATCTAATATATAAACACATTTATGCCTTCGACTGCTTCTTTCTTCCAGTCAGGAAGGCTACAAGATATATGACTATAACAAGCACTATTGCAAAGCACATCCATCCAATTAATACAGGAAGTGGCTGTTTTGCAAATATATCATAATATCCTTTTAGGTAGACAACAGTTATTACAAGTGGAAGTATGTATGTCATATACTTTCTTACCCATAAAGGCAGCTTTATACCTTCACCAGTATCGACTTCTTTGATAAAGTTGTCAAATCCCCAACCATTCTTTTTCGTACAGAACAGCACCATAACAAGACTTCCAAGAGGAAGCAGGTTATAAGATACGAGGAAGTCCTCAAGATCCATAACTGTAGAACCAGCGCCTATTGGCTGAAAACCCGATAATACGTTGAAACCAAGAATTGCTGGTATTGAAAGTATTGTTATTGCAAATATGTTGATAGTTACAGCCTTTGAGCGCTTGCACTCAGTTATATCCATCCACACAGCTATTATTTCTTCAAATACGGCTATTATAGTTGAAAGTGCCGCAAACGACATAAATACGAAGAATAAAAATCCCCATACTCTTCCACCTGCCATATTGTTAAATACATTTGGCAGAGTTATAAATAATAACGAAGGACCGCTGTCAGGATTAACGCCATATGAAAAGCATGCAGGAATAATGATAAATCCTGCCATAAGAGCTACAAATGTATCAAGCAGTACAATGCTTATCGCTTCTCCTGTAAGTGAGCGCTTTTTATCAAGGTAGCTTCCGAATATTTCCATAGCACCCATACCGATACTCAGCGTGAAAAATGCGTGTGTCATAGCGGCAAATACGGCTTCACCGATACCAGACTGCTTTACAAGCTCAACATTAGGTACAAGATAGAACTTAATACCTACGGATGCATTTGGCAGGGCAAATGAGTGGATAGCAAGTATTACTATCAATCCAAGCAGAAGTGACATAACAACCTTTGTTATACGCTCAACACCATTCTGTAATCCAAGTGCGCACACGCCGAACGCAAGTAATATGGCGATTATGGCAAAAAACATCATAGAACCGGGATTACCGAGCATATTATTGAATGTTTCTTTTATTCCGTCAGCATTAAGTCCGGCAAGCTTTCCGGACAGTTCAAGGTAAGCATAATAAAACATCCATCCGCCGACCATTGTGTAGAACATCATAAGTATGTATGAGCCGATAATTCCCATCCACTTAAGTCTGTGCCAGTTAGTTCCTTTCTTTTCAAGTACTTCAAATGCTTTGCCGATACCTTTACGGCTGGCTCTTCCGACTGAGAATTCACATATCAGGATAGGCAGACCAAGAAGTGCAAGGAATATGACGTACATAACGATAAATGCTGCACCGCCGTACATACCACATATATATGGAAACTTCCATACATTGCCAAGTCCAATAGCACACCCTGCCGACACAAGAATAAATCCCAGTCTCGAACCGAATTGTTCTCTTTCTTTCATAAGTTAATAAGTTCCTTTTCTATTGTTTTATATTGTTGATGTCAGAATTAAAATGTAATTTTCCTGACTGATTTATATGAATTGTTTCATAATTTCGTAATTCATACAATCCTTTCGCACTTTAAATTTCTAAAATGCAATAGCATATAATTGCTTATTTATAGTTATCATATTAAAATAAACGACATTTGGGTACTTTATTGCTGCATCTGAATTATTATAATAAAAATTGTTTATTACATAATTCCGCAATATTTATACATAGCCTATCTAATAACTATATACAAAGCCATATAAAAATTATTATATAATATAATTGCTAATTAGTCACTAACAAAATTCAGAAACTTATATTAATCTTAGGATGAATCCATATTTGTGACAATAAATGTATATATGTAAGTCATCTGATTCTCAGGTTTCTCTACCTTACAGACAACACGTCTTTCGTAAGGCCAAGAGGCTGCCTGATACATGAATTCGCCATAAACTAAAGCATAGTCAACTTTGTTTTCTCTTGTGATATCATCAAGCTCATCAACCAGATATTCATCCCAAATAGGCTGGAGAAAATCAACTACACCAGTGCATGAATACCTGGTTCCGTCTCTTAGCAGGATTTTAATTAAATCACCTGTTATTCCATCATAGCAGACAAGTGGATAATATACATTGCTTTGAAAATGAAAGTTAAAGGCTCTTCCTTCCTGTTTGCCATAAGCTTCAAGAAGTGCATCGCACTTCTTGGATAATAAAAAAGGATATTCTGCCAAGGAAAAAATTATTGATATATTAGAATACGCGAGACGGGTGCCAAGAGGTCCGGTGGACCTCTGTATTGGCACGACCGAAGAGCGCTTTAGCGCTCTGAGAAATCGAACCCATACTGCAAAGCAGTATGAGTTCAAGAAGTGCATTGCACTTCTTAGATAACAAAAAAGGACTTCCCAATCCGGGAAAGTCCTTTTTGTTATCTAACAGAGCGCGAGACGGGGATCGAACCCGCTTTCCGCTCTCTTGCTTTTGGGTGGTATGTAAATGAATGAGATAAGTGGTGTTAATAACAATAAACAGAGCCGTAAATGGCTTGTAACTATTAATAATCCTATAGAAAAAGGATTTACTCACGAAAAAATTATTGAAGTGTTGGAACAATTTAAAGGTTGTGTGTATTATTGTATGTCTGATGAGATAGGTCTTGAGGAAGAGACATTCCATACACATATCTTTTTTGTATGCGCTGGTGGTGTCAGGTTCTCTACTGTTAAAAACAGATTTCCACCTGCACATATTGATTATCCTAACGGTACTAATCAGCAAAATGTTGATTATGTTTTTAAACAAGGGAAATGGCTTGATGATAAAAAATCGGATACTAATCTTCCAGATACACATATTGAATGGGGTGAATTACCTATTGAACGTCAGGGACGTCGTTCTGATTTGGATGATTTATATGATATGATAAATTCTGGAATGTCTACCTCTGAAATACTTGAGATTGACTCTCAGTTTGTTCTCCAGATAGACAAGATAGAACGTGCTCGCTCTCTTTATTTACATAATAAGTTTAAAACTACTCGCCGTGATTTGTCTGTGACTTATATATATGGTCCTACTGGCACTGGAAAAACACGTAGTGTTATGGATTATTATGGTTATGATAATGTTTATCGTGTTACGGATTATCATCATCCTTTCGATACATATGACTGTGAGGATGTTATTGTTTTTGAGGAGTTTCGTAGTTCTATATCCCTTGGTAATATGTTGAATTATCTGGATATTTATCCTGTGAAGCTTCCTGCTCGTTATGCTCCGAAGCAAGCTTGTTATACTGAGGTGTATATTATCTCTAATCAATCTCTGGAAGAACAGTATCCAGAATTACAAAGACAGTATAAAAGGGATTATGATGCCTTTTTGCGTAGAATAAATTATGTAGAGTATGTAGGTGCAGCATATACGCAGACTTATACATTAGACCAGTATTTTAGCGGTTTTGCGCCTTGTATATGTACACCATTCGACATACAAAATGATGTATATATAAGTCGCTTTAATATGCATAAATAAATATATGGCTTCGCCGCAGGCGATAATCGCAGTAGTCGTAGGTGTGGTAAAGTGGTAAACTCTCCTGCTTAAGATATTGTTGGTAACTGCTATAAAATTGTTGGTAACTTGTTGGAAAATCGTAAGATTTTTCACCAAGTTATCAATGGTTTTATGGTAGTTATCAATGATATCTTGGAGAGTTTTCCACTTTTCCACGCCTTTTTCGTAGTGGCTGCTAATGTGTAGAGGTTGTTATGCAATATTAAAGTGACAAAAAAACATCATTGGGGGCTTTCATCAGCGACAGAAGTCGGGGGTAGTATTACCCCCGACTTCTGTCGCGTGTCGCGCTATACCGCTTGAATACTGGGCGCATTGGGTTGCGACAACTTCTGTCGCATTTGTCGCACTGTCGCATATTTTATTGTGAAATTTCAAGATATTTGTTTGGCTTAGTTCTGTAAAACCGCATAAATACTGGCTTTGTGAAGTTGTTTTGCCTGGCTTAACCTGGAGCGTAAGTTATCTCTTTAGGAAATCTTCGTAACTGATAACTTACTGTTATTTATTCTTCCCTCTTCTTGCTCATATTGTTCTACATATTTTTTTAATGCATATTCTATTTCTTTGTTTCTTGTTCTGCTATGTTTCTCGGCTATTATGTTTAATTTTTCTATTAACTCGTCGTCTGTTCTGAAAGAATATAGCTTTTGTTTATGCTCTCCCATATTTTACTCCTTTTCTGGATAACCACTTGACATCCACTATACTTAATGATATATTATAGCCAGTGGATAACCACTGGAATATAAAAGACGTCAATATGCTAATTTGCTTTTTATGTCACCACTCACAAATTAGCATATCAACGTCAATAAGTCAAATTTAAGATAAGGCGGTGAATGATATGGCAAAGGTTGGGAAAAGAATTAAGTTATGTGATTTTGTTTTTTTGTATGAATGATTATGCACAGATAAGCATATCTGCAAGCCTTGTTGGACTTGAAGATTATGCCGGTCCTGTTAGTGAAATATCAGAGGCTTATAAAGGTTTTTATATTTCGTATGTTAGTCCAGAAATGCAGTGTGGTAGTCCTGTGTTACAGATAGCATTGTCTAAGCTTGGAAGAGATTAGCTTGTTGAAGCAGTTGCAAGTGGTGCATTTTATGGGGTTCGATTCCTCAACTGCTTCTTTGGTGCATAAGCACCATTATTATTTTAGGAGGATACATAAAAATGAGTACTTTAATAGGTTATAGGAGATTTACTGGAAAGAATGGGCGTAATTACTGTGTTGCAAATGTTACCTCTGAATTTAGTGCAAGGGATATCCAGAACGGTGCGGCTGGTCTTAAGTCGCAGGAGGTATTTTTACCAGATGACCAGTTAGATTATCTTACTCCTGCTGACTGTGGCAAAAAATGCCAGCTTGATTATGAGATAAATGGCGGTCGTGCGTATCTTATTAACTTCTCGGTTGAGGGTCATAAGTAATGACGTCGGATGTTGTTGCCGAGACTGCCGTGGATGTTTCGCAGTCCGGTGACGTATTAACAGAGTTAACAGACATTAAGCAACTATTAACATTTATTGTAGTTGTCTTGGTGCTTGCAATAGCATTTTTCCTATTCAAAAAGGGTTACAACTTTATTAACCAGTTTTTTTCCTAGTCGAAACACTCCGCTGTGCGGGGTGTCTGTTGGCGGATAAGCTCCCAACACTGACGAGACAGCTCGCAGGATATAGCTTAATAAAGTGAAAGGGGGTTCAATGCCTATGTTAACTGGTGTAGTTACAAGTGATATGGTGTCTGGTGTTCTTAATGAAGTGGTTGGCTTACTTCCCGTAGTTCTTCCAGCTTCAATAAGCTATATCGCACTTCGTAAGGGTCTCTCATTCCTTACATCCACACTTAGACGTGCATAACGTCTGTCCATATGTATATTATTCATTTACGCCGTCTAGCGCTGTATCTCATATGCTGATAGTTCATATAGATATGGCGCTTTTCTGGCAGAAAGGGGAAATTTAATGATTATTAATGGTATTAAACTTAATGATGTAAAAGTAGATAAGTCGGAAAAGACTGAACTGTCTGAACGTGATAACAAGATAATCGGCTGGGTTAGTCTTGCGCTGGCTACGCTGTTGCTTATAGCTTTCTTCCTTGGAGGTTTCTTCTCTCCGGTAAAGGCTAGTGCTGGTGAGTTGGTAGATGATTCTTCTGTTGAGAGTGTTTTTGATAATTATATAATTTTTAGAGAGCTTGATGGACATTATGTTGTTCATGTAGATATTCAACCTGTTTCTTATAAAGATGGTATTTTTTATTATCGTGCACGCTCTTATTATGGTGTTTTGTCGACTTTAGATGAAGTTAAAGAAGTTCTTGCTACAGGTTATAGTTATAAGGATGGTTTCGGTTCTTATACTTCTTATTCTAATGGCCTGGATAGATTGTTATATTCTAGTATTGATTTGAAGAATCCTGATACTGGTGAAGTTTTTTTTACTCAAACCCCTTATGTTACGGGTCAACTGACAGTGGGGGGTCTTCAAGCTCCGGAGATAGCGACAGCACTGACAAGTCAGATAGTTGGCTTGGTTCCGTTGGTTCTTGGTTTACTAGTCTTGGCGATAGGCTTGTGGAAGGGATTAAAACATTTGCGTCAGACGTTAAACAGGGCTTAAGCGATTTTAAGAGTTCTGTAGCAAGTGGCTTTCAGAATGTTAAAAGCTGGCTTTCAGACTTAGGCGAAAACATTGGCGGCTTTTTTACTTCGTTGGGTGAAAAAGTTGGCGGTTTCTTTTCAGACTTGGGCGAAAAACTTGCTAACCATTTCAAAGACTTGTTTTCTAAGCTGAAAGATATATTTGATACAATCGTTGGAATACCTAAGAAGATAGTGGAATTGTTTAGCGATTTGCTTAAGCTTCTGTTTATTCCGGAAGACGGCTTTTTTGATTCGCAGGTTGCAGAGGTTCGCCAGAAGTTTGCTTTCGCTGATTCTATTATTGGAACTGCTGAAAATATATTCGGTGCTATGTCCGGTAATAGTTCTGTGTCTGTTATGTCTTCAGAAGGTGGCGGCGGTGGTCACGGCTTTGGTGATGATAATTCGGGCGATTCTGGTGGTTCATTTGATAATGCACCTGTATTTTATTTTGACTTTAGTGGCACTAATACAAGTTGGGATTATGGTTCTGAAGTTGTTGCTGTTTCAATGAATTGGTTTGACCCGTGGCGTAAGGATGTGAGAAATATAATTCGTGCTTTTGTATGGGTTGTGTTTATCATTAATACTTATAAGGACTTACCAAACATTATTAGTGGTATTGGTGGCGCAGCTAAAACTACAGCACAGATAGGGGGTGAAATAGAACAATGATAATATCTGGTATTATATATGTTTTGTTTTCTATTGTTCGTGGATTGTTGACACTTGTACCGGATTATAGCTGGAATGCTGATTCAGTTACTTTAACTAATTTTTATGAAGCTATAAGACTTGTGTTCTATTTCTTTCCTGTTGATGTTGTTATTTCTATAGTTACTATAATTGTTGCTGTCAATACAGTCCGTATATTTATAAGTCTTATAAAGACTATATGGCAGCTTATTCCGTTTCTTTAAAAGGGTGGTGATGAGATATGTTAAAGAATATTTTCTTGATTTTCTGGGGTTTTCTTAAATACCCCATTATTGCTATATTGGCGGTTATTGCTTTGTTTTTCCTGTTGTATGTCTTCTTTATTGTTGCCGGAATTCTTAAAGGCCGCAAGATACAGAAAGGCACACATAAGAATATAAAGCCTCGTAGTGCTTTTGTTCGCTTATTTATTGATTTTCCTAAGCAGATGGCGAATGATTTTTTTAATTTAAACCCTGACGATTTTAAGTATAAAGGATGTGTGATATTTACTGGTCGACAGGGTAATGGAAAGACTATTGCTATGGTTGAGTATGGTCTACGTATGAAAAAGGAATACCCTCTTTCTAAGATGATAACTAATCTTGGTGTTGCTGGTGAAGATAGTAACCTTAATCATTGGAAAAAGCTGATTGATTATAAAAATGGTTCTAAGGGTGTTATCTGTCTGATTGATGAAACACAGAACTGGTTTTCAAGTACGCAGTCTAAAAACTTTCCGCCGGAAATGCTGCAGGTAATTACCCAGAACAGAAAGAACCGCCGTATTATTTTAGGTACCTCACAGAACTTCTATCTGCTTGCTAAAGCTATCCGTTCGCAGTGTACAGAGGTTAGGGAGTGTCGTACATTTTTCGGTTGTCTTACTGTTGTAAGGCGTAAAGAGCCTGTTCTTAATGCAGAAGGAAATGTTGAAGAATGGCGAAAACTCGGCTGGTATTTCTTTGTACATAATGATGAGTTACGTGATGCCTATGATACATATAAGGTTATTGCGGCATTATCTGACAGTGGCTTTAAGGATAATGCAGACGTTTTAAGCCGCTGACCTTTTCTTGAAGAATCTTCTGCTGTGCAGAAGATTTCAAGAAAAGTCAGCTTAAAAGGGTGGTGATACTATGACAAGGGATGAATGGCTTTCTATTGGCTATGACAAACATATAATTGAGGACGTTCCTCCAGATAGTTGTGTTAGTTTCTGTGATGTTTATAAACAGTGGTTTGTTATGAAAATGCATAAGATTAAGGCTGACTCTCTCGACAGGATAGAGGTTACTTACAATAAGTATTATCGTGGCTCTGCTCTTGTTGGTACTTATGTCCACCAGATAAATGATAATGTTGTATGTGACTTCCTTAATTCTGCGGTTGTTAATAACAGCGTTAATTATAAGGAATTTGGACGTATATGGCAGATTATAAACAATGTCCTTGTATATGCCCGTGATATGTCTGTTGGCTTTGCACAGCTTATAGACTGGGGCTTTGTTAAAAGATACATATATAACTGTGATATTGTTAAAAAAGAGCGTAAAGAGTTTATGATAAGTGATACTGACAGACGTATCCTGTTTAATGGTGTGCTTGTAGATAATGTGTATCCACTTAAGCGCTCTGCCAGTCTTTTGTTGCTTATGAACTTTTATCTTGGCTTAAGGATTGGGGAACTTGCTTCACTCAAGTTCTGTGATTTTGACGTTAATAACAAGGTTCTTAGGATATATAAGACTGAAATAAAGTACTTCCCTCGTGATGAAGCTGGTGAGCGCTCCGGAAGTCTTGTTTATGATGTTGTTGAGGATGTCAAGACAAGGACTTCATTTCGTGTTATGCCGCTTACTGATGAATGTATAAGTATATATAAGCTGCTGTGTGAACACCATAAGTCTATGGGATATGACTCTGAATATCTTTGTTATGACGGCACTGACACTATTATGTCACGTAGTCTTGACAGGACATTGACAAGGCTGTGCCAGGTGCTTGGTATTAGTCACATTAATTCACACAGAATTCGTAAGACATATGCTTCACTTCTGCATATGAACGGAGTTCCTACTCGTGTTATAACAGACCTCTGCGGTCATTCTGATATGGAAACTACAGAAAGATGTTACATATTGAATTATGAAGCTGGTTACTCGGCTTATATGAAACGTATAAATTATGCATTAAGCAATGATATAGTTAAGGAGATTTGATGATGTTTAATACAATATTTTGGTTTTTGATGTCGCTTTTTATGTTGCTTGCGACTATATGGCAGCTTAAAGAGTTTTATACTTCTTGTAAGTATGCTCTCTCTAGGCTTAAGGAAAAGATTTATTATAAAAAGAAAAGCACTCTTTAAAGAGTGCTAATAAAATAACGAGAGCGCGAGACGGGGATCGAACCCGCGACCCCCTCCTTGGCAAGGAGGTGCTCCACCACTGAGCCACTCGCGCATATTATATCAACATGTTCTTTAATAATTAATACTCCTGAACACAAGTGATATAATACACATATAATTATCATATGTCAAGTGAAATTTAAAAAAAAATTACAAAGAAAAAAATTCAGTGTTTTTTACAATAACTTTTTTATTTAGTTCAGCCGGAAGGCTGAACTGTTACCATAAAATACCCAATTTTACATAATGGTTTATTTTAATAATATTTGTAATAATTCATCTGTGTTATCAGCTAAATTTTCTGCGCCACATTTTATAAGCAGTTCTCGGCTTCTAAAGCCCCATGTTACGGCGATGCCTTTAACGCCAGCATTGTTAGCTGTTGCTACATCAACATCAGAATCTCCGACATAGATAACATTGTTAAGATTAATATTATTATTTTCGGCGCATATATATAGTGCATCAGGAGAAGGTTTTTTAGCAACATTTTCTCTGGCACCAACTGCATCATCGAGCAGATTATTGAAATATATGTCACATAATTTAGTTACGGCATACTGTGCTTTATTTGAAAGAACTGCGATTTTGTAACCATTTTTCTTTAATTCTTTCAGCATATCCATAACACCAGGATAAGTCTTTGTTTTATCATTACAGTGAACAGCATAATAAGTTTTAAAACATTCAAATGTTTTATCAATCAGTTCCTTGCTGGTACCTTCAGGAACACTTCTTTCTATTAAAAGACGTATGCCGTTGCCTACAAATGTTCTTACCTCCGCAAGGCTTCTTTCTGGAAAGTTATTTGTTCTTAGTGAGTAATTAACTGAGTTACATAAATCATCGAGAGTATCAAGCAGTGTTCCATCAAGGTCAAATATTACCATTTTGTTCATAATAACAGCTCCATTCGTTATTTATTGTGTAGATTTTCATTATATTTTTAGCAGCATTTTGATGATTATGTTTTATTTAATAGTGTACATTGCATTAATATCTGAAATATTTGATACACTTTTATAATGTAACATTTTCAAATAAATATGTTTTATAAATGGAGTGTTTTTGTTCAAATGTTCATATCAAAATGCTGATGTACAATATTTAGGCAGAAAATGCTGCAGCTTATGAAATGTTATATATACATTTATTCGTTAGTTATAATACATTAAATGGCTGATATTATCAATAATATATTTTTACATAAATTTCCGCTTGAAATATATGAACAAATGTTCTATAATATAATTAAGACAAGAACATTTGTTCGCAAGTATATATGTTAAGAGGAAACAGGTATATGATTATAAAAGAGAATATGAGTATTATGGAAAAGCTGGAGATATTGTCAGATGCAGCCAAGTATGATGTATCCTGCTCTTCAAGCGGTGTTGAATGTAATAATAATGGGAGTGGCATTGGTAATTCTAAGGCTTGTGGTATATGTCACAGCTTCAGTGCTGATGGAAGATGTATTTCACTGCTTAAGATACTTCTTACCAATGAATGTATATATAATTGCCGATATTGTATTAACAGGGCCTCTAATGATGTTGTGAGGGCTACATTCACACCAGAGGAGGTCTGTGATCTTACTATCCAGTTTTACAAAAGGAATTATATAGAAGGATTGTTTTTAAGTTCAGGTATTATATATAGTCCTGATGAGACTATGAAAAGGTTATTAAAAACAGTCATTCTGCTTCGTTCCAAGTATAGTTTTGGAGGGTATATCCATATGAAGGCTATACCGGGGGCAAGCGAAGAATTGATTAAGATAGCCGGTTATTATGTGGACAGAATGAGCGTTAATCTTGAGCTTCCGACTAATGCAGCGTTAAAAAAGCTGGCACCGGCTAAGACAAGAGATAATATACTTAAGCCTATGAGGATGATTCAGAATGGAATACATTCAGACGTGCAGCGGTTAAAGTCATCATCAGTTAATGTGAACAGGTTGTCTGGAGAGCATACTGTTAATGCATATGATGATATATTCGATACAGCCTTAAGTTCAGATGTATACAGGATGAATAATAGTGATAACAGTTTTTTTAATCATTATAACAGCTTATATTCAGTGGCAGGTAAATTTTCTGATACTGATAATAACAGCATTACCGGATATAGCAATAAACGTTCTTTTGTTCCAGCAGGACAGAGTTCACAGATGATAGTCGGAGCTACGGATGAAACGGACTATCATCTTGTTACGATAGCTGAATCATTATACAGGCAGTATGATTTAAAGCGTGTATTTTATTCAGCATTTGTCAATGTAAATATGGATGAGTCAATGCCACTCCAGATTGACGGTAAAGGTGTGCCATTGTTAAGAGAACACCGGCTGTATCAGGCAGACTGGCTTATGCGCTTTTATGGTTTTAAGGCCTCTGAACTGCTATCAGAGGATAAGCCTAACTTTAATTCACTACTAGACCCTAAGTGTGACTGGGCTATACGTCATCTTGAGAATTTTCCTGTTGAGATTAATAATGCTGACTATAGTACGCTTCTTAGAGTTCCGGGTATTGGTGTTAAGTCTGCACGTAGAATTATATCTGCAAGAAAGCATACTAAGCTTGACTTTAGTGACTTAAAAAAGATAGGAGTTGTATTAAAAAGAGCTTTATATTTTATTACATGTGATGGACATATGATGTATAACACGCGGATAGATGCAGATTATATTACTAATTGTATAGTTGATTCTGCAGATATGCGGAAGATATATGATATAGAGCATCATAATGTGTATCAGCAGTTATCACTTTTTGATGATAAGTCTTAAGTTTATTTAGGTTATATGGAGAATTTTATGAATAATAAAACAGATATATATGTGTGTGATGATAGTGTGGAAGGAATATTTACAGCTATATATAAGGCATGGGAAGCTGGTACAAGCCATACAGACATAAGATGTAGTTCTGGTACAATGAATTATTCCCTGTTTGAAAATTATATTAATATTGATGCTGATATAGATATTTGCAGAAAAGTTATCTCATCTATTAATACAAAGTTAGGTAATTATATATATGGTATTATATTTACCGTAATAAGTTCATGTGATAATAATAAGGCATCAGTTGTATATCATTCTTTGCAAAAACTATTTAAGTATGGTACTGGATATATTAATAATATTAATGATGAGTATATATATTCTTTATTTTCTATTAATCGAAAAGTTTCCAATGAGGCACATTTTTATCATGAAATTGTGAGATTTAGTGAAAATAAAAGTGGAATTCTTGTTGCAAGAATAAAGCCAGATAATAATATTTTATATATGATAATTGAACACTTTGCCGACAGACTTCATTGTGAGAATTTTGTTATTTATGATACAGAAAGAAATATATGTTATGTTCATTCGGATAATGGTAAGGGGATGGTATATACTGATTCGGATAGACAGATGTATAATATGATTAATTCCTATTCTGATACTGATAAACAGTATGAAGATTTATGGGTTAAGTTTTTTGAAACAATTGCTATTAAGGAAAGGGTTAATGAAAGACTTCAGATGAATATGCTTCCTCTTAAGTATAGAAAGTATCTTCCAGAAATGAATTAAAACTACCGATAAAAAAGGGGATCCCACCAAAAAGTATTGAATACCTTCTGATGGGACATTGGGGAATTGTATTGAGCTCGTATAAAGCTCTTTTCAATAATTATTATAGCATAGTTTAAATGTTTGAAAAGTACTATCTTTTTTCTGGTACTGTCATTAATTATGTTTAATAAATATTATAAATATAAGCAAGCGCTTTAATTAGATAATTATTTGTATCTGAGGTACATTTAGATTATGCAAAATATGTCTTTCTAGCGTGGACATAATTGTACAATATTTTAATTTGCTCATCGATAGCTATTTATTTAATCGTATATATAAAGGTTTATAAAACTATAAGATTATTAAAAGATACTAACATATAATACTATGATATCTTTATAATACTGTAGTTTACAGCCTGATTATATGTACTAGAAGAGAGTATCCTTTCATATCGTGTCATCCATCTTCCAGTTATTCCTGCATAATTAGCTACAGCATCTTTGGGAGCCCCACCTGCAAGCATATATGACATACCAGCGTGTCTTAAGGATTGCAGCGTATATTTGTTTCTGATAGTTTTATTTTCAAGACATATTTTGCAGTATTTTTCGATGAGTCTTTCAGAATCACGCAGTTTCATCCGTGTTTTTCTTCTGTTTATAAAAATAGGTCCTTCTTTAATATCATTATCGTATATATACTTATCAAGCAGCCTTGCAACATCGTCAGGAACTTTAATTGTTCTTGCTATGTTATTGCGGCTGTTAGGTGGATAGTTTATACATAGAGTATCACTGGACTTATCAAGTGCAATATATTCCATATTAAGCTTGCATATTTCTGAGTTGGTCAGAGCACATTTAACAGCAAGCGAAAATATAAGAAATGCCTTATCATCATTGTATTCCTTAATTGTTTCTAATATATTATTTATTTCAAGACTGTTTGGAATATCTTCTTCATTAATAAGCTTATCTGGTTCAGGGATTGAGTAATCTTTAAAGTAGTTAACATATTTATTACCATGATTAGTAGTATAGTATTCGATAAAGTTGCATACAGACCTTATTACAGATAATCTCATAACGCCAGTAGAATAACTGATTCGGTTGTTCTCCATCTTATTAATCAGGTATTTATAATATTTAGCAGCATCTTTGCTGGTGAGTGTAAGAGGGTCATGACCGACTTCTTTATCAAAATCGTTGACAATTTTCCAATATTCTTTTCTTGTTCTTGGCTTTAGGTTTGTTTCAAAGTAAACCCAGACTTTTGAATTAAATTCATCAGATATCATATATTATCACCTCATTTAATATCAAATAGAAGATTAGTAGTATCGTGTTTTAACATACTCCAATTTTATATTATATGACGGCATATGTCAATATACTTGACAAAAAACCATCCCACAACTATACTTAATAATAAAGAAAACAAAACCCAAAATTAATTAAGAAATGGTTCCAAAATGCAACCACTACTCTTCTATCACCACATACAAACTTTATTAATATAATTTAATTTTTATATAATTGGGCTTGTAGGTTTAGATTTTAGAAGATATATTAATTAATGTTAGAGTCCAGCTTTCTTGACCCTAATGAATACCAACGGATTACTCTATTGCTTTTCAATTCGTGTAATCTTATGTCATTTTATATTTTTACTTATATAAAGGAGTTTTTTATGGAACAGTATTCTCGTAGATTTATTGAAGAACTCGCCAATCATATTGACCCAGTTATAATAGATTACTTTAATAAAAAGAAAAATCTATTACACTTCTCTGCTGCTGGTGTCACAGAACTTATTGACGAAACACTTATGGACTATCTTGATGGCAAGTCCAGTCGTGAAGATTTAATACCTATTATCAATAAAATTAAAAAATCAAGGCTTCAGAAAAGGTCGAGATGGTATAAGTCTTATATCAATGATATTGATACTATTAACATTGATGACCCTAAGCATCCACTTGCCAATATAGTTGTTATGGCTAAGACATTACCTGTAGATGATTACACCAAAATGTTTGGTGACAAAGACCTTGATGAAATTATTGATGATAAGAAAAAAGCTGCTACTCAATGGAAAAATGACTCCAATAGTCTTCTTATAGACTTTCCTGGCATTTCTTCTTTAACTAATAATTCAATATATAACTCTTTAAAGAATGATTTAATTATCAGTGCGTGGAAGTATATTGAGGATGAACTTGCTGGAAATATCGATTCTTATCTTAGACTATTTCCTGTTGACCTTGTTGATAAACCTTTGTTCAGCCCATCTTCTTTTACATTGATGATGGATACAGCTTCTAATAATCTTTTGAAGGAAATTATTACAGATGAAGACGGTAAGGAGCTTCTTGAAGTTACTGTTGATAGTGGTAAGTTAACACCTCCTAAAGCTATGGATTCAAATGACTTAAAGCTTGTAAATGCATTTATATCTAATATAAATATGCAGGAATTCTACAAGGAAAAATCCGTTGTTGTCGATTTGAATACTCTAGGCAAGGAAGTTGTAGATTACCATGTTGGTAAGAATGTTATAAAGAAAATATCTAATTCCTGCCGTAAGCTGGTTGAATATAACTTCTCATATGAAGAAGCTGGAAGTAAAATATACTTCAACTTATTTGATAATATTGTTATTAAGGAAGATGTTGAAAGACCTTATGCCATTGCTCAATTCGGTGAAATCTTAAGTAATGCTATTATTAAGAAGAAACTCATATCTATTACATCCGCTTCTTACGATGTTTTGGATAATAATCTTTCACGTATTATATGTTATGCTATGAAGCGTGAACAGATAGCTAATCAAGAAACATTTATTGGTGAATATAATTATACATATTTTCAGAAAATTGTCAGGTTCAAGCTTAAGAACAAGAAAAAAAATCTTCAGTTAATTAAGGAATCTCTTCAGGAATTTGTTGATAATAATATTGTTATTGACAGCTTTGAATTAAAGAACAATGTTTTTATTATTAAGTTTCTCCCTCTTTCAGCTGCTGAAATTCAGGATCTTAATTTTGATAAGACAAAGGTAATAGACGTTCCAACTGACTTTGACTGAACTTATTAGTACTTTCGCATCTTAATTATTTATTATAACAGCTCCGGTAGATATTAAGTTTTTATATATCTTAATATTTATCGGGGCTTTTTTATCTCATTTCATGTTTTCTTTTTAATATCTATAATCTGATTCTATATATCCATATACTTGCTTTATTTATAGAAAGAACTAATTAATGTCTACATTTTTTCTAGCTCTCTATCATTTTTATTATATACTTTATTTTATGTAATATTTCTTGCTTATTTATATAATCATCATACTATTAGTT
>ERZ791815.1241-NODE-1241-length-16390-cov-2.167616_pt1 | contig 16390 bp, 9 predicted proteins | sample MGYA00510302_ERZ791815 | MGnify/ENA primary metagenome ERZ791815 (study PRJEB30046, sample SAMN00791995) | human gut metagenome | study: EMG produced TPA metagenomics assembly of the A metagenome-wide association study of gut microbiota in type 2... | reverse complement strand
TACTGCAAAAATTTCCTCCGGATGATCTGCAAACAGAATGCCGAGAGCATAGGAACCTTCCACACGGTGAAGCACCTTCGTAATTGCTTCTAACGGATTTCCTTTATAATAGTAATCAATCAGCTGCACCAGAACTTCGGTATCGGTATCGGATACAAATTTGTAGCCACGATTTATAAGCCGCTGCTTTAACTGCTGATAGTTCTCAATAATTCCATTATGTACGACAGCAATCGTCCCATCCTGATTATCGTGCGGATGCGCATTAATATCCGTTGGCTTTCCATGCGTTGCCCATCTGGTGTGTCCGATTCCGACACAGCCCGGCATCGTCTCTCCGCCTCTTGTCATATTCTCAAGCACCTGCAGTCTGCCTGCTGCTTTCTGAATATTAATCTTTTTTCCATCAAAAACTGCCATACCGGTTGAATCATAACCACGGTACTCCAGCTTTGCAAGTCCCTCTAAAATAATCGGGGCAGCCTGATGTTTCCCAATATAACCAACAATTCCACACATATCTGATCCTCCAAAATCAACTTAAATATACTTATATCATTTTTCAGCCTTGCTGGCAACCCTCTTCCCGGTCAGCATTCACAGCATCAGTCCCAATAGCTGTGGTTCATGCTGCACCGCTTTACGAACCATACAGGGAATTTCTGATAACGTTTTCCAAGAAAATATCCTATGTATTTACATCCACTCTGCCAGATCAGCTTCACGATCAGCCATGGCTTATGAAGCTTCAAAAGATACCGGCAGGTCTGTAAAACCAGTTTTCTGCCTTCGGCTTCTGCCCGGATCCCGCTAAATTCCTCCGGAAACTGTGCATGCGATACGCCCAGATCGAAATTCCGGTGAAGCTGCTCCATTCCACTGTAATTGTGTGAATGAATCACCTCTGCCTTTGCCGTATAGGAAATCGCATATCCGGCATCAATCAGATGCCTTGCATAGATCATGTCCTCATTAAAAATCGTATGATCCGGAAATCCTCCCAAGGCGTCAAAATAACTTCTCCGGTAGGCTGCACACACATTGGAGGCAAAAAAGGTCTTAATACCAAGCTCCGGCAGATCCTTTGCAGTTTTAATCCTTTCCTTTTCCGGATAATTAAAGCTTCGCGTGTACCTCTCAATGATTCCGCAATCCGGATCCGGAAGCTGTCTTGCATAGGAAACCCCTATACTTTCCGATACAAAAGGCTTTAACAGCTCCTCCATCATCGTATTTCCTGCCGGGATTGCATCATCAGTCATACAGATAAAGAACGGTGCATCACTTAGCGATACTCCATAATTCCGTGTTGCCCCATGGTTAAACTCTGCTTTACTAATATGGTACAGCTTAAGCAGCGGGCTCTGTGCCAGAAACTCTTCCTCCGGGCTGAATTTCAGAAATTCCTCCCGCTCTGTGTTAATCAGAATAATCCTCCGGGGAAGCAGGGATTGTGACAGAAGCGCATTTATCAGCCTTTTCAGTTTTTCATCCGGCCGGTACACCGGAATGATCACATCGTATATAAGCATCGTTTCCGTTCTCCTTACTCAAAAATGATCCACTGGATCATTTTCTCATATGCATGGCAACTCATATAAACGAAAAGGGTCTTTCACAAAGACCCTTTTCGTTTACATTTATTTCACATAACCATTTGTATCTGCCGCAATCTTCGCACTATATTCCTTAACGGCTGAAGAAGGTTCATAATCCTTCTCATCAAACAGGAATTCATGCAGCCAGGTAACATTGGATTCCAGACTCCTTGGAACCACGCAGCTTCCCTTCTTACCGATACTACCTGTGGTCAGCATATCGGAATTCGGGAACCCTCCTTCATCCACGATATTATACTTACTGATATTTCCAAGAAGTGATACAATTTCAGAAATATCAAGAGACGTATATACCTTATCAAATACAGAGTTTGCAATCTTCTCAAGCTGTGCAGGAGATGCCTTCTTTGCTTCATCTGCAACCGCCTTTAATACACGACGCTGTCTTGCTGTACGCTCAAAATCGTTGCCTACATAACGGATACGGCAGTAAGCAGTTGCCTGCAGACCGTTTAACTTCTGGTATCCTGCCTGTGTTACCGGTGTGTAGCTTCCCTCGGCTGCGGTATAAGTCTTACCATCCTTCGTTGTACCGACAATACTGATCTGGTAGTTATTCAGATGGGAAATTTCTTCTTCCTTAACATCAATATAAACACCGCCCAGTGCATCAATTGTCTCTGTGAGACCGCTGAATCCGACTGTTACGAAATCGGTAATGTTCATATCCAGATTCATGTTCAGCATATTGATCGCCTGCATCGGTCCACCCTTTGCATAAGCAGCATTACATTTATTGTAGGTATCATTGCTTAAGTTCAGGTAGGTATCACGATATACGCTGACCAGCTTACAATCGCCGGTATCCAGATTAATGGAGGCAATCATAATGGTATCGCTCCGGGTATTCTTGGTCAGTGCTCCCTCTGTGGAGTCTACACCGAATAACGCAATGTTACGATACCCCTGCAGCACCGAGCCTTCCTGCTCCTGCAGCTTTTCAACCTCCGGATTGATGACAATGTCTTCCTCCGGCAGATCTACCTTACCAACCTTTTCCGTCTTTAAAACAGTCCATAATACCATAACCATGAGTAACAGAACCAGGATTTCTACAATAAATAAAATAATCTTGGAGGTTTTGTTCTTTTTCTTATGATTCTTACCATTTGAGGATTTCTTCGAAGGGGCACTCTTTTTTCCCCTGGAAGAACGGCTGTCTTCATAATAATCGTCTTCGTAATAGTCATCCTCATAGTAATCGTCTCTACGGGATGATGTTCTCTTCTGCGAAGAGCTGCGTGCAGCCTGGCTGTGCTGTGCAGGTCTCTTCTGTGCAGGTCTTCCCTGTGAAGGTCTGCCTTGTGATGATCTTCCCTGTGAAGGTCTTTGATTATTTGTGGTCATACCTTTTCTCCCTTTCAAATACCATATGTGGGTTTCTTCTTTCGTTCTCCCCATAATCTAGCATTTTACCATATTAATGTTCCCACTTCAACCAGATTCATACAAACTTGCGGTTATACATGCCTTTAATAGGCATTCTTATTCACAAAACCTTTGAAAATCGTCATAAACAAAATCTTGATATCGAGGGCAAGACTCCAGTTTTCAATATAAAACAGATCGTACTCGATACGCTTGCGGATTGATGTATCTCCACGATATCCATTGACCTGTGCCCAGCCGGTCAGTCCCGGCCGCACCTGATGCTTAATCATATATCTCGGGATTTCTTCCTTATATTTATCTACCCATTGTGGCCGCTCCGGCCGCGGTCCAACCAGCGACATTTCTCCCATCAGAATGTTAAAAAGCTGTGGCAGTTCATCGAGACTGGTCTTACGCATAAATTTATCAACCTTCGTGACACGTGGATCATTCTTGACCGTCCATGCATTTTCCTCTGCAGACTGCTTCTGTACTTCCATCGTCCGGAATTTGTACATCCTGAATACTTTATTATGAAGTCCCACACGCTCCTGTTTAAAGATCACCGGTCCTTCACTGGTTGCTTTTACTAAAATCGCACAGACCAGCATCACCGGAGAAGCAATAACAATACCAAAGCAGGCACCCAGAATATCCATGATTCTCTTTAATATACTATTCACCGGATTCGTTAATGGTACATAACGGATATTGATCACCGGAAGTCCCATCAGATCCTCCGTATAGGGGTGGCTCGGCACCAGGGAATTATAATCCGGAATAAACTTTGTATGAACACCGGACTTCTCACACAGATCCACGATGTACTCCAGCTGCTCATAATCCTTCAGTGCAAGTGTAATCGCAATTTCATCCAGCTTGTTCTCCGGAAGAATATACCTGATATTCTCTATTCTTCCCACAACCTTAACTCCCTTATACACGGTTCCGCTTGGCATTGTATCATCGAGAATCCCCCGGATTACGTATCCCCACTGGGGATTTGCAATAATTCTGGTAATATATTCCTCCGCCGCACTGGAATAACCAACCAGCAGAATGTACTTCAGGTTATAACCCTTTCTGCGGAAAAAGTACAAAATATTCCGGATCATTGTCCGGCAGAGCGTCATCAGAATAATATTGATAATATAAAAGGTTCCCAGCACGAATCGGGAAATATCCAGCTGATTGATGATATACAGCAGTGTCATAAACAGGATCAATCCTACTGTATTTGCCTTCACAATTGCAAAAAGCTCGTATTTACGCCTGGTTGCACGCTTTGGAGCATATAAATTAAAGAAATAATACAGAACCAGATAAAGCGGAACCAGAATATACAACGCACGGAAATACGTGTACATATCCAGTACTCCAACATTCGGATCCGTCTCCGCAAAGCCGGTAGCAAACTTCAGATACCATGCCATGAGATAAGAAATTGCCGTCACAACCGCATCAATCAACACATGGATTCGATTCAATAATTTCTGATTGTCCTTAATCATTGCACAACCCTTTCTACCACCACAGACGGCGGAACATATTCGCCCATAACTGCAGCTGTATTACCACATAATTTCCAAAATGCTTCATGGAAAATTTTACCTTATGTTCTCTTCCTTTTCCGGAAAAAGCAAGCCGGAAGCCCTTTCCAAGACCCTTCATATAATCTGCACCCAGTCCCTTTTTCAGGAAAAACAAAATCTTCACAAGATACCCCAAAAGCAGGAACGGTAGATTCAATAACACCTGTAATACCGGCATATTTTTATAAATCAGATAAATACTGTTCCGGGAGGATAAATCTACCTTGAATTTATTGTGTCTCGAACCGGAAGATCCGCTGCCTGCATGAAGAACCACAGAAGCCGGTGCGTAATAGTTCCGGTAGCCATAGATCTTCGCACGGTACCCCACATCAATATCCTCCAGATAGGCAAAATGATTTTCATCAAAATTACCGATTTTTTCAAAAACAGCCTTCCGGTAAAGAGCTGCCCCGGCACAGGCAGAAAACACAGAGGTTTCCTTTGAAAATGCTTCGGTCTTCCGGTCCTTTCCGCGTGCAAATGCCCATCCTAATGCACAATAAAAATCTCCGGCACTGTCAATCAGCTCCGGATTCTTCATCTGCAACATTTTCGCAGCTACAGAAAACGCTTTCGGATGACGTTCCATTGCAGCTTCCAGCTCTTCAATTGTATCTTTTAAAACAACGGTATCGTTATTTAACAGAAAAACATATTCTGTTCCGGTCTCATGGATTCCGATATTCACCGCTGCGCTGAATCCCCGGTTTTCGGGTAATGCGATCAGCTTCACCATCGGGAACCTTTCTTTCACCATGGCAGCACTTTCATCGGCAGAACCGTTATCTACAACAATTATTGCAGGAACCTCACTTCCCTCTAAAAGAGAGGTAAGGCAGTCCTGCAGATAGTTCCGTCCATTGTAATTGGGAATTACCACTGTCGTTTTCATGCTTCTGTCCTATCTTCCATCCACCCGCTGCACCATTTCCGGATCCCAGACGATTCGTTTTCCTCTTCTGCGCAGTTCCTCACAGAATCTGAAGCTTAACTCTTCATAATCAGCATCCTTCTTAAGGACATCCTGATATAAGAAATATCCCGTATGGGGCTGCACCGCATAGGGCAGTCCGGTAAGCTCTTCCCAAACTGTCTGTGCCTCCCCTGAACAGATCATACAGCGCACATCCACAGCATAGGCCTCCTGCTGACAGGATGCCCGGTGCATATAACCACTATATTCTCTATGGAGCCCCAGATATAAGGGCTCCCTGTTTTCATTATAAATACCGCCTACTACACGGTTATGCCGGTCAATCAGCTTTCCTCCGACCACAGCTACATCCGGCCGGTTACTTAACAGATCCGGCTGATAATTTACACGAAAAAATCCCAGATGACATGTATGAACCACATCGGCCTGATACTCCCGCGCCTTCAAAAAATCCTCTACTGCACGCCTGCCGGCTTCGTAAGCATAGCGCTTACTTTCCGGATTCTCTGACGTAGAGCCTTCATAACATCTCCAGTGATACAGTACCTTGGGGATATGGGCAACCGGCAGCTTAGCCCTTCTGGCTGCGTGCCTGTCCTCTCCCATCATCCGGTCTACCGCCCTCAGAATGATGTCATGATCCTGTGCCCCATCCACGCTGCTCCGGAATTCAAGCTCCTGCATGAGTTCTCTCTGCATCACAAGCAGATGACAGATATAATTATTCGATAATATTAAATCCAGATTAAACTCCGGTTTCCGATTAACCTCATAAAACGAAGTTCCATTGCTGTTACATTTATCCTCATCAGAATATAACATGCGTAATTCCAGATTATCCTTCCGATACGCCTCAATCACAGATGCGCATTCAAACAAGGCATCCTCCGTCAGTAAATCATCATGGTCAAGTAATGCGACATATTCTCCTGTCGCTGTCTTCAATGCTTCATTCGTGTTTCCGGATATTCCCAGATTTTCTTTCAGCCTGTGATACCGGATACGGGAATCGGTATATTCCTTCACAACCTCCGATACCCGGTCCGTTTTACTGGCATCTGCAAGAATCAGTTCCCAATTTCCGCAGGTCTGTGCAAGTACCGAATTGATCAGTGCCCGGAGGAACTCTTCCCTGGTTTCAAAGGTTGGAACCAGAATACTGAATCCGGTTGAAAACTCAGAGGCCTTGCCGGCCTGTTCCTTTAAAACAGAATCCGGCAAGGGATCATAATGATAGTCATCCTTTCTTTCGGAAGAAGCTCGTTCCACCGCTGCATAATAAGCCTTGCGAAACCCGTTCTTCTTCAGATAATATATGGTTTTCTTCAAATTACTCAGCTTTAATAATTTTGCCATCATTTTGACTTACAGAACGGCCTTGAGATCCTCTGTCAGCTTATTCAGCTTCTCTTCTGCATCCTGAAGGCTGGTTCCCTTTACTCCCATATAGAACTTGATCTTCGGTTCTGTTCCGGAAGGACGCGCACAGCACCAGGAATCATTCGTAAGATCAAAGTATAACACATTGGACTTCGGAAGTCCGGTAGGTCTGGTTGCTCCGGTAGCAAGGTCTGTGATCACATCCCTGTCGTAGTCACGAAGCTCTTTTACCTGTAATTCTCCGAAGTTCTTCGGAGGGTTGTTTCTTAATTTATCCATCATCTCTGCAATCTGCTTGGATCCGTCGATACCCTTTAAGGTGATGGCATACTGTGTTTCCTTATAATATCCGTATTCTTCATAGAGCTTCAGCATCTGATCCCATACGGTAATACCATGCTTCTTGCACCATGCAGCCACTTCACACAGACACATTACGGCAACAACGGCATCCTTATCTCTTGCATGAGTACCTGCAAGACATCCATAGCTTTCTTCCAGACCGAATACATAATTGTTGGAGTTGCTCTGTTCAAAGAACTTAATCTGCTCACCGATATACTTGAAACCGGTCAGCACTTCCACGAAACGTACCCCGTAAGCCTCTGCAATGGCACGTGCCATATTGGTGGTAACAATGGTCGTAACCAGTGCCGGATTAGCAGGCATGGTCTTCGTTGCGGTACGCTCTCTTAAAATATATTCTGCAATCAGCATTCCGGACATATTTCCGGTAAACGGTACATATTCGCCGGTCTTTGTATCCAGTGCATAAATACCAAGACGGTCTGCATCCGGGTCGGTTGCCAGTACGATATCTGCATTCTTTTCCTTCGCAAGCTTTAATGCAAGGGTAAATGCCTTCGGATCTTCAGGGTTCGGATATTCCAGTGTGGTAAAATCAGGATCCGGGAGCTCCTGCTCCGGTACAACATACACGTGCTTGAAGCCAAGCTCGGAAAGAATACGGCGTACCGGTACGTTTCCTGTTCCATGGAACGGAGAATATACAATACGGATATCATCTGCAACTTCCTTAATAATATCCGGGTGAATAATCTGCTTCTTTAACTCTGCCATGTAGGCATCGTCAATTTCCTTGCCGATCACAACATAAAGTCCCTGATCCATTGCATCCTTTTTGTCCATGGTCTTTACCGAATGATAATCGGTTACGGCCTTTACTTCTGCAATAATTTCTTTATCTTTAGGAGCGGTTACCTGTGCACCATCTTCCCAGTAAGCCTTGTACCCGTTATATTCCGGGGGATTGTGGCTTGCGGTAATGACAATACCGGAAATACAATGTAAGGTACGGAGTGCAAAGGAAAGCTCGGGAGTCGGACGGAGTGCGTCAAACACATAAGCCCTGATTCCGTTTGCGGCAAGACAAAGTGCAGCTTCATCTGCAAATTCCGGTGACATTCTTCTGGAGTCGTATGCGATTGCAACGCCTCTGTCCCTGCCGCCCTGCTTGATAATGTAGTTTGCAAGTCCCTGTGTTGCCTTACGGACCGTGTAAATGTTCATACGGTTTGTTCCTGCTCCGATCACACCGCGAAGTCCGCCGGTACCAAATTCCAGATCTTTATAGAAACGGTCTTCGATTTCCTTCTCATCTCCTGAAATCGCCTGCAATTCTGCCTTTGTCTTCTCGTCAAAATAAGAATCCTTTAACCAGAAATCATATTGCTCTTTATAGCTCATAACTGCTCCTCCTGTTTACAATATTGGATCATCCTCCTGCCGTTTAAACCGGCATTCAGACTATCAGAAATATTTTACCACACTATCCCTGTATTTTCAAAGCAAAGTCACTCCGATCCAGAGAAAAATTCGGATTATAGTACGGATCTCCCTTTGCAAGAACCTCCTTCCACTTCGTCCTGAAGTGCTCGGACTCCTTATTATAGCGCTCTGCCTTTTCTCCCTGATCATCCAGTCCTCTGGAAACCGACTCAAAATGATACAGCTCCGCAAATGGTGTAAAAACATTTAAGAAGCCCTTTTCCCGAAGCTTCAGACAGAAGTCCACATCATTTAAGGAAATGGCAAAGTCCTCCGAAAGGCCTCCCACCTCGTCGTAAAGACTCTTTTTTACCAAAAGGCAGGCTCCCGTCACCGCAGATACATTCTGCGCATAGCAGAGTCTTCCCATATAGCCGAGATTATCCCGGTGCTGGCCGTAATGGCTGTGTCCCGCCGTCCGGTGTGCCCCAAGTCCAAGCACCACGCCTGCATGCTGGATCGTTTTATCCGCATAATAGAGCTTCGCTCCCACAGCTGCCACATCCTGACGCTGCGCATACATCAGAAGCTCCTCCATCCAGTTCACCGTAATCACCTGCGTATCATTATTCAATAACAGGATATATTCTCCGGTGGCATAGGAAACACCATAATTATTCACCCTGGAATAATTGAACGTCTCTCCCTCCTTGGGGGTATAGGTGACTACACGTATTTTGCGGTCGTTTTCCGTCGCTCCATTTTCATATGCGGCCTGCAATTCCTTATAATAAGCAAAAATTTCCGGTGTCGTGCTGTTGTTTTCCACCACAATAATTTCATAATTTTCATAGGTGGACTTTTCAAGAATGGAATCAATGCACCGCTTCAGATCTGGCTGATGATCCTTATTGGCAATCACAATACTGATCTTCGGTGTCCCGATAATCTCATACCGGATCTTGAAGATGGTCTCGAATGCCCTTGTGGATGTGATCTGAAAATGCTTAAAGCCGTGGCGGCGCAGATGATCTGCCACCGCTCCCTTTGCTGCCTCCACAACATAAGGCTTGGCATCCACGCCGGATGCCACACTACCCGGATGACACCGCCAGTAATAAAGAAGCTTCGGTACATGCACCACGCACTTCGCCCGGTCTGTCAGCCGCAGAATCATATCGTGGTCCTGGCTGCCGTCAAACTGCGGGCGGAACAGCTCCGTACCATCCAGGAGTTCTCTCGCAAACACGCTGAAATGACAGATATAATTATTGGCACGCAGATTATCAATCGCATAGTCAGGTTTAAAATGCATCGTGAGCATTTTATTGATGTCCCCGCTCTTAAACGTGGTTTCATCGCAGTATATGTAATCTGCATTCTGCTCATTAATGACCTTCACATATTCATATAAAGCACTCGGATGCAGAATATCGTCATGGTCAAACAATCCGATGTACTCTCCCGTTGCCAGCTTCAGACACTCGTTGGTGTTTCCCGCAATTCCTTCGTTTTTTAAAAGCTTGTGATACACGATACGCCCATCTGCTCTGGCTTCATATTCCTTAACAACCGCGGCAACATAAGCATGTGCATCGTCCGAGCCGTCTGCCAGACACAATTCCCAGTTCGAATAGGTCTGATTCATCACAGAATCGATCATTTCCCGTAAGAATTCCTCAGGCGTATTAAATAACGGCACCAGAATACTGATCTTCACTCTGCGCGCAAAATCTGTATTCTGCTCTGCCTCCCTCCGTGCTTCATCCGGAAAGCTCTCCGTTCCAAACTGCTCCATGGCATGCTTTTCGTGCTGCTTATATTTGATCTTGGCAGCAACGCCCTTGATCGAGCCGCAATTCTTTACTCTTGTCACCTGACGGATGCACCAGTGCATACACCTTCTGGCAGGTGCTGAGGCCTTCCAGACAGGATTACTCTTAATCCGGTTCAGTTTAAAGTTCAGATCATCCACCTTTGCTTCCAGATCTGCCACACGTCCGGCAAGATCTGCATTCCGCAGATGCTCTTCTTCATATGCCTTTTGATAGTCCATTTCTTCCTGACTCATGTTTCCGGTCCTTTCTCCACTCCACTTTCTGTCAAACAGTTTCATATATCACTTATAAAACTTCAATCGTCCAACTGCTCCAGTTAACAAGTTTCACCCTGGAACAGGCATCCTTCGCCAGCATACCAAACTGATACCTTCCGGGTGGGACAGCACCCGGCTTTAGCTTTGCTGCATATCCGGTCAGATCCACATTCACCTGATCCTTCAGATTGGCTTTAATATCCTCCCGGTATTTCTTCTCTATCGATATGCTATAAATAACAGGTTCGGGCATTTTCTCATCTTTTTCTGCCGGATTTTCCACTGTGTGCTGATTGCTGTCCGCGATCCTGCGAAGCAGAAGCTTCTTTTTATAACACGCGTTATCCGATCCAATAACGAAGGAATAGCCCTGAAAATAATACCCCTGATCTTCGCTGTCAATACTGTTATCATTACGGCTAGCTTTTTTCTCTTCCCCATAATCCTCTTTATCTAAATTCCAGGTCTTTCTTTTCTCTGGGGAGACGCCGTATTTCCATTTATAAATATCCATGGCGCATTCCATGCCAATTACCAGACATTCATCCTCTCTGGCAGCCAGTACCTCCTGCGTGCAATTCTTCACCTTCGCCCATGGCATTGAGAGATCTACCTGGTAGCGGAATGCCGGTGTATACTCGGTTTCCAGCATATCAGTCGTCAAATACGGGTGATAAAACGGATCCCTGCCATATAAATCCTGATGTTTCTCATACAGATAGTCCTTCTCCCGAAGAAGCCGCAGCTGCTTTTCCTCGGATTCCCCATCCTTCCCTCTGCTTAAGGATTCATGATGGAACAGGAAAAGATCATTCCTTACCACATTATAATATCCCTCTTCATAAATTTTATAGCACAGGTCCACGTCATTAAACGCAACGGCAAGCGTTTCATCAAACCCTCCGGCCTTTTCAAAAATTGTCTTCTTCACAAGCAGGCACGCTCCCGTTACCCCCAGCATATCATGCACGCCACGGTTCTGTCCAAAATAATGATCCTCTGTATCATGTGCAAACTGCAGCTTATGAGCCGGTCCCACCCGGAGATTCGTAATTCCGGCATGCTGGATGATGTCGGTATCCGGGTATAAGAGCTTCGCCCCTACAGCTCCCACATAGGGCAGAACTGCCTTTTCCATCAAAAGGACAAGCCAGTTTTCCCCGACAATTTCCATGTCATCATTTAAGAACAACAGGTAATCTCCCTGTGCTTCCTTCGCTCCCCAATTGCACATATAGGAAAAATTAAAAGGAATTTCCCTGTATAAATATCGAGCGTTATTTATATTTTCATTTCTATTCTGCCCAGGATCTTCTATTTGATTTTGATCCCGGTATCGCTTATGATTTTGCTTCTTTTCTAAAGCAATCCCCAGTTCCTGCAGCCTCTGCACAATTCGTTTTTTGTTTTCTGCAGAGCTTCCGTTATCCACAATAATAAATTCTGTTTTAACTTTTGTCCCCAAGCCTGACGTTTTATCCACAAAGGAGTCAAGACACCGGAACAAAATATCCGAATGATCCTTGGACGGAATGATAACAGAGACCGTAGGAAGCTGTATATCTGCTGTTTTATCCGCTGTTATATCTGCTATCACATTTTCATCTGATCCATCCCTGACATTCTCCCTGCCGCCAGCTCTCATCTGCTCCTGTATTTTTTCCGGTAAATGCAGGTTCTTCCAATGCTCATAGCTGGAAGCTTTTGTATGCATCAGCACCTGGGGAATATGAACCACAAGATGATCCGCAGTTTTCCATCCGGCAAATGCACCGTTGTCCCATAAGTAATCTGCAAGCAGCCCATACATGATCTGATCCCGGTTCATCTGCCTGCGCTCTATCCGTTCACGCCGGATCTGTTCACACTTTTCCTGCTCGTGATCCTTTCCTTCCCGATCTTCCTGCTTTGCCTGCTGCAATTCACTTTCCAATTGATCATCAACAAACAAATCTGCTTCCACTTCTTTCTCAAAAATGCCATGTTTCTGTAGAAAATCTGCTATTTTCGCAGTCGGCACTGCAACAAACACTCCAAAATAAAAACAGGAAAGGAAGGTATCCGGAGACCAGTCCGGCTTAAACCATGGATTCTGCCGTTTTCCATTCCTTATAACATCTTCGTCGCCATATACAAGTGCCGGTATCCTGTCAGACTTTATGCAATCTATATGAACATGATCATGGTCATTTTCACTGTTTTGATGGTTATTGCATAAAGACTTTATATCGCCGTGACCACGTAGTTCCGAGAATGCCTCTGCAATCATCGGAATTGCCAGTTCACTGTACTCTCCATCCTGAAAATTCAGCAGTAGAATGTCTTCCTCCAACGCTCCATCCTTAATCCGGTTTTGCAGCTTCAGAAACTGTCCGGCATTCATGGACAATAATGTCATGACCGGAGATTTTGTCGAATCCGGATGCTTTTTGCAGAACACCCGATATGAAATGCACTTCAAAGAAGGTTCTGAATTTTTTCCTGCATTTTCCATTTTAGATCCGCCATCTGGCCGCATTTTCATTTCATTTGTCAGACATTTAGGAAAGCTTTCTCTTGTATAGTCTGACACAGAGAAAGACTTCTCTGATTTTTCTGCCACATATTCCGAAACCAAAAGAGGGGTCTCCTGACCCCTGATCCAGGAATCGTAGTCCCGCAGCTGAGACGCCAGTTCCTTCCGATATTCTTTTCTTTGTCTTTCCTGTAAAACCTTCTTTATAGTTTGCTTCATCATGGTCTGTCTGTTCTCCCCTGCCGGTTCCTGCAGTAGATTTACTTATTATCCGGAATGGAATCGTTAGTTAAAAGAGCTTCTTAATCATTGAAATCATTTCTTCCGCAGCCTCTGCTGACACCGGTGAAACCTCCATCTTAAGCTCAACCTGATTTTCTTCCTCCGCACGCATTCCAGCCATTACAAGTGCTTCCACATGCAGTACCAGATTGGGATCTGCCGTTGCAAAAAGGTAGGTTCCGGGCTTTACCTGCTTCCCGTTTGTCTCTATAAACTTCTTTTCAAATGTCACTGGCATCCCATTCCATAACAACTGCTGCAGCTTTACGACACAGGGCTTATCTGCCGGATCCACACGAAAATTCCGTATGTCTCCCTCTACGGTAAGCGTCGTTTCAATCTGACGCTCTTTTACATAGACATCCGGAACATACCTGGAATCACTCTCACAAAATCCCTGTCCCCGGTCATAATATAACTGGATACGCTCATCCAGGATTTCCTGCAGATGCTCTTCCATCAGCTTCTTCGGATCAACTGCATAGGTACCGATTGCCGCCCGGATTTCTCCCATGGACTTCCGCTTACCGGTCACCTTTTTCTGAAATATTGCTTCCTTATGACGATATTCCTCTGCCTCGTCCTCAGTCACATTTAACTGCTGCATAATATAATCCAAATTTAATTCATTCCGTTTTTCATCCTCTAAAATATAACAATAGATTGCCCGGAATGCAATTTCTTTATCCTCAACCGCTTCCTTTGTCGTCCACTCATAATCAATAACGGTCCAGTTCTCTCCATCCACCAGAATATTGGCAAAGATCAGATCATAATCCGCAATATTTCCCGTATATCCTTCCTTACGATAAGAAACCAGTTCCCAGTATTTGTTAAAAAGCCTCTGGAATCCATCCAGATCCTTTTCTGAAAGGCACTGATCCATCAGGGTTTCCAGTGTCGTTCCCTGTTCAAACGGGAACTCCGCATACCCCTCCTGTTCGTGATACATGCAGGGGTTGATATGCAGTCCGCTCCCTTCATAGCGCTCGCATAAGGCCTGATATGCCGCTTCCATCTCCCGGACATGGGCTCTCGCCTCTTCGGTCATCGGAACCTTCCGGACTACTTTCCCGGCAGGAGTTTCCACAATATCCGTACGAAGCTCATACCTTCCGTCTCGATCATTGGAATACTTGGAGTAAATGGTCTGTGGCAGCTCTCCAATCACTACCATATAAGAATTGGAGAACAGATCAAAATAATCATCCTCAATCGTACTGTCAAATACATACTTTTCACGGAACAATACCATGCGATCGCGGTCAAAATTACGCATGTTATCCGTCAGCTCCCCCTCATAGGGGAGCCTCCGGTCCGAATAAATCGTTGTCGGAAATTTGTAATCCGGATACGGATAGTAGAAATGGTAGTTCGTTTCCCCACAGCGCTCGAAGATCTTTTCAAGTCCCCTTTTAGTGAAGGTTCTGGCACTTCCTCCCTCCGGATATCCCTCGAGTCCTGAGAAATAAGTTCCCACATGATCTTCCTTGCAGCCGGCCCAGTACTTTAATCCAAACTTGTTCTCAATCGCAATAACCAGAAGTCCCGTTGATTTCTTATGCTTCTGCATGATTTGAAAGAAATCTTCATAGGGTGTTTTCGTGTGAATATAGGAATTTCCATACTCAAATACCCCGATCAGACAGACCAGATCATAGTCACAATCAAGCGAAGGTTCTATATCATTAAAGTTTCCGACATAAATCTCTATATTATCCCGGTCCTGATTCCGGTAAGCATTGATCATGCTCCGCTTCGCAGACAGATCCACACAGGTTACCTTCCCTGCCTTTTCTGATAATTTATCCGTGATTGCTCCACATCCGGATCCGATTTCAAGCACCTTCATATCCTTTGTAATCGGCAGCCAGTCTACAATATTCCCCCGAAGAGCGGACAAATGGTAGAGAACCGGCCAGCTGTTCTTTTCCTCAATGATCTTCGGATACTCAATCCTTGCTGCATTCTTCGTAATATCCAGAATTTCATCCTCGATCGCTCCATCGCTGTAGATGTCCTCTCCCGGATAAAACTCATAATTTAATTTCACATTTCCAATCTGCTTCGGTAAAGTTTCTGCAAATTCCATGAATTGCCCTCTCAACATCTGACCGGAAAATCAAACCTTCCACCTTCCGTCCGTTTTCCTGATCCTTTCATGCCTGTACTATCTGTGTCATAATTTCAAAGCTCCGTATATCAGCGGACTGTTATCTCGGAGTTCATGTCATAATATCCTACGGTATCCTTGTCCGAAATCACCGTGATATTCAAGACATCATATAATCTGTGATAAACCACGAAATTTTCCTTTTCATACCCGGTAACTCCCAGCGAAAGAAGATATTCGCCGCCCTGCAGGTCGATTTTCTGGGTAAAGGTAATATGCTTCACCTCGCCCTTCTTTACAGGCTGCAAAAAGGCCTTTTCCACCATGGTATTGGTTCCCGTAATTTCCACACCCTTGATATTCTTAATGGTAAAGGCAAAAATCGGAGCCTCAATGTCCTGCAGGAAACGTACCGACATATGAACGGAACATTTCTGCCCCTTGATAATGGCACCGGTCCGTCTTCCCTGACCATCCTCCACATCATATTCTTCAATCACGGCCTGCCTGGTGCCATATTCCAGTAAATCCGGGTTCTGCACATTCGCATTCTGTGCAGAATCCTTTGCTTTTCCTGCTTCCGCACCGTCATTTTCTGTGCGGCCCGCCTTGCGTGCTGCCGAGGTGATGCTTTCATCATGGAGCAGATTCTGATCATCACTGTCCGGAAGCGGATACTGTCCAACAAGTACCTGCTTATAGGCATCAATCATTTCCTTCGGGGTTCCTTCCCCTAGCTTGACCCCCTGATTCAGCAG